>Ga0255743_10003188_pt1 | contig 13123 bp, 9 predicted proteins | sample 101ome_19_FD_179950 | JGI IMG/M metagenome (GOLD analysis project Ga0255743, IMG submission 179950) | Coastal salt marsh microbial communities from the Groves Creek Marsh, Skidaway Island, Georgia - 101405AT metaG (version 2) | ecosystem: Environmental > Aquatic > Marine > Intertidal zone > Salt... | reverse complement strand
ATGAAATTAATATATTTAAATCAATCGCATATTCATTAAAAGGTATTGAAAAATGTGTTAATGATTTATCTATTATGTTATTAGATATTAAACCAGATAATTTATTATTTGTGAATAATAATAATATTATATATCCTGTTTTTATAGATTTTTCAAATGATTTTGTTATGAAGGACATTAATGATTTTTATGATTTTTTAGATAGTTTTGATAGTTATTATGATTTTTGGTCTTTAGAAATTTTATCATATTTTTATCAAAAATTAAAAAATCAAAATAATATATCTAAATTAAAAATTTTAGCTAATTCTATTAAAAAATATAGAAATATCGATATTACAAAAATAGATACATTAAAAATATATGATTATATTAATAATGTTAAAGTATTTAGTAATCAATATAAAACTTTTATGGAAAAACAAATGATTTATTCTATTGCAACTAGTTATGATTTTTCATTAATTAATAATAAAAATTATTTAAATTTAAATCCTAAAATTAGAAATTTATTAAATGGTATGTTAAATGAAAATTATAAAAAAAGATTTAATTTAAATGATTGTTTATCTTTAATTAATGAAATCTCAAAAGATTATAATATAAGTTTAGTTAATAGATCTGATTATTTAATTGATACAAATATAAAAACAAAAAAAACAGTTATTAAATCAAAACCTGTTATTAAAAAATTATTTAATAATAAAAATACAAACGAACAAAAAAAAATAATAAAAGATTCTGTTAAAAATATAGTTAAATCAAATAAATTAATAAAATCTAATACAAAAAATATAAAAATATCAAAAGATTATGATATTACTAATTTAAGTAAATTAAAAAAAAATAAATTAGTAAGCATTGTAAAAAATTATAAAAAAAAATACTGTAAACAAAATATTAAATTTATGAATAAAAATGAAATTATTATGAATATTCAAAGATTAGATAAAAAAAATTCATTAAAAAAATTAGATTCATTCTCAGTTGATGCATTAAAAACTATATTAAAATCTTTACGTAACCAAAATTGTAAAATAAATTATAATGATAATAAAAAAAATTTAATATCATTTATTAAAAAAAATATTTAATTCTCATCTATTTTTATTTCTAATTTTTCATTTTCTTTCATTAAATTTTTTTTTATTCTTTCTCTTCTTCTTTTTTTTCTTAAATTTTTTATCTTTTTATTTACTGTATTATATGTAACATCTTTAACTATATACATACTATATGCTTTTTGTTCATTATATGATTTTTTTGCAATAAAAAATGAACGCATTAATTTATCTAATATTATTATTGTATTTGTTATAGTTATAAAAATTGTTAAATCATTAATATAAAATTTAATAATTACAACTAAACTTATAATAATATTTATACTAAATACTACTATTAAAAAAATATTTACTCCATAAAATAAACTATTTATATCTTTTACTTTTTTTTTTATTTTTGGATATAATCTTACCTCATGTTTGTAATTTTCATCTGTTACACTTTTTTTTATATCTAGTAATTGTATATATATTCTTTCTCTATATAATTCAATTATATAGTATATAAAAAATACAATACTTGTAGATATATTAAAATATAATACAAATGTATTATAAGGATCTAGTCTTTTAAAATTTTCTGAAAAACTACACATTCTTTCTCCATTTTCACATTTTTGTGGTACAAAAATTATTAATAAACAACTAGTTAAAATTTTATAAATTTCAAATAAAAAACGAAAAAAAATTTTTATTTTTTCTATATTATTATCTTTCATTTATTCATAATTTTATTCAATTTTATTTTTTATTAAAATTTACTCTAATTATATTTATAATAAAACAATTTAACTATTTGAAAAATTATCATTTAATACTTAATATTGAAAACTTTCATATTTAATAACTTTTAAATTTAAACTTATTAAAAACTTTTTATATTTTTTACTTATATATTAAAATGGAAATCAACTTTTCAAAACAATCGAATAATGATATTTCTTTTATTGATTTACATAGATATATTAATTATATAATTTTTCAAAAACAATATAATAATATTGATGTAGAAACACAAGATTTTATTAATAAACTTGAAAATAATTTTTATGATTTAAATTCTTTAAAAAATTTCTCAATTGATAAATTAAATGAACATAAAATAGAATTAGAACAAAAATTTTTAACTCAATATAATGAATTAATTGAACAACATAAAAAACTTAATCTAATTAAAGAAATTTTAGATATTGATCTTAATTACTTTAATAAACAATTAAAAAATATTAAAAATATACTTAAAAATCAAAATTTAAAAATTTCTATTGATATTATAAATCAAAAAATTATAAATAATATTAGTTTAAATGAAGAAGAAACACAGAATATTATCTTTTATAATAAATTAGTTAATCAAAAAAATTATCTTGAAAATATTGTCTTGTCTAATGTTAAAAAAATTATTAATAAAAAAGATATTATTAAAAAAAACTTATTAGATAATATGAAACAAATTCAAAAAAATACTTCTGTATATTTTGAACAACAAAATTTAAAAAATAACATCAATAATCAACAAATTATTAATAATTTTAATGATAATGAATTAAAAAATATGTTACAAAAATTAGATGACATGACATTTAATGATAATGATGATAATTTCTTATTATATAAAGTTGTTAATAATTTAAAAAAACTAACTAATAAATCTCATTATGAAGTTAGTATTATCATTAAAGATAATAAATTCAAACAAAAAATTTTTGGTAATTTAAATATTGATATTGTTAATCAAAAAATCAATGAAATTAATGAAAAATTAAATCATTATAATGTCATTAATACTTTTATCAAAAGATCAAAAGAATTAATTTATGTATGTCCTTTATGTAATTATAATAATACTAGACATATCGCTAGTTTATTACATATGTCTGAACATGAAAATGATATGATATATAAAGATCCAATTGAATTTAATATTTTCTTTTACAACAATAATAAATATTCATCTTTCTCAAATAAAATTATTGATAATCAAGACGATTTTATATATAATATGAAAGTAATGATGTTAAATGATAATGATATTATTAATAAAGTATTTTCTAATCCAAAAATGATTGGCACTAGATTCTCTGGTGAATTTAAAAATGAAAAAATTGATAATATATCACAAGATAATTTATTCATTCCAAAATTAGATAATTTTATTAATAAATATAATAATAAAAATTCAATCGTTGAATATAAAAATATTATTATTTCAAAACTTTCAATATATGGAAAATTATTTAATATGAAAAATGAAATTACAAACATTATCAATGAAGAAACTGATAAATTATTTAAATTAAATAAAAAATTAAATAACTTTACAAAAACTACTAGAATTATCAATTTTAGAGTTTTTAAAATTATCACTTCCAATTTCTTTAATGATGATGATTTAACTAATTTTTATAATGTTATTATTAATTATTATGATGATAATTTAAAAATTACAGAAAATAAAACATTTGATCTATTATTTAAAAATATTATTCATTATAATAATAAACAACCAATCCAAAAAATTTATCAAAGTGTAAAAAAATTATTTAAAATAATAAAAAATATTAAAACTAAAAATTATTCAAATATTTTCTATATTCAAAAAAATAAAAAACAAATGGACCCCGAAGCACAATCTTATATTGATTATAATGCTATGATTATTATTAATTCTTTATTAAATAATAGAAACTTCTCTTCTAATATTTTCGATCTTGTTATGAAAGATAGTGATGATGAAAAATTAGATGATATTAATATCACAACTTGGGTAAATAAAAAAGATTATAAAAAATTAATCAATAAAATTTCAGATATTCAACCAAATGATTTTATTATTAATAAAAATGGTGGTCAATTAGAAGATATTGAAGAAGATTTTACTAGATTAAATGAAATATTTAAAAATATTAATATTAATTTTATTAATAAACTTGAAAAAAAATATGATCATATCTTTTACATATATAATAAATTAATCAAAAATAATATGTTCCTTAATGATATCAATATTATTACATCTAATAAAAATATTAATGATAAATATAATGAATATCTTAATTCCTCTTTCTTATATATTACCATGAAAACTTTTAACTCAATTATTAATAATAATGAAAATAATGTTGAAAATACAAAATATATAATTGAAAACTTTTTTGATACATTAAAAATATATTTAAATGAAGATTCTAAATATTTATCAATTAATAAAAATATCATTTTAACTAAGAAAAAAATTATTAAAAATAATGATAATAATAATAAAGATGATTTACTTAATGATTTTTTTGAAAGTGATGATGAAGATCAACAAGATGATGATGATTTAATGAATGAATTATTTGGTGATGATGATGATGATTTAGATGATGATGAAAATTTATTTGATGATGAAGAAGATTTATTAAATGATGAAGAATAAATGTAATTTATAATTTTTTTTTTTTAGTTTTTATTTTGGACTTGATTTTTATTATAATAAAATTGATATAATATAATATTATAACAATACATAATAATCATATTTAAAATTTATTATTAATTTATTTAACAATGAATTTTTCCGATCTTTTTAATCATTTAGATAGTATTACTGAAAAAAATAAAAAATATTATGAAGATATTCATAGTGTTTTATATTTTAATAATGAAGATTATTTGGAAAATCCTAATTTTTTAAATGAAAATAATCAAAAAACAGATTTTTTCTCAATTAAATTAAAAAATTTACATAATCAACTTGATAATAAAACAAATAATCATGATGATTTCGGAAAATTTTCTCAAGATATTTTAAAAATTTTTGATATTGATAATTTTAATATTAGTAATGGTTTTAAATCTATTACTGAATGTATTCTTAAGGTTATTAATTATAATAATATCAATGGAAAAAAAGATCTTTTTGAAAAAATGTTAAGAGATTTTGATGCAATTAAATTATTTAAAAAATTCAAATTTCAAAAAAGAAAAATATGTAAAAAAAATGAAATTAGAAATCTTCTTCTAGAACATAATGATAATAATAATATTATAAAATATTTTTTATCTAATTATTTATCTGTAAATATAATTATATTAGAAAATAATAATTACAAATTTTTTTCAGAAGATGATATTTTTGAACCATTTAAAACTACAATTCTTATATATAAATATGATAATAAATATCATTTTTTGTCTGATAAAATAGAAAATAAAAAATTATTTACATCAGATGATAAATTTACAATGAAATTATATAATATTTTAGATAATGATTCCGATGATGAAAGTGTATTAGAAATTGATAATATGATATCAAATTTTTCACTCGAATGTAATACTATTGAAAATAATATTCCTATTGTAAATAATGATATAAATGTAAATAATGATATTGATTATAGTAAAATGAAATTAAATGATTTGAAAAAAATATGTAAAGAAAAGGGTATTAAAGGTTATTCTAAATTAAAAAAAAATAAAATAATTGATTTACTTAATACGTGTTAAATATATTATATTTTTTTATTATTATAATAATGGACTTAAATATATAAAAATTAAAATTTATTGTAATTTATAATAATTTATTTAAAGATGTTATTAGATTTAATTAGTTATGAATCTGAAAAAATTATTTGGAATTATTATCATAATTTTAATAAATATGAAAAAAATATTAAAAAAATTTTAAATACATGTGATTATGATGAATTTATATATAATGAAAAAAAATCAAATTATTCAATTAATTTATTAGATTTATTAGAAATATATAATAATAATAAATATGATAAAAAAATATATATTAAATTAAAAAATGAAAATGAAATAAAAATTAAAATATATAATATTAAAAATTTTACAATATATAAAGAAGAAAAAGATTATAATAAATATATATCATATAATAATTTTAAATATCTTTTAAATGATATAACATTAAATAAAAAAATATTCGAAATAATTAAATTTTCAGAATCTAATACTATTTATATATTAATTTAATTTTTTTTTAAAATTGATTTAATAAAAAAAGTAATAAAATAAAAATGGAATTAACAAAATTAGAATTAACAGAATTATTAGAAAAAGTAACTGCATTAAAAAAAATAAAAGAAATTAATGTAGAAGGTAAAAAATTAGGATTAAAAAAATTTAAAAGAGCAGAAAAAGATCTAGCAAGAAAAACAATTATTGATAAATTAAATGAATTATTATCTGAATATAAAAATGAAGAAGAATATTTAGAAGATAATAATGAAGAATTAGAAGAAGTACTTTTTTCTGATGATGAACGTTCTCCAGAACCTACACCTGAACCAACTCCAGAACCAACTCCAGAACCTACACCTGAACCAACTCCAGAACCTACACCTGAACCTACACCAGAACCTACACCAGAACCAACTCCAGAACCAACTCCAGAACCTACACCAGAACCAACTCCAGAACCTACACCAGAACCAACTCCAGAACCTACACCAGAACCAACTCCAGAACCTACACCTGGACCAACTCCAGAACCTACACCTGAAACAACTCCACGACTTACACCTAAATCAATTGATTTTTTGCATGATTTTCCCCAAGCACCTCCACAAACTCCAGTAAAAAATTCAGTCCCAACTGTAATTGAAGAAAATACAAAAGAATCTACATTTACACAAATTTTTGAATTAGTAATTAAAGCACAAGATGAAAGTTTATTATTAAAAAAATCATTAGATGAATCAAATGAAACAAATTTAAATTTATCTAATCAGTATGATGATTTAACTAAAAAATACAATGAATTAACTAAAAAATATAATGAATTAAATGAATCTAAAAATGATTTAGAGAATAAAAATAAAAAATTAAAAAAGTCTTTATCTGCATTAATGGATGATATGTAATTAAAAAATTAAAATTTATTAAAATATTATTTAATATTAATACTTTAATAAAATTATATATTTATTTTATATATATTATGAATAAATTTTTAAGTAAAAAAATAGAAAGTTTTATACCATTAAATCAAAATCTTAATAATGGAAATGATTTTAATGAAATTGAAATAAGATTTTCAGAAATAGATAATTCTCAGCGAAATCTATCAAAAGAAAATTTTTTAAAAATTTATAATTTCTATAAAACTCAAAAAAAACAAGAAAATGAAATTATAGTAGATTATATTTTTAAAAAAAATATAAATAATGATTTTTTTGAAGATTCATCTAAGAATAGTAAATATATGAAAAAATATACATATAAGAATCAATATGATGATTACAATGAATATTTTAATATTTTAGATTTCAATCCTAATAATAATAATACATATAATAAATTAGAATATATAAAAAAAGAAAAAAAAAATGAAAGTGATAAAGATTATATTAGAATAACACATAGTTTAGAAACAGATAAAACTCAATTTATTTTAAATAATAAAAATTCCAACTTAATTCATCATACTAATAAACCATTTGATATAGTAAGATTAAAAAATAGATATATATTTGATTTAGATGATAATTTTAAGTTAGATATGACTATAGTTAAAACATATACAGCAATTCAAATGAAAGAAAAAAATTATGATACAGAATATATTGTTGAATTAGAATTAAAAAGTATAAATGATTATGAAAATTTAAAAATGAATATGAAAAAAAATGTAAATAATATTGTAGGAAACTATTTCAATAAAAAAGATTATCTTTTTAATTTAAAAACTATGAATCCATATACATTTTCAAAAAAAGATTTAATTTTTTTAAAAAAACATAAATATACAGTAACAGATAAAGCAGATGGAGAGAGAACATTTATCATATTTTATGAAAATGATATAATATTAATAAATCCAAAAACAAAAGAAATTTTACAAAGTTATAAAAATAAAACTGGATTAAATGGTACTATTATTGATGGTGAATATCTAAAAGAATCAAATGAATTTTTAGCATTTGATATATTGTTTTATGGTTCACCAAATAAAAATTATAAAGATGTTAGAGAATATAATTTAACAAAAAGATTAGAATTTTTAGAAAGAGTTGTAGATTTTTATATAAAGAAACAAGAATTAGATATCAAAATAAAGTTAAAAAAATTTTATTATGATATATTCAATGATTCAAAATATATATGGGAAAATAAAGAAAAATTATTTGAATATAGTTTAGATGGTCTTATATATACACCAGTTGAACAATCATATACATCTTCTTTAAGTGATACTGTATTACCAGTATTTAAATGGAAAGAAAAATTATCGATAGATGTAAGAATACAATATAATCATAGAGAAAGATTTACATATTTTCATTATTTTAATGATAAAGGAAAAGAATGGAATGAAAGAAGTATAAGATATATTAATAAAAATTTATATAAAGATTTATTGAATAAAAAAATAAATTTTGGTCCATGGACAACAAGTGATAAAAATATTATTGAAAATTTAAAAGAATTTAATATTGGTAATATTAAAAAATCAAAAACTGGAAAAAAAATATTACATCTTGGTTTACAAGGTTTTCCGAATAGTAATTCAGAAATTCAAAATATAAATAATAAATATGATATTATAGAATATGAATATGATTTTAAAATAAATAGTTGGGTTGCATTAAGATTAAGAACATTTGACAAAGATGAACCTAATAAATATATGACAATTAAAAGTATAGTAGAAGTTATTTTAAATTATGTTTCATTAAATGATATTTATGATCTAAAGGATATGAATATTGAAAATATTGGTTTATTATATGATTTTACAAAAGATAATATTAAAAGAAAAAATTGGAGAATCTTTAATAATTATGTTAAATTAAAATTATATGAGAAAGCAAATACTTTAACAAATATAAATTATCATTTAGAATTAGCATGTGGTAAAGGAGGAGATATACAAAAATTAGAAAAAAATGGTTATAAAAATATATTAGCAATCGATACTTCTTCAAATGAATTATATGGAAAAAATGGATATAAAGACAGATTATTAAAAATGGGTTATATCAAAGAAAATTATTATTATAAAAAAGGAGATATAAAATTTACATTAGTAAATGGTGATGTAAGTAAATCAATAAAAAATTTTGAATGTGGTTTGAATGAAGAAGAAAATAAAAAAATTAAATTATTTTACGATGATTTACCTGAAAATTGGAATGGATTTGATACAATATCAATAATGTTTGCAATTCATTACTTATTTGGTGATTTCAGTGAAGATAATAAACCATGGAATATAAGTAAAAATAAATTTGAAGGTTTTATTGAAAATATAAAATTATTAAAAAAAGGTGGTGTCTTTTTTGGAACATATTTAAATGGTTATAATATTACTGAAGATAAAATGGAATTTTATCATAATGGTGATATGATTTATAAAATTGAACATTTATTAAATAAAGAAATAAAAACTGATAGTTATGATAATATATGGAAAAATAAAGAAATTAATACAATATTAATAGAAAATGAAGTATGGGGTAAAAATATTCAAATACCAGAACCAAAAATAAATAAAGATATATTAGATTTAGTTTTAAATCATCATGAATTTAAAAGTGTATTAATTAATAATTCATTTGAACAATTTTATGAAGATTTTAAAAACGAAAAAAAATTAAATTTAAGTATAAATGAACAAAAATTAACTTTTATAAATAATATCTTTATATATACTTCATTTAATATTGAGGAATTTATAAATAATATTAATAATGAACTAAAAATTAATATTTTTAATTTAGATAAATTAAAAATGGAATTAAAAAATAATATTATTAATAATAATTATAAGTTAAAAGATATGAAAATTATTTATAATAATTTATTTTTAAATAATTAATTCTTTATATAATATATAAAATGAATTTTAAAATATTATACTCTATTCCACCAATTGTTATTATAATTGTAATACTCATAATTTTAATAAAATATTTACAAAATAAAGAAAAAAAAGTAGATAATGAAGATAAAAAAGAAAATTTTAAATCTGAACAAAATAAACCAGTTAGATATATGTATAATACATCAGGTATAAAAAGAAATAGTTCATATGATGTAAGAGGTGAAGAACAAAAAATGATATATGAACCAGAAAAAACAGGTAATTTTTACCATGGAGATTTAAAAAATAATTTTACAAATGATAGAGTTTAAAAAATAAATAAAATTTATAATATTATTTTTTTAAAAATATTATGAGTTCATTTAATTATTCATTATTAAGTATTTTAAATGATTTATCACAAAATAACTCAGAACAAGATCAACAAAATGAAAACAACTCAGAACAAAATCAACAAAATGAAAATAACTCAGAACAAAATCAACAAAATGAAAATAACTCAGAACAAAATCAACAAAATGAAAATAACTCAGAACAAAATTCTTATAGTTTAATTCATAATCAACAAAATGAAAATAACTCAGATGCAAATTCTTATAGTTTAATTCATAATAATCAACAAATTGAAAATAACTCAGAAGATCATAATTCATTTTTATCAGATTTAAATTTATCAAGTAGTTCTAGATTATTTATGGAAATTTCTTCAAATCGTTGTCAATATATTAATTCAAATAATATGTTTTGTATCGGTACAAGAATCTCAAATTCTGTTTTCTGTTATAGACATCATTATAGAAGAAGTTTAATAAGTAGTAATAATAGAATATATGGTTACAGAAGAGAAAATCTTAATTCGGAATTATCATCAGCTTCTAATAATATTGTATCTAATATTACATCAGAAATAGAATATAAAGAAGATGATACAAAATTATGTTTACTATGTGATAATTTTGTAGAACATCCGTTTGTAGAATTAAAATGTAAACATAAATATCATTTAAATTGTTTTATTATTGATAATAGCAATGAAGATGATAAAATAGAATTAAAAGAAAAATGTACAAAATGTAATAATAATATATTATATGATCAAATTGAACATGAATGTAGTATTTGTTTAGAAAAAATTATTGATCATAAGATTCTTTATAATTTAAAATGTAATCATAAATTTCATATTCATTGTATTCAACAATGGAAAAATATGAATAAAAATACATGCCCTTTATGTAGAAAACCATTTTAAAATTTTTTATTTATTTATATAATAAAATTGATAATATAAATATTTACAACAAATACATTAATTTAACTAATCAATTAAATATGGATGAGTTAAATATTCGTAATGTTTATATTGGTAAAAGTGACGTTCAAAAAATCATGAAAGCTGGTAATATTAATGTTCAAATAAAAGATTTAAAATTATATCAAAAAGCATTTGTTCAAAAATCTTATGTAAAAGATATTAATTATAGTTTTTTAAAAGATATTATTACAATAAATGATGATATTGTTGATTTTCAAAATGAATCGAATGAAAGATATGAATTTTGTGGTGATTCAATCATTAGTCATGTTATATGTGAATATATATTTTTAAGATTTCCAGAATTAGATGAAGGTATATTAACTACTAATTTAAAAACAAAAATTGTAAGTAGAGGTTATTTATCTGTTTTTGCCAAAGAATTAGGATTTCCAAAATTTTTATTATTAAGTAATCATATGGAAAAAATTCACAGTAGAGATTATCATCGAATTTTAGAAGATGCATTTGAAGCATTTATATGTGCAATGAATATGGATATTGGATTTCCATTAACAAAAGAATTTATTATTAATATTATTGAAAAATATGTTAATTTTGCAGAAATATTAGAATTAAATAATAATTATAAAGATAGAATAAAACATTTTTATCAAAAACAAGGTAAAAATGAACCAAAATATGAAATTGATTGTGAATTAGGACCACCAACGAAAAGAACTTTTATAATGAATGTATATGAAAATTATAAATCTAATAATGGGAAATGGATTAAAAACTTTTTAGCAAAAGGTTATGGTAATAATAAAAAAGAGGCTGAACAAAATGCAGCATATTATGCATTAAAAAAATTAGATTTACTTGAAATATTTGAAGAATATAGAAAATAATTTTTTTTATAGAAAATATTTTTTTTTATAAAAAAAAAAGGGACTTAAATATGTTATAATATATATATATTATAAAAAAATGAGTATTATTGGTTATTCAGAACATAATTATAGTAATATTTTTAATTTAAATACTCCGAATGATATTTATGATAATAGTAATTTTTCTCACTTTAATAATGATTTTTTATATACTTTAATTAGTGAACTAAGTATATTAAATTTAAAAGATATATTATCAGAAGAAATTTTTCAGAAAGTAAAAAAAATTTTATATAGTGGAAGAGATTTTAAAGATCTAAATACTCAAATAGAAGATTACTATTTAAAAATTGAAAATAATATACTAGAACTTGATAATTTTATCAAGGAAAAATTTGATGAAATTAATATATATAATATAGTAAAAAAATATTCTAATGATTTTAGTATTACAGACTTATATACATTAATTTTAGAGAAATTAACAAGATATACCATTATTGAGGATATTAAAAAGAAACATATTAATGAATTATTTTATACTGAAAATATTATTAATTATAAAAAAGAAGTATTATTAGAAATATTAATAAAATTACAAGATGATATATATTTTATTAATATTTTAGATTCTCTAAAACTAAATAATGATTATACAGCATACATATTAGATAATATTGATAAATTTAAATTAGAGAATCAAGAAAAATTTTTACATAATTTTTTAATGAATAATATTTTTAATGGTATATTAATTAAATATATAAAACATATAGATTTAAGATTATATTTAAGAAATAATATACTTGATATGAATACACTAAATATTTTATGTGATTATTTATATACCAATAATATAAATGGATATTGGTATGATATTCAAAATACACAAAATTTAACAGAAGATTTAGTTATAGAATATGAAAATTTTTTTAATATTATTTCATTTTCAAATAGAGAAGATTTAAGTATATATTTTATAAGAAAATATAAAGATATTATTAATTGGGAAACTTTAATTAATATAAGATTTTTTTCTAAAAGTGAATTTATTGAGTTTTATGAT
>Ga0255743_10003168_pt1 | contig 13150 bp, 2 predicted proteins | sample 101ome_19_FD_179950 | JGI IMG/M metagenome (GOLD analysis project Ga0255743, IMG submission 179950) | Coastal salt marsh microbial communities from the Groves Creek Marsh, Skidaway Island, Georgia - 101405AT metaG (version 2) | ecosystem: Environmental > Aquatic > Marine > Intertidal zone > Salt... | reverse complement strand
TTGGGATTCTTCTTGTTTTGTGCATACATTTACTTGACTTATGCGTGAAAAACGTGCAAGACTGACGGTAAACCAATCGTTGGGCTTCACCTTTGCAAACGAAGTGTCATCTTGGTCCGTTATTTTGAATGCAGAAGAACTTGCCTCCACATAATATTCAGATTTTACAGATTGCCAGACATACATGTAAGCAGCCAAATTAGAGTCAGCTGCTTTTCGATCATACAGAGGCATATTTGCTTCAGAACGTTTCATTAAACGAGTGCAGACACGAATATTTGGAATGCCAATGGCTTTCTCGCCGCCAGCAACAACCCCTCCCTCGAACGTCGCAAAAAATGGTGTCTTGTAATCGCGGGGATCTGATATCACGGTGCTTTCCTTGAACTTTGTTTTGACGGCATATTCCCAAATATATCCAGGTTCTCTGATCGCTTCATCGTCGAAAAATGTCAGAGAGGAAAATGTAGTTGCGCAATAGTCTAAAGCTGTGTCAATCATGACGACAGCTTTGTAATCACCGATGGGCCCCGATATCGGGTCACTTGGTCTTCGCAGTATTTCGTATGACGTCTCCTCGAGTGCCGTGTCTCTGAAGCTAAACAGTATACCTTTTCGGTCAGGTCTTAATTGCAGATCCATGGCTGCACCGGTATAGAACAACCCTACAACGCACGGGGGTACGAAACCTTTCGAACTCTCTTGTGTGTTGTATTTTGGTACCATGCAGTATACTCGCCTCGATTGTGGCGTCGCGTGAGCTAAAAGCGCACAACTTTGTTGTCTACCGCACGAATAAATTGACGAGACGTGAAGTCTGGTCACAATTCCCGTATAAATTCTGAAATCATCATATAATGCGACGGCGTCCAAGATTCGCACCTTCGAGGAGTACTTGGGGAAGTCCATTTGTGAATTATCCACGGTTTTTAGAGCATTGTCGAGAGCTCCGTTGACGAAAATTTCGATGCCACTTCCCTTGTTTAATACCATTGCAACGTGATACCATTCATCAGCTTGCATAGTTGTATTTCCTTCAACCTGCGCATTATCATTCAGACGTGCAAACACTTTACCAGACCCTCCACGGATACCGAACGCTTTTTCAAAATTGCTCTCGAAACCAACGCTTTGCCAGAGGTATTGATCTTTTGATACATCACCACCAAGTTTGATCCAGGTCATAATAGCTGATTTAGACATGTACTTTTCATTGCTTAACTCCAAATAGGTAGACGACGTGGTAGTCCTTTTGAAGCACTTCCCTCCATCACTATGAATTGTGACGCAATTGTCAGACGTTACGTAAGCATCCTCTTTATTCGGTTTTTGCAATATTGCAGACGAATTAGTGATGAGATTCTCCACTATGCCTGAATCAAAGGACATGTGGACATGCAACGTCACCGCATCAGGACCAACACCAGATGAAGGACGTTCGTCTCTGAAGGAAGTGACTGATTTGCCTTTGTCGTCAGTTTTGAACGAGCGCAACAGCCGGCCATCCGTGTATAAACACTGTCTGTCGCCCTCCTTTGGTGCAAGCTTGTAGTCCCACCTCAATTGTACGCCTTCTTTATCTGCTTTGCATTGAGCATGTGTAGAATCAATGGTAGGATACGATGCCTCCGTGAAGTAAACATCCGAAGATTCCGTCAACTTCGGTCCCGAACAACCGAGCGGTTGCGCGGAAGACTCCATAAAATCGCTTAGCATGATACCACCCTTCTTCCTGAAACGATTACTCTCTGAAATGAGGTACGCCAAGGACGACGTGTCAACATCGTGCAGCAAAAGCGCCTCCAGGACTTCGCTTTCATCCAATCGGCCATCTTGGGGAGTCGTATCGAATTTTCGAAAGATGCTTTCCTTGATAGAGTCAACGCGATCGCAATCCGCAAGCTTCAACTCCAAAAAAGTAGGGGCAGAGTGAAGCAGCAGCTCCGCGATAGAAAGACTGTCATATCCTGGTGGTAGAAAATCGGGGCACTTATCAATGACGCGAAATTCGTGTAATTTTTTCCATCCCGTTCCCATTTCAGTGCTCTTTTCTTTGTAAAAGCAATCGTACCAAATTTCGTATTCGCCCGTTGCCACCTTGCCGTCCTTGTCCATCAGACTCAAATAGGGTCGTAGCTCTGCCGGTGATTTTGATTTCTCAAAAAAATTGTCCCACTTTTTACACGGGAGATGTGCAGAGGCGTGCTCGTACGTACAGCTCTCGTCATTAGCAGGCTTCACGTATGCCTCGCATTTCAAACCCAAGGCGACGTTCGTGTCGACTTCAGTTGTGTCGTCGAAACATGAAGTGGTACTGCAAACCGCGTGACTGACTCTGATGTCAAAATCAAACTCTTCGAGAGCAAGCTGCAACCATGCGTTACCGATGGTAACCTTTGGCGGCGCAATTTTGACTTCGCACCAGTAAAATGAAAATGTTCTGTCTTCGCGCAAGTTATTGTGTTCAGATTTGACCCCGAAGACATAGTAGTCACTTCCTGGTTGTTGCCACGTATATTGACCGTCCAAGTCATTTTGAGGACTCCATTGACATCCACTGACACTATATCCTGACTTGACGCTTCGATATTTCATCTGGAACACGCGGTCTTCTGCCCGGTTCGAATGCTGTGAAAACCATCCAACCACGTAACGAGGGTTATGAGGATCTTCAGTTCCATCAAACTTCAATGGACCATCATAAGAGTTTAGGGTTTCTGTTTTTTCTGTGACTGTAGTCGCAAATGGAACACTCTTTTCATAAAAAGTCCAGATTCTGTCTTCGGCGCCGTTATCGTGTTTAGACCAAAGTTTATAAATCGCGTTCTCAGAATCCGTCTGCTCGTCGCAATATCCATCAAGAACGTGACAGTGCTTTTCCGCTGTTACGAAATTCGTTTCCGATGTAAGATGGTCTGTTGTTGCTCTTCCATCAGTAATGAATCTAATTCCTGAGAGTGAAATCCAATTTTTTTCTTCTCTCCCATGCTTATATTCCACTTTTCCGTCCGGTGAGACGTCGACGCGAGCAGCATACCCAACGTTGTTCAGATTAAATATCTGTGCTTCATTCGGTCGACATACAGGTGGTAATGTTGCGATAAGACCCCAGGATCCACGTTCAACGACGCCCTGGAGGATGCACTCACCACCAACCAGTGTGTACGACGGCGCTTCCATGAAGCCCAACGTCCAGCCGTTCTCGAGGAACGGAGCGAGTACAACAGAAGCGCCTTTTGAATCCTTTGGGATGAAACTGATGCCACTCAAGGAGACCGAGTCGAGGTCACAGTCGTCTGTAATACCTTTGATCCTACCATCATCGTAAATGTCCAAACGGAAATTATGACACTTCCAAGTATTCACGTTGAATACCAACGTTTTCTCAGGACGACACTCTTGCGGCAGCCGTGCGACTTCCCAAGAAGATCCTTTTTTTATTAAGCCTCCCAAAACGCACTCGCCGTCGATTTTGGAGTAAAACGCATCCTCATCGACGCCACCGTAGTTCGTGGCGCCGTTCAAAAACTCGAGCGACTTTTTCGTGTCCTTGGCTTCTTTCGTCACGAACTTGATTCCCGTGAGCGAAAGCCAATATCCGCTTCTTCCTCCACCGTTCCAATCTACGCTTCCGTCTGGTGACACGTCAATGCGCGAAGATTCATCATCATTATTGACATTAAAAATGATTTTCCTCTCCGGCCGACACTCGGGCGGCAAATCGGCGATATGGTCATCCCAACCCCACCACCCTCCATTAACCACTCCTTGAACGACGCAGATGCCCTTGCTCACTGAGAAATTTGGGCGTCCGTATGTCTCGGGTTCCCAAGGCTCCCACTCCCCGTCGTGGAGTGGAAGACGTTCTGGATTACCAACAGAGTTGAAGTTCAAGTTCTCGCCCCCCAAGATAGATTCGAATGGAGCACCAATGGGATCTATTTGAGATTTGCGAGTGTTGGGTCGAATCCGTGAGGACGCCACAGCATCGACGTGCGACTCGTTGACGTCAGTGCTTCTCTTTTCACCCGCGGAGTGGGCGTCGATGGGAAGAGAAGTAGATTCTTCCGAAACTTTATGGTGCTTCCTGTTTCCTGAAGAAGCACCAAGACTGAACTCGGCAGATTTGGATTCCACGCTACGGGTAGTTTTCGCGTGAGATCCAATACTCTTCGTCGGCTTCTTCGCGTCTCCAACAACAGTTACAGTTTTCGCACTCGCCGGAAGTGCGAAAAAAACTGAAAACGAAAAGAAGAGGATGAAAAGTGTAAAAACGAAACGATGTTTCGTTTTTTCCCTCGCTGATTTTTTTTCCGTGGTCACGACGGCGCGATGCCACTCGTGGCGTCGCGCGCCGCGACCGCACGACGTTCGTGCCATTGCACGCTGAATCGTTCCGATCACTTCGCGAGCAATATCGGGATTCCTGTATTTTTTTGTTCAGCCGACAGATTTAAGAGAAAGTATGCGCGGTAAGTACAAACGCGGTTCAAATTTTTACTGTTGGTTTTTTTCTTCGAGGGAACAAACCTGGCCAACCTAAAAATGGGCGAACACAAGTCCAACACTAAAACAAAACAAAAAAAAAGTAAAATTTCAAAAGCACGATCGTCTCCACGCGACGAGGAAAACAAGGGGCATCGCAAACGATTGAAGAACGCGCAAAGGTGAGAAAATATCGCTCCCACATCATCTCTAAGGTTCGCAGAGAGAAAAAAATCTGAAACGCTCGAGACGAGTGTTCCTAGCTCACTCGGACCCGCGAGGTCCATTCTTTTTTTCTCAACACTAAAAACAAGATCTTTCCAATTTTTTACACAAAGTTCCGATCCCGGCGTCATCACAAACGTACCTTTGTAGTTCGAATGAATTCCTCTTTTTCAATCGATATCTGTCCTCCGCGTTTCCTCTGCGGAGCGCTCGCGTACCTTTGCACTCGTTCTTTCAGTCAGATCGATCTCTTTTGAATGAAGGGTGCGCGCGCGTCGAAACTGTGCGGAAGGATCGATAAAAATTCACAGCTCTTTCCCGTACCCCACACGCTTCACGCGTCTTTTTTATGAAACAACGTTGTTTTTCGGACTGCAACTCAAAAAAAAATTTTACTCCCATTTCTTGAAAAAGCGTTGAAGACCTCAGATACGCTTCCAAAATGCAAGCCAATGACGGTATCGAAAACGAAAATGGTACTGTTGAAGGATTGACTGCGATAAACGCAGAGAATCCGTATCATGGCGCCCCAATGCATCGAGAAGAACAGTTTCTAAATTCCAAGCGATAAAGAGTGCGACAGTTGAAGAGAGTTCGTTACACAAACCTTTCCCCTCTTGCAAAGATGCATATCGAGTGTTTAAGGTGCAAAGATAGTAACAAAGTAAACGGTAGTTGACAAATAGTAAGTGGCGGTGATCAGTGCAGCGTGCTTACAGGGGAAATGTATGTAGGTCGCATAAAATGAGACAAAGTTCGGAAGAGACTCGTTGGAAAGAACTGCTCTTCGTATTGAGCATACGTACATAAAGTGTGGAACAAGGAAGGACAGCATCAAGTACTTTTCTAGGTACGCACTATGTGAAAGTGGAGAGAACGAACATAGCTTATCGAGCATATGAGGAAGAAGACGTCGGTTACAGTATTGGACGACAACGACTCCTTTTGAGGCGTTGCCCATGGCGCTTTGGGTAAGTGGCGGTAGTTAGCAACTTGCTCGTGGAATATAATGAACAATGCGAAGAAGTGTTGGGATAAAAAAGAGCTTTTTGGGCCTTATCAAGATGCTCGAAGTGTTGCGCGTGTATTTTGTATCGATATACTGCACATTAATGTCAATGAATAATATATTTCTCACACGATAGACAACATAATTTTCTTTTTATTGCGCTCTTCATTTATCTCGTGTGAGTAGGTTTATCTTTCACATCCTCAGCGGTTTTCTTCGTGAAGATAAAGCAATCGTAATTACAAAAGCGACTCACCTTGAACAATCCGAGTTGCGCATGATCGACATAAAAGCGATCGGTTTTTTAAAATACTTCATGAAGTTGTCTTCCAAGTCGTGTATTCTTTCCTGTCTTCCTTCACGAAACTCACTTTAACGAACTACTTCACATAATACATAAAACGTAGATTTATATTACAGTACTGCGCCGTAAGTTTCTCCCCCTCTTCCCTCAATTCTTCTTTTACTCTCGTCGTCATTGAGAAAGGATCGCTTCTCTAACTCAAAGTTGTCGTCACTTAACGACGCCGTAGCTTTCGACGCCGCTGCTCTTCGCCACGAGAGAGCAACAAACATCATCGCAAATATGCTCGTTACAACAACAAACTTACTGTCGAACTTCACTGGAAGCTCACTGAAGGAGAAGAAAATGGGCTCTGAGGATCTTTGAGCCGCCCCGAGAGTTGATTCTCGATGTGCAGCATGTGCAGTTACTTCTCTCACTTTTTCCTTACCTTTCGCTTCTAATGCAGAAACGGACGATTTATTTCGAGAGAGTGTGTCTCCCAACTTTACCACAGAATTTTGGCCAAAATTGCAACCTATCGCAATTCTAGATATTTGTTCTCCGAATGAACCCGGATTCAAAGCAAAGTCAGTGACCATGGGTCCTTGCTTGTCGGCATTCACAGTCAACTTGTAAATTCCGCTTTCAGCATCTGTTGGCCATTTTGCCATAATGGTGCCTCGTTGTCCTGCCAGGCACGAGAACTGATAGTGAGATAAAACCGCACTCGATGAGACCAAACCCGATTGTACAGAATCACCTTGGCACGTCTTCATTCGTTCGATGGTGTAACTCATGTGATCTACTGTCAGCTGCGGACATATCACTGGTTCTGAGTAGTCAATAGTTACAGTTCGATTATACACAGAAACAGAAGTGATTTCTGGCGATGTAACATCGACAACCACATTCAAATTTTCTTCGGTTACAGATTCTTTTACTTCTGAAGTTGCAAAAGAATCATATCCAGAGCAGAACACTTTCGCGCGAACTTCCCACGTTCCATCTTTCAGTCCGCTCAAGAAATGTTGGCGTTCTGTGTTCCATTTGAACGCACACCCTTTACCACGCGCGGAATCACATTGCACGTCCGCGTCTTTCACGTCTCGCTTCCAAATGTCAGGGTCATCTCCAACCATATCCCACGAGTTCATCCATTCCCCTTGCCCGAGCTTTCTCCACTGTACCCGAACAAATTCGACGTTTGGATGAACTAAATGGTTTGTCTTCTTCAAATCACCCTTGACATGGTCTGCTGACCACAAGTTCAGTGGATCTGGGTTGAGTAGGGTCACGTTGATGAACGGAGAAGTATTCTTTGATATTATCGTGTTCAAATACGTGTTGTAGGTGGTTTCGTCCCACATGACTTTCGGACACTCGCGTTCCCATTTGAAATCCTCGAGATAAGCTGAAGAAGAAATCGGAGACCGGTACAGAATATCTCTGGATAATGCCCACTCACACTCAGAAACTAACTGAACACCGACAGAAGAATACGAGTGCGCGAATTTACCCTTTGCAATGTTCAAGGATAGTCGAGTGTGTTTCAGATTTCCATTCGCATCCACTGACGGGATATCGTGCAGTGGTACCAACGACTGGTAAGGTGCTATCGTGTTCACACCGTTGATGGTGAAGGACAGGTCCAACATATTCCCACCAAAATCACCGTTGAATTCAGATCCAGATATTAACTGCAAGCCGTATATGTGACCTTCTCTGAAAGGAGAGGCGTTGGTGATGATGATATCAAACAAGGCGTTTTGCCCGGGCGGGATGAACTTGTTATTAACACCAGCTCCCGACGCAGTTTCCACAATCAAACCGGCTTCTCTCCACATCGTGTTCGGTTCTCCCGGGCATTTCGAAGCGCCACCGATCGTTTTGAAAATTGGAGTTCCAAACCGCTTATCCTGAGAAACCGCCACCACAAACTTATCGTAGGGGTCAGGGTCGCCTAAGCTGTAGGAGACTTCAAGATTACCAAACTTTGCCCAAGCCATGGCATGCTCTAAAGCGATGGATTTTTCATCTTTTGTTTGCCAATCGACTTTGTATTCTTTAGCACTGAGTCCAATTTTAAGTTTAAGATCTTCTTCAGCGTCACCACCATATTCAAATGCCCAAGAATAACCCCAAGAGTCAATATTAGACGTTACGTCTGAGCTGAACTCGAGCGCGTGGCCACCTCCAGAGAAGGTCAGATAGATGCTCTGTTCTGAACCCGTGGAAATCGGGTCTAATTTTGGATCCTTCTCGTTCTTCCCCCCAAATCCAAATGAAGCTTTTGAGCCAAACACTGAGGCATCCACATATCTCGCAGCAGCATCCCCCTCGAAGAATTCGTCATCAAGCGACATTTTGCCACGTTCTCTCATGTCTTTTTCAGCAAGGTCTGACATGCCTCGAGAGAACAATGATTCTGGGACGTAGTCTTCATCATTTTCAACAGAGGTGAAAGCGTTTTTCCCAGTTTCATCACCCTTCATTTCCCACGATTCCAACCAATTTCCATGATCAGGGAACCAACGGCTTTTTTCCGCATCACCAATGAAACTTTTGGCCGACCCAGTACCTGTGATAATGTTTTGCATTCTCTCATATCCAGTACCAAGCATCAAGGGTAATGCCAACTGATCCTTCACCTGGTCAACTAGAAAATCTACTAAACCACCCGACATTATAAAATCAGTATACGCCTGACTAGCAGTACCAATGGAGTTCCAGACTCCAATCATATTCTCCCAATCTTTATCTGCGGTATAATCACTCGCACCGGGTTTCAATGTTCCAGTGTAAGCACCGTGCGCATCATTAATTTTCGGTACCATCAGTCTACCAAAGACTGAATCGTCTGAATTGAAAGGAACCGTGGTTGCATCGAACCTCTTTCCTATCTCAGTCAACTTTTTCTTCTGTTCTCCTTCACTGAGCTTGAAAAAACCTTCTGGATTAAAATCTGGCGACGACCATTCCAAGGTTCTTTGCCAGTCGTCAATCGACGTCTCAAGACGATGCTTCCAAATTGCTTTCACTTCAGCGTTTGATTTATCGCCCATTTCACCGTCAGTCATTATAGAATCTTTATCGTTGGCCGTGGCAACCAAACCTTGCAACTCCGGTAACAGCTTATATTCAATATGGTAAACCGATAATAAGTACGTAGTAGGTTTCCGGGGAAGCCACTGCACCTCTTCAATTACTTTCAAGCAGTTGTCTCTGATATCAACAGTGTCAACTCGGAGATAGACAATCTCGAAACCACCTCCAAGAATTGTATCTCCGGGACGACCTGGTAGTGCAGGATCCTCCGATGACGAAATGGTGCGATCTAGAGTAAAGTGAAAATCCCAACCGTTGTCAGTAGTGGCGCTCATTGATAAGGGAGCATCTTCGTCTTCATCATCTTCTTTTTCCACCTCACCAGACACAGGTCCCTCTGAATCCTCTGATTCAAACTCAGGTAAAATCTCTACGTTGATGTAACCAGAGCCTGCATCCAAACCAGGATCAAGATTCACACCTATGTCTGTTGTGTCCTCCACATCAAGATTATAATCAAATCCAACTGCCCTTGTAGTTTCGAGACCGAGTTCAAGGTCAATATTCGTTCCCTGCCTGATAGATGCAAACGAATTACCACCAGGAGGATCATGCACGACGGTGTAAACCAAGCCACGAATTGGTGCAGTTGCGTAAAATTCAGTGGCAGATTGGTATCTCGCCTCGGGATCGTCGCCTCCTCCTCTCACCTTACTTGCAACCGTAATCAGTTCACGCTCAATGGCTACGTTTGTGACAGCCCAACCGTCGTTACGCTCCGCCCGAGCTAAAAATTTTCGGCGGTGTGGAGGAACCAGATTCGGGACTGCGCCTTTAGAAGTAACAACGTATGAATTACCATCTTTATCCTCTCCTGGATAGAATTGAAGTAATCGTGATGTTGCGTTAACATATGTGAACACGCAATCTTTGGAAAGTTCGTTCGACGAATGGCACGGGTTCGACCCTTGTGCGCCAATGTCTTGTTGAATCCGAACTTGTAAGTTCAATTTTGTAGGGGCATCATTCACGATTCGCTCAAACATTGAGCAGTACGAAATTGTATCTGGTGCCGTGTAGTGTGCCTCGACAACCTTCAGAGACACGAATTTATCCGGGGCTAGTTGAGATCCAAGTTTCGAATATTCCATGTTTGAAGTTCCGATCAAATGATTTTTTGTCAAATCATGCTTCGTAGCATCTGATCCGATGCAAATCTCGTCACTACGAATCGACGTAAACGGAGTATTCAAAGATGTCTCAGGCAAATTCCCGAATGTAGGCTCGACACAGAACCAGTCATGGTACTCATATCTTACCTCGCCAAACGATTTCTCTAATAACGGCATAGTCTGAACGAGGAGATCTCTCTCGCGAAAATAATTCATGATGTTCTGGGAACCTTTTTTGCAAGTTGCCCCCTTGTACTCGTGTAGAATTTTATCCTCCGTCAAAGCTGTCACATCTGGAGCTTGTAACAATTGAATGTTATAATCCATTGCTGCATACGGCCACAGGCGGACGTTTGACAATGCGTTGTCTGGATCAGCCAAATGCCAGGATCCCACTATCTCAGCATCAGAAAGCTCAATAGGAGCACCACAGCCATTGGCCGGTGTGATCAACAATGAGTACTTCGTGTAAGGAGTATCGCACGCACCAGCGTACAATCCAAGATCTACTTGTCGTTCGGTAACATCGAAGTAAGTCAGAAATTCACCACCAATTATATTCTCCAACTCAAAATATACATTTTGATGGAATTCATCATTTTTCAACTCGACCGGGATCGTATGGTGTACAGAGCATGGGGGAGCATCCTCCGCATCCCCTCCGAAGCATAAGTCGTGTCCTTCGGAAGATGCTACAAAGGCCCATGTTTCACCAGGCGTGACAGAAATATCAAACTTACCCGTTGCATCTGCCGTGTAGTTCATCGGCTCGAATTCATATTTGTAACCCTTGGGGGAGCATTTTCCTCCAGCAAGCTCTTTAGGATCACACTTCTTGCCTTCATACGCACGGATCGTAGCGGACGGCAAACCGCACAAGATGTCTTGGGTGCGAGAGGAGGGGAATCTCACCATACCTGTGACCGTTACGGCAGTGACATCGAGTAATTCGATACCAGCTGCACCCACATGCTTGATTGGTAAAACTTTTTCTGTTCCGTCGTCAAAGAGATGTTCGACATCCGGAAATCTTTGCATTGCGTGAACTTCAATAGGAGATTCAAACATTTCTTTCAGAATTCCATGCTCCTCGTGCGCGAAGTCATATTTTTCGTCAGAGTGAATGGGCTCCTTCAGAGAGAGAGATTTCGTACTCGGGAATGTTGCAAATGGTACTGCATAGATTTTTGTTTCCGGTAAACCATCTATTCTCATGCTTGTTAATGAAGTTTTGGGAGAGACGTCGCTGTCATGTGGCGTATCCATGTCGAACGTTGGAAAAGTTTTTTCCATCGCGTGAACCCACTTTTGCCACGACTCTTGAGAAGATGGTAAAGCTGCTTTACTCACAGGCACGAGTGAGAAAAGAGCGTTCTTTTTCTCCATGTCCTGGTGCAGAGCCCGAAATTGAGTCATGTGTTTTGTGCTCACCGCCGGATAAACCAACCAGGGAACTGCGTACATATATTCACTTTTCATAGCTTTCATGACGTTTCCGAGCTCGTTCTCGTCCAAATCACCTGATCCGTCTCGGTCAATGAAAGCCCACACTTCTTCTTGAACCACAAAGTGAGCTCCAGAAAATTTCGTTTGATTCTTGCAGTAAGATATGAATTCATCTTTTCCAACAGACTTCCCGCCATCCAAGAGAAGGCCTTCACCCAATGAAGCTAGTCGTGACTTGCGAGTATTGGGGCGAGCCCCTAAGCCCGCATCAGCATCGATATGCACCTCGTTAATGTCATTTGGTAGACCAAGATGCGATGACGAAGATGAATTAACACAATTCTTGAATGATCTACCTTCCCAGCTTCCGTGCTTGTCGTAGTGCTTCCGTGCTTTATTTAGATCATGTCCAAATTCTCCCTGTAAGTCTTTATTCCCGCTCAGGTAACAGGCAGCTTCGGTATCACTCAAAAAGTGAAACGACTCCCAGTTTTCTTGGAATCGGGCTTCGTCTACAGCAATGGCAATTAATAATGCTTCAGGAGTTGTTTGGGAGGTTGCATTAAGTATCAATGTATCTAACTCGTCGTAAATATCAGTTTTGAACGCCAATACCCCAACGTGAGAGCTTTTTGGAGTCTCGCCGGTCATGTCCATTATTTCGATTTCAAAGTTTCCATCTTCATCTGAAAATGATGTGAATGGACAGTCTACTTCAACGCCCATGACTTGAACTTCTGAGACTTCGTAGCTTGCAGCACTTGATGTCGATTTTATCGTCACGGATTGACCAAAATACGCTGGTACGCTGGTACCTCTGCAGAGATAACTTCGACACGTTGAGCTGCCCAACTTAAACACTGAGGGGGTGCCATCCGCATCATCTACAGCTAAAATGCACACAGATCCCATATCACCCTTATCGTGGGGATCTGGATAATCCAACACGCGAACGTCAAATTGGGATTCTTCTTGTTTTGTGCATACATTTACTTGACTTATGCGTGAAAAACGTGCAAGACTGACGGTAAACCAATCGTTGGGCTTCACCTTTGCAAACGAAGTGTCATCTTGATCCGTTATTTTGAATGCAGAGGAACTTTTCTTCGCATCTAGATGTTCAGATTGCCGGGCATACGTGTAAGCAGCCAAATTAGAGTCAGCTGCTTTTCGATCATACAGAGGCATATTTGCTTCAGAACGTTTCATTAAACGAGTGCAGACACGAATATTTGGAATGCCAATGGCTTTCTCGCCGCTAGCAACAACCCCTCCCTCGAACAACGCAAAAAATGGTATCTTGTAATCGCGGGGATCTGATATCACGGTGCTTTCCTTGAACTTTGTTTTGACGGCATATTCCCAAATATATCCGGGTTCTCTCATCGCTTCATCGTCGAAAAATGTCAGAGAGGAAAATGTAGTTGCGCAATAGTCTAAAGCTGTGTCAATCATGACGACAGCTTTGTAATCACCGATGGG
>Ga0255743_10003152_pt1 | contig 13205 bp, 13 predicted proteins | sample 101ome_19_FD_179950 | JGI IMG/M metagenome (GOLD analysis project Ga0255743, IMG submission 179950) | Coastal salt marsh microbial communities from the Groves Creek Marsh, Skidaway Island, Georgia - 101405AT metaG (version 2) | ecosystem: Environmental > Aquatic > Marine > Intertidal zone >... | reverse complement strand
GCGGCTGGGCACAAATCGCAAAATGACCGATCTCAGAGCCTCCCCATCCCCAGTGAATTTCCGCAATGCGGCCTTTCTACAAAGCGCCAGTGCTGTCGAAAACGCACCGCCAGATCAGGGCTGGGAGGTCGCGTTTGCGGGGCGCTCCAACTCAGGGAAGTCCAGCGCAATCAACACATTAACCTCCCAGAACAAGCTCGCGCGGACATCGCGGACGCCCGGGCGGACACAACTTATCAATTTTTTTGCCCTCAGCGACCGTCAGAGACTGGTCGATCTGCCCGGATACGGCTTCGCAAAAGTGCCGTTGGCAGTAAAGAAAAAATGGAATCAACAACTCGAACGCTATCTGCAATATCGAGAAAGCCTTCGCGGGCTGGTCATGCTGATGGATATCCGCCACCCCCTGACCGACCCCGACAAGCAAATGCTGGGTTGGGCCATCTCTGCGAGTATGCCCGTTCATATCTTGTTGACTAAGGCAGACAAATTAAAGCGCGGACCTGCACAGAGCACATTGCTGTCTGTGCGAGAGTCGCTGTCAACGCATGCCGAATTGGTGAGTGTGCAGCTGTTTTCCTCTTTGAAGCGACATGGCGTAGATGAACTCAGCAAACACCTCAATCAGTGGCTGACCGATGAGTCTGTGATGGATGGGCCTCAGGAGGCTAGTGACGAACCTGGGTGATACTCAATGCGCCTCGTCCCAGTTGTCTCCGGTACCCGCCTCTACCACGAGCGGCACGTCCAGCAAACTCACAGAGGACATGAGCCGGCTCACTGTCTCACACAACTCATCCACAGCAGGCTCCTCAACCTCGAACACCAGCTCGTCGTGAACCTGCATGATCATGCGCGCCGGAATCCGCGATTGAATCAACCAGTCGTCAACCGCCAGCATCGCCATTTTGATGATATCTGCCGCAGTACCCTGCATGGGCGCGTTGATTGCTGTTCGCTCTGCGGCCTGTTGCCGCTGCCGATTGCGGGCATTGATTTCGGGCAGGTAAAGTCGCCGGCCTCGCAGCGTCTCGACATACCCGGCCTCGTGCGCTCGCTCACGGGTCCGCGCCATGTACTCCGCCACCCCCGGATAACGCGAAAAATACAGATCGATGTATTCCTGCGCCTCGTTTCTGCCGATACCTAACTGCTTGCCCAGACCAAAAGCAGACATACCGTAGATCAATCCAAAATTGATCGCCTTGGCTTTGCGCCGCTGATCCCCCGACACGGCATCGATACCGACATCAAATACCTCTGCCGCCGTCGCACTGTGCACATCCAGACCGTCGGCGAAAGCAGTCAGCAAACCCGCATCCTGCGACAGATGCGCCATGATGCGGAGTTCAATCTGTGAATAGTCGGCTGCCACAATCTTACAGCCGGGCGCGGCTATAAACGCCTGCCGGATGCGCCTGCCCTCGGCCGTACGTATGGGAATATTCTGCAGGTTCGGGTCCGATGACGACAACCGCCCGGTGGCCGTAACAGCCTGATGGTAGGAGGTGTGAACGCGACCCGTTCGCGAATCGATCATCTCCGGGAGCTTATCTGTATAAGTGGACTTCAATTTACTGAAGCTGCGATATTCCATCAGCACTGCCGGCAAGGGGTAATCCAGCGCCAATTCGGCAAGGACTTCCTCTGCAGTGGAAGGCGCCCCCTTCGGCGTTTTTTTGAGGACTGGCAATTCCAGTTGATTAAACAGGATCTCGCCCAACTGCTTGGGCGAGCTGAGATTGAATGGGCCGCCAGCCAGTTCGTGAGCCTTGGCTTCGAGCGCCAAGATGCGCTCACCCAGCTCCTGGCTCTGTCTGGCGAGCGTATCCCGACACACTAGCGCACCATTGCGCTCGATTCGGGAGAGCACGGGCACCATCGGGATTTCAAGATCCCGATAAAGATTCGCCAGAGGGGCTTCCTTAACCAGCCGCTGCGAAAGCAGTTCGTGCAAGCGCCAAGTCACCTCTGCATCTTCCGCAGCGTAAGGGGCAGCCTGCTCGATGGGCACCTGATTAAATGTCAGCTGCTTAACGCCTTTACCAGCAATATCCTCAAAATGGATCGTCCGCTGACCCAGATATTTCAAGGCCAGCGTGTCAAGGTCATGGCGGCTACCGGCAGCATCCAGCACATAAGACTCCAACATGGTGTCCTCGCGAATACCCCGCAGGTTAATGCCGTGATTAGCCAGCACATTGGCGTCGTATTTCAGATGCTGACCGACCTTGCCTACCCGCTCATCTTCCAGTAACGGCCTTAAGGCCTCCAGCACAGTCTCTCGATTGAGCTGCACGGGCGCACCAGGGTAATCGTGTGCCAACGGCACGTATGCCGCAGCGCCCGCTGCCACGGCGAAGGACACGCCGACAACTTCTGCTTTCATGTAATCGAGACTTGTGGTCTCGGTATCAAATGCAAAGAGCTCCGCCGCCCCCAGCTTTGTCAGCCATTCGTCAAATGTGGCCTGATCCAGTACCGTGATGACTTCAATGGCATCGCTGGCTGCAACTGGGTCTGTTTCGCTATCAGCGGCCTCCCCAGAGTCTGGCGATGCACCACCAGCCGAGCCACCTTGGAGCAGAGCATCCAGCCACCCCTTGAACTCGAGCTCTCGAAAGAGGGCAATCAGTGTCTCTGTATCAGGGGGAGTGGCATCAAGATCCCCAGCGGACAAACCCAGATTGCAATCGGTTTTAATGGTAGCCAGCTCGTAGCTGAGTTCCGCATCGCCCCGCGCTTGCTCTAGCTTTGTCGCCAAGCTCTTGGCGCCTCGGATCGGCAGATCGGCAACCGCGTCGAGCTGATCGTATATCGAGTCAATGGCGCCGAGATTTTGTAGCAAAGCAGTGGCGGTCTTCTCACCCACCCCCGCGACGCCAGGAATGTTATCGACTTTGTCACCCATCAAAGCCAACAAATCGATAATCAGTGAGGGGGGTACGCCAAATTTTTCCACCACGCCATCGTGGTCCATGGCAGTGTTGTTCATGGTGTTAATAAGCGTGACGCGATCATTGACCAGCTGTGCCATGTCTTTGTCGCCGGTAGAGATCACTACCTCCCTTCCTCCCGCAGCGGCTTCCACAGACAAAGTGCCAATAACATCGTCTGCCTCGACTCCGCCAACACAAATCAACGGTAGCCCCATCGCTCGAATCGCGCTGTGAATGGGGTCTATCTGCTCGCGCAGTTCGTCCGGCATCGGCGGGCGATTTGCTTTGTATTCAGGATAAATGTCGTTGCGAAACGTGGGCCCCTTGGCGTCGAATACCACCACCACCTGATCGTCGGCGTAATCCGCCATCAGCTTACGGATCATCCCGATGACGCCCTTGGCGGCACCCGTGTTCAGGCCCTTTGAGTTGGTCAGCGCAGGTAGTGCGTGGTACGCGCGGAATAGATAGGAGGATCCATCTACCAGAATGAGCCGGTTCGCCATCAGATCAGTGCTCCCACAAGAACAGGGTGGATCTTAAGGTTACCCGCATTTTGGGAATATCGAGCGGCGCACGAAAGAAGCCGTGGTAATCGCCACGCGGATTCACCAACATCACATTGGCGCTATGCTCCATCTGATAAGCGCCGTCGACATCGGTAACTTTGCGAAACGGCGCGTTCAGCCGCTGGGCAAAACTGAGAATTGACCCAAACTCACCCGTCACACCGAGAAAATCAGGATGAAAATAAGGGACATATTGAGCCATGCGAAGGGTGGTGTCGCGCGCAGGGTCCACCGATACCATGACCACCTGCACTGCCTCTGCCTCGGTGCCAAGTAACTGTGATTTAAGCTCAGCGAGCTCTGCAAGCGTCGTCGGGCAGATATCCGGACAGTGGGTGAAACCAAAAAAAATCAGCGTCCATTTTTCTTGCAGCGCGACTTGACTGAAGGTTTCGCCGCGATGATCAATGAGCGTGAAGTCACCCAGATCCCGCGGCGTATCAAATAGAAAGAGTCCATTGGCGCGTGTCTCCGCCACACTCATGACTCTGGGTTCGCCCACCCGATATACAAAGCTTGTCACCACGACGGCAATAAATGCCAAGACCATCAGAACGGTCAGCCGGACACCGCGCTGCCTTACTTCAGTCACCGGTCGGCCCTCTCCACTGGTCGGAAACCGCCTCTGTGGTAGCGGTTTCCGCGGATGACGCCCCGCGGGCGATGTTTGCAATGATGGCCACCGGCATGCGTTCAACCGCTCGAATTTTTCAGAAGAAAGCGCAAATCGCTGATCACGTCCTTGTAGTGCAGATCGCCGCTAAATCGCATCATGATCCAGCCGGCGGGATCGACCAAATACCACTGATCGGGCCTGTGCAGGGTTTCGGGGGACAGCGTGTCTAGCGCCGGCTCTGCAAGCGTCAAGGTGGTGAGCCCTTTGTGCTCGAGGGCGATCCACTCGCCAAACGCCGTCGCGGGTTGGACTGGCGGTTGCTTGTCAGGCCCTGTCACCGACAACACCTTAACCTCTGCCGATGGGGTATCACTCATCACCACACGACCAACGCGATTAAAGTCTTTACCCAAGGCAACGTGAATCTGGCGAGTCTGATACAACTGAAGCTGACAGGCTTCGTCGCAGGTTTGCCCCCGCTGAACGATCACCATTCGCCATTTCGGTGGCAAATCCCGCCACAGCAGGTCCGCAACGCCGTCGCGCTGAAATGTAATCTCGGCGACAGAGCGCGGGGGCGTGATCAATTCGCCGTGGTTGGCCGTTCCTAATTGACCCAGCACATCCACGTGTCCGGTTTGAACTCCCCACCAGAGGACGGTTGCACTCAACATCATCGCCACAGGGATGCCGCCAATCAGGAGTAACACCCTGCGCGCGCGTCGCTGCTGCAGAGACACCGCTACTTGAGTCACGGAGTCACCCGCCTACCCAGCAGCTCTCTGAGGTTGGTCATCCGCAACAGTCCAATCAACGTCAGCACTGCAGCCATCGCAAACCATTGCACTGCATAGCCAATATGCTTTGAGGGGGTTTGATTGATCACTGCCCACTCCGCCACCAACGCGTGTGGCGAGTCGGGAGATATCCTGACCTCATACGGAAAGACTGATCTGCCCGACAGCGTGCTCAAATCCTCGCTCCAATGATCCCAATACAGCGTTTGTACCGTCGCCGGCAAACTGGCCGGAGGTGACGGCTGCTGCAACAAAATGGGCTTGGCTGAAGGTATAAACACGCGCCCCTCTATGGACACAACCCCACGGGGCAAATCCGGTACCGGGGTAGTCCGTCTCGCCGGATCTCCCGGCAGCCACCCCAAATTGACCGGCACAATCCCCTCCACCGACTCCGCCAGCGCGACAACGTGGTACCCCACCTGTCCACGATGCAAGCGGTTATCCAGCAACAAATAAGCGTCTTGTCGAAAAGAAGCTTCCCAGCTCACCGCCCGATCAGCGAGGTCGGCTGCGCCGCTTTGAGTCAATCGCTCAGGCGTGACCGCCGGTATGGCGCTACGTTCCACCCACCGCGCTTCCAAGGCAGATTTCTCCGCGGCACGGGCGAGCTGCCACAATCCGAGGTTTAACAACAACCCGAGTAGCACCGCGCCTGCCAGTGCAGCCCTCAAATCACCATGCAGATTCAGGGGCCCAATGCTTCGGTTAAACTGCATCTTCGTTCATCTCAAAATGGCGCCGGGCGACAAAGTATCTTCGGCCGGAGCATTAAGGCATTCGCTATGCTGAAAACCGTGATAATCCTGCTCATGATAGCGCTTGTCGCCAGTCTCGCGTCAGGCCTCGTATTTCTCATGTCAGATCAGGGTAGCACCGACAAAAGGCGGCTCTTTACTTCTCTCGGCGTTCGCCTGGGCCTGGGCGTCTGTCTGCTAGTCGTCATTCTCTACGGCGTCATTACGGGTCAGTTAGGGCACAAAAACCCATGGGACCCGGGCCCCATACCCACCGCGGAGGAATGACAACCCACCGCCATCCGAATACCCGGTTGAAGCCGGTTCGGTTCGCTCCTCATTGCGCCGCTTGGCCAGCGGTATTGCAAAAAGGGGCGCCGCAGCGCCCCTCGTCGTCGTCATTGCGCGTCACAGGATGTAGACAAAAAGAAACAGGAATACCCAAACAACATCGACAAAATGCCAGTACCAGCTGGAGGCCTCAAAACCAAAGTGATCAGTGGGAGTGAAGTGGTTATTTTTGAGCGATCGAATGAGCTGAATCAGCAACATCGTCATGCCCATGGCCACATGAAATCCGTGAAATCCCGTCAGCATAAAAAACGTGGACCCGTAGATGCCCGAGTTCAGCGTGAGCCCGTACAGCGCATAGGCTTCGTAATATTCAGCCGCCTGTAACGCCAGAAAGACCAGTGCCAAGCCAACAGTGATCCCTAACCAGAGGTTAAATTTCCTGCGGTCATTGGCGAGAATACCTGTGTGCGCTACATGAACTGTGGCACTGGAGGAGAGAAGAATAATGGTGTTCCACATCGGCAGCCACGCGTACCAAGCGTGGGCATCTGCAGGCGCCATCGATTTTTCCTGCGAGACAAACGCGCCATTGTTCGCGATCGCCTGCGCATCAACACCCCCTACAACCTCTTGTGGCGTGGTGACAGGAGGCCAGGTGAATTCAAATCCGGGCCACAGCAGCGCATTCATGCGCCCGCCCTCTCCCTCTCCTGCAAGCCACGGCCCAACAAACTGCCGCACGTAAAGGAGCGCACCAAAAAAGGCAGCGAAGAACATGACCTCGGAAAATATGAACCAGAACATGCCCAAAACATAACTTTGATGTAGCTGACCGCTGTTCATTCCAGCAAGGTTCTCTCTAATGGCAGTGCGGAACCAGCTAAATAGCGTGAGGACAAAAAACACCAGCCCTGCCGTGAGCACCCAGACGGAATTGCTGGACTCTCCGGCCGCGCCGTAAGTCATATCATTCAATACCAATCCGGCGCCAAAGACGGAGGTGACAAGTCCAATAGTCGCTCGCACCGCGAGACTAGATGATTCAGGAACGTAATATTTTTCGTGCCCTTCAATCGACGAAGTATTGCTGGACATAACGGTCTCCTAATGCGCTCCCTTCAGCGGGCAGCAAGCCCTTCCGACAACCTGTTTGTGACGTCAAACAACGTGTAGGAAAGGGTAATGGTATGAATGTCCTGCGGCAGGCCCTGATCCACTATGAACTGCAGCGCCATGTCGGCATCCGCCCGACTTGCCAGGGTTTGCTGGTCAAAACAGAAACACTCTGTCTTATGGAAAAAGGCCGCGGCTCGGCTCGGTGAAATACTGGGGATCGCCTGCGCGACCATGTCGGAATCCGTCGGATTCTGGGCATGAAAAACAACGCCGTTGCTGGCGCCGGGGTGGACGCGCACGGCGCGAACACCCGGCGAAAACTCCCAGGGCATGCCGTCATTCTTTATCGCCACAAACTGCACGGTAACCTCACGACTCTCATCTACTACAGCAGGCACGGCCGTGTAGGCCTGCCCCGCCGTCTTGCCGTTGATGCCCAACGCATCGCACAGCACGTTATAGAGCGGCACCATGACCACAAAAACAAAGGCAAACATCGCCACCGCCACCACAAGTAATTTCAGGGCGGTATCCACCGCGGGCGCCCGGCTCAGGCGGAAGCTAGCCATGGTTTTTATGCTGTCCTGTCATCCGGCGCGCCGATCAGATCGTGCCCGCGGGCTTGGGCACCAGCGGAGGCTCTTCGAACGTGTGGTAAGGCGCAGGGGTGGCCACGGTCCACTCGAGACCCTCAGCGCCATCCCACACCTTCTCGTCGCTAACTCGTTTGCCAGCGACGATCGTGGCGATCACGTTGTACAAGAACAGCAACTGCGATGCGCCGTAAATAAAGGCTCCTATCGAGGACATCATGTTGAAATCCGCGAACTGCAATGCATAGTCAGGAATCCTGCGAGGCATCCCCGCCAAGCCGACGAAATGCTGGGGGAAAAACGTGATATTGAAGCCGATAAAGGAAATCCAGAAATGGGCTTTGCCCATGGATTCGTTATACATACGCCCGCACCACTTTGGCAGCCAGAAGTAAACGGCTGCCGTCATAGAAAATACAGCGCCTGCAACCATGACGTAGTGAAAGTGCGCCACCACAAAGTACGTATCGTGATACTGAAAGTCTGCTGGGGCGATAGACAGCATCAAGCCAGTGAATCCGCCAAGCGTAAAGAGCACAAGGAAACCAATACAGAACAGCATCGGTGTCTCAAAGCTCAGGGCTCCGCGCCACATGGTGGTGATCCAGTTGAATACTTTTACACCCGTCGGCACGGCGATCAGCATCGTCGCGTACATAAAAAACAGCTCTCCCGCCACGGGCATACCCACTGTGTACATGTGATGCGCCCAAACGATGAAAGACAGAAAGGCGATAGAAGCGGTGGCGTATACCATCGAGGCATATCCAAACAGCGGTTTCCTGGAAAACGCCGGAATAATTTGTGAGACGACACCAAATGCGGGAAGAATGATGATGTAGACCTCAGGGTGGCCAAAGAACCAGAAAATGTGCTGGAACAGAACCGGGTCCCCACCCCCCGCGGCAGAGAAGAAGCTGGTACCAAAATGCACGTCCATCAGCATCATCGTCACAGCACCCGCAAGCACCGGCATCACCGCCACAAGCAGAAATGCGGTGATCAGCCAGGTCCATACGAACAACGGCATTTTCATGTAGGTCATTCCGGGCGCGCGCATATTCATCACCGTGGCAATGATATTGATCGACCCCATGATCGATGACACTCCGAGAATGTGGATGGCAAAAATGAAGAACGTGACAGAGGGTGCTGCGTAAGTGGTGGAGAGCGGCGCGTAAAAAGTCCAACCGAAGGCCGGGGCCCCACCTTCCATGAACAGCGTGGATGCCAGCATCAAAAAGGCCGGCGGTAAGATCCAGAAACTCCAGTTATTCATTCTTGGCAATGCCATATCAGGCGCGCCAATCATCATCGGGATCAGCCAATTCGCGAGACCGACAAAAGACGGCATGATGGCCCCAAATACCATGATCAACCCGTGAAGGGTCGTCATCTGGTTGAAAAACGCGGGCTCTACCAGCTGCATGCCGGGCTGGAACAGTTCCGCTCGGATGACCATGGCAAAAAAGCCGCCAAGCAAGAACATGGCAAACGAGAACCACAGATACATGGTGCCAATATCTTTGTGGTTGGTTGTAAACAGCCAGCGCGTTACGCCCGTCGCCGGTCCATGATGATGATCACCCATCGTTTACGCTCCCCTTATCCGTTCTTCATGCCGGTGACGTCACCGGGCTGGACGACATCGCCCGTGTTATTGCCAAAGGCATTACGCTGATACGTCAGCACCGCCGCCAATTCGACGTCATTGAGCTGGGCGCCGAAGGCCTGCATGGCCGTACCGGATACACCCTTGGCCACTACTGCCAAGTGCTCTGGCAGTGCACCCATCACTACTGGACTGCCCGCAATGGCGTTACCGATCCCGCCCTCACCCTGCGCTCCATGACAGGCAATGCAGGACCGATCATAAATATCCTTTCCCTGTGCCATGAGCTCGTCTACCGACAGTGTTTGTTTTGCGAGCTCGCTCTGGGCAACCGCCGCGCCACGTTTCGCGGCAAGCCATGCATCAAAATCTTCTCGTGAGACCGCATGCACTTCGACGGGCATGAATCCGTGATATGCGCCACACAATTCCGTGCACTGTCCACGGTAAAGGCCTACTGTGTTGACGCGAGTCCAGGCTTCGTTGATGAAGCCGGGAATCGCATCTCGCTTGACTGCAATTTCCGGCACCCACCAGGAATGGATCACGTCATTTGCCGTAATCAGAAATCGGACTTTGGTGTCCACAGGAATCACCAGAGGCTCGTCGACCTCCAGCAAGTAGTTCTCGCCCTTCTCCTGAGTGTTGTAAATCTCTTCCTGAGGAGTCGCGAGGTTCGAAAAAAATGACACCGGCTCGCCCGAGTCGGTCAGATACTCATACTTCCATTTCCACTGGTACCCCGTAATCAGGATGTCCAGTTCGGCCTCATCGTTGTCATAGACCTCAAGGAGCGTTGAGGTGGCTGGCACCGCCATAGCAATCAAGATCAGGAAAGGCACTACCGTCCAAGCCACTTCAACTTTGGTGCTTTCATGAAACTGTGAGGCTTGATGACCCTTAGATTTTCTGTGGGCGTAGATCGAGTAGAACATGACCCCAAAAACAGCCACGCCAATTACAACGCAAATCCACATAATGAGCATGTGCAGCCCGAAGATATCCGCACCGATGTCTGTCACACCGGGTGACATATTGACCTGATTTTGCGCCGCTGCCATTGGCGCCAAACATGCCAAGGCCGCTCCTGAGAACAGTCTTCCCATCGCGTGCGTACTCCGTTTGTCAGTGTGGCACAAGACCCCGGGCCACAGTGGGGTGCTGAAAGCGCCGGGATTATAGCGAAGTTGCTGGAAACTCAATGGGCAAAAGGTCACAGCCCGCCAGCGGCGCGTATGGTCTTAGCATGCGCCCCGAATTGCCAATGTTTTTTATGAATTGTTGGTATGAACGGGGGTTATAGTTAAAGGCTATATGGTTATTCTATTTTTTTATTTCGCCCAATATCCTTATCGCCTCGGGTGCCGCGTCCACCCGGCGCGCTGAGGCTCGAGTGACCCTCGTCGGCAGCGCTTCCGGCGCACCGGAGATCGGTCGCGCCTCTATAAAGCCACACGTGACGCAGCGGCGCTCGTCGCGCTCGTTGTCAATCACCATGCGGTCCTCAGCCTGGCAACTGGGGCACACCGCCCCTGCTACAAATCGGGGCCGTGAATTGGGTTCGTGTGGAGAATCGGACATACTCGCGTCTCGGCGGCAAGGCGGGCGCAGTTTATCAAGCTCGGCTCCGGGCGTCAGGCGCGACGCAACCGCGAGCCTGACAAGCCACACAACCCGTTTCCCCAAGAGCAGAGTTTGCAGGGTATTAGGAGATCATGAGTGGGCGATATCAGTTTTAAAGGCGAGAATCATATCCGGACGGCCTTGGGCGTGACGCCCACGCTGGGCGAGCGCGTGATGATCGACCCCACTGCGGTCGTCATGGGGGATGTCTCGCTGGGAGACGACGCCAGCGTCTGGCCACATGCCGCAATGCGGGGAGACGTCCAGATTATCCGTATCGGCGCCAGGACGAATATTCAGGACGGGACGGTCCTGCACGTAACGCATGACGGCCCTTATAACCCTGGAGGGTATCCGCTCCAAATAGGTGATGACGTGACGATCGGACACAGAGCCCTGCTTCATGGTTGCACCGTGGGCAACCGAGTGCTGGTTGGCATGGGCGCGATCATCATGGATGCAGTTGTGGTAGAAGACGACACCATGATCGCCGCGGGCGCGCTGGTCACGCCCGGAAAACGGTTGCGCACGGGTTACCTTTACGCTGGCAGTCCAGCTCGCGAAGTGCGCCCGCTCACCGAAGAGGAAATTCGCTTCCTGCCCTACAGTGCAGCCGGTTATGTCTCGCTAAAACAGCGATACTTGGACGAGAGTGCCTAACCTGACGAGGTGGCTTTCAATCTCAAGGCTTCGACTACCGCTTGCGTCTCCGGGCGCTCGCCCAACCACAAATTGAAACTCTCTGCCGCCTGCTCAACCAGCATCCCTAGACCATCCCTCACTTCTCGTGCTCCGTGCGCTTTGGCCCAGATCAGAAATGGGGTGGGCTTGCTACCGTAAGCCATGTCGTAACAGCAGCAAGGGTCCGCCAGATCCAATGAAGGCGGAAGTGGCGGCATATCATCTGATAATCCAGTGCTGGTGCCATTGATAATGAGATCCCACGACTCACTCCCGATATCCTCGTAACCTCCGCCACCCACGGGGACGTTTTGATCGCTCCAGTCAGCCGCCAAGGCTGCCGCCCTAGCGGCTGTGCGGTTAGCAACAAATACTTTTTTCGGGGCCTGCGCGAGCAATGAAGCCATGACGCCTTTTACGGCCCCTCCGGCACCCAGCACCAATATACGCGCATTGGTCAGAGACCAGCCGGCTCCATCCCTTATATCCGTGATTAACCCCTTGCCATCTGTATTGTCTGCATGGATTCGGCCATCACCGTCACGGCACAAAAAATTCGCCGCCCCTGCCTGGCACGCGCGTTCCGACGCCGAGTCTGCGAGCTCAAATGCTCGCGTCTTGAAAGGCAGCGTGACATTCATTCCACGGCCACTCTGGTCGAAAAACGCCCGGACCCACGCCTCGAAATCGGGAGGATCGACACAGTGCGCCTGATAATCGATGGCCTGACCAATTTGCGCGGCGAATGACGCGTGAATAATAGGAGACAGGCTGTGTTTAATCGGGTTACCTACCACCGCGAATCGTCCGGGAATCGTCTGCTCAACCGTCATCATGCGTCCATCGCGGGCCAATATTTCAAGGGCGCCTGCAAGCTAGTCTTGAGCGCCACTCGCACCCTCGAGTCCGAGCCAATCCCGCGGCCTCAGGAAGTCCGTCATCAGGCGCGCCTCGGCTGTGCCGGGGTCTGGTTCATAGCCGTACTCCCAGCGGACCAATGGTGGCAGAGACATCAGAATCGCCTCGGTTCTCCCATTGCTTTGTAAGCCAAATAGCGTGCCGCGGTCGTGCACTAAATTAAATTCAACGTAGCGGCCACGACGATACAACTGCCACTGCCTTTCGGATTCCGTCCAGGGAACATTTTTCCGCCGCTCTAAAATGGGTAAATAGGCCTTGAGATAGCCATCCCCGACGCTGCGCATAAAGGCAAAGGTTTGTTCGAACCCCCATTCATTTAGGTCGTCATAAAAGAGCCCGCCAACACCTCGCGGCTCCTCCCGGTGAGGCAGGTAAAAGTAGTCATCACACCATGATTTGAAGCGAGAGTAGACGTCCTGACCGAAAGGATCACACGCCTCTTTGGCCGCTTGATGCCAGGAGATCGCATCTTCTTCGTACCCGTAATAGGGCGTGAGATCGAATCCGCCACCCATCCACCACACCGGTGCCTCACCCGACTTCTCCGCCATGAAGAGGCGAACATTGGCGTGGGATGTAGGCGCATGCGGGTTGCGCGGATGAATCACCAAAGAGACCCCCATGGCACGGAAGCTGCGTCCGGCCAACTCGGGGCGATGTTGTGTTGCCGACGCGGGCATGGCCGCGCCCACTACATGGGAAAACTT
>Ga0255743_10003146_pt1 | contig 13213 bp, 12 predicted proteins | sample 101ome_19_FD_179950 | JGI IMG/M metagenome (GOLD analysis project Ga0255743, IMG submission 179950) | Coastal salt marsh microbial communities from the Groves Creek Marsh, Skidaway Island, Georgia - 101405AT metaG (version 2) | ecosystem: Environmental > Aquatic > Marine > Intertidal zone >... | reverse complement strand
GAAAGTTATTGAGGCCGCAAGAGCCGACTATGAAACCCACTACGGCGCCCTGCTTCGCCAGACCGACTAAAAACCTCACAGCACGGTATCTGTGTGAGCCAACGGCGGGATCGGGCTCGCGTAACGCTATGACAGACTGGCTCTTTAGGGGTCGGCAATGACGACATAGCGCTCGACCAACTCGCCCAGATTCGCCAGCACAAGCGAAGCCAATTCCATGGGCGGAAAGATCTGATCGACGCCGGGCAGAGTCCCCTCACGCCAGAGCGTTGAAAGCGTCTCACACTGCTCAGGAATTGACGCCCAGGGCCTCCCCCCGCGATGACTGATGTGCCAGGGCTCGGGGGCGACCCCACCCCTGTCTGTGGCATAAGGTCTAAAAAAATCCTCGCTTTGATTACGCGCCTCGCGCTCACTCAGCCAGGTGTTTAAGTGGTGGAAGGGACCACCTGAGAGATACTCGGCGGTCACCAAGCCGAGGCTGTAATCTTCCGGCACCGCGGCGGCATCCCACACATCAAAATCCGTTCCCCAATGATGCCGTGAAAGGCCCGGCAAGGCTGAATAGCGCAAAATAGCCCTCAGCCAACTCAAATCGTCATGATCACCCCGTTTCAAACAAACACCACTGCTGGAAAGAACCGGGCGCTCGCCCCTGGCCTTTGCGTTGAAGATCGCCAGCTGACGGCCGTAATCTCGATAGCCCGAAGCGATTCTCAAATCAATTCCCGCGGTACGCGCAGCAGCAGCCAAACGACAAAAGGCATCACCAGCCTCTCGAGTGCCCACCGTCCTCTCATCCACAGGCTTAAGATGCGTCGCATCAAGCCCGATAGCCCGCAGGATTTCCTTGGATTGCACATGCTCGAGGGTCATGGATCAGGCGCGTCCTCCCAAAAACTGACGGGTACTTGTCCGCTGGGTTCTAGCCTCTGCGGATTAATATCAACGCCCAACCCATAGACCTCTAGCCCCTGCGCTACAGCATCTCTAACCGCATCAGCGTAGATTGGATCGACCGAGGCAGCCGGCGCAATGCGGCCGATTGCACTATGAAGCGCGCAGTAAACCAGCGCCGCCCGACCCCCCGATCGCACGACATCTACCAACGCATGCACATGCTTTAATGCACGCTGGCTGGGCGTATCGGGAAACACGCCAAGCCCCCTCGCGGTCACGAACGTCACCGCTTTCACTTCAATCATGATAGACAAGGATCCCGATGTCAGGCTGAAATCGGCGCGCGACCCCTCGCCGAACGGCACCTCGCGCTTGAGCTCTCCGTCCATCGGTAAAGCGTCCAACACACCCTTTCCGATCGCCTCCCCCACGACTTTATTTGCCAAAGCCGAATGGATACATGCGAGCCCCGCTCCCGTGTCGACAAGCTCCCAGGTCCATGCCAGCTTGCGTTTTGGATCTGCGTGGTGGGAGAGCCATACAGGCATTCCCAACTCAGCACAGCCCGTCATGGCCCCGGTATTGGGACAGTGGACCGTCACCTCGCGGCCATCCGGAAACCTCACATCGGCAAGAAAGCGCTTGTAACGCTTGATCAAGGTAGCAGGTTGAAGCTCGGTGAAATCCATAGTGCCTCCAATCTCTATGTTAGCAAGCAAAACCCTGAAAAAACGAGGACCAACTACTCCCCGAGGGACCCCAGTGGCCACCTCGCGAAAAGAGCGCTGGCGCAAGCTAAACTTATCTGGTAGCTTGCGTGCCCCGAGCGCGGGGGATCCTCCCTCCGGGGCTAAACGGCGGTACTGATATTCGGGCGTTTCTGCGCCACTTTTCTCAGGAAATCGACATGCCAACGAAGAAAATTCAGGCAAAGAAACCCGTACGAAAGGCAAAAACCACCGCGAAAAAGCCAGCAAAGGCATCGCCAAAGAAAAAGCCTGCGGCCAAAAAAGTCGTAGCGAAAAAGACCACCACCAAAAAACCCGTTGTAAAGAAGAAGACACCTGTGAAAAAAGCAGTATCGAAAAAAGCACCGGCCAAAAAGGCAGCCGCTAAAAAAGCACCTGCGAAAAAAGCTGTCGCCAAGAAAGCACCAGCTAAAAAAGCACCCGCAAAGAAAGCCGTCGCCAAGAAAACACCGGCTAAAAAGGTAGCGACAAAAAAAGCACCCGCGAAGAAAGCCGTCGCCAAGAAAACACCGGCTAAAAAGGTAGCGACAAAAAAAGCACCTGCGAAGAAAGCCGTCGCCAAGAAAACACCGGCTAAGAAGGTAGCGACTAAAAAAGCACCCGCGAAGAAAGCTGTCGCCAAGAAAGAACCAGCTAAAAAAACACCGGCTAAGAAGGTAGCGACTAAAAAAGCACCCGCGAAGAAAGCCGTCGCCAAGAAAGCTCCAGCTGCTCCGAAAAGTCGAAGAAAGAACGATAAAAAGGTTGCTCGAGCCGTCGGGGAGCTACAGCGCTTCGATGACTTCAAACCCTACAAGCCCTCCCGTGGCGAGTCCTATATGAACGACGAGCAGCTTGAGCATTTCAAGCAATTGCTCTATGTCTGGCGTGCAGAACTCGTGGAAGAAATGACGCGGACGGTCTCCCACATGAAAGATGAGGCGGCCAACTTCCCGGATCCCGCCGATCGAGCGACACAGGAAGAAGAATTTAGCCTCGAGCTCCGCACCCGTGACCGGGAGCGGAAACTCATCAAAAAGATCGACGGCACCCTCGAGCGGATCAAAATTGACGATTACGGTTACTGTGACGCCTGCGGCATCGAAATAGGTATTCAGCGACTCGAAGCGCGTCCTACCGCGACACTGTGCATTGACTGCAAGACGTTAGCCGAAATCAAGGAACGTCAAGAGCTCGGTTAGGTCTGTATCAAGGCTGAAGCAACAAGCATTGAAAACCACTATCGGGGACGGTTTGCTCCCTCCCCGACCGGCCCTTTGCACATGGGGTCTTTGGTCGCAGCAGTCGCGAGCTATCTCGATGCGAAGGCAAACGACGGTGCCTGGCTCGTTCGCATTGACGACATCGACCCCCCTCGTGAAGTAGCAGGGGCCAAAGCGCTAATCCTTGAAACCCTCCATGCCCACGGCTTGTCGGGGGATGGGGAGCTGATCCTGCAAAGCAACCATCACGCTGCCTATGAGACAGCCTTGGAAACACTCTGGCAGCAGGGTCTTCTCTTCGTTTGTTCATGCACCCGTGCCACCCTCGGTCCAACAGGGTGCTGCGTACGAGATTGCCGTGACCAAGCCCGACCACATACAACCGAGGGAAGCTTGCGTATTCATGTTCCTGCGGGGACTCATGTTGAATTTACCGACCTCATGCTCGGACCTCAGAACGTGGATCTTGCCTCTCAACTCAGTAATTTTATTGTTCGACGACGTGACGGGCTTTACGCCTATCAACTTGCCGCAGCGGTCGACGACTTTTCCCCCCACATCAGTCACGTTATTAGAGGCGCCGACCTACTGGAATCAACGCCGCGACAAATGTTCTTGCGGCGAATTTTGGCATTGCCCGACCCTCTCTATGGGCATACACCGGTCTTGACCGACGCACTGGGAACGAAGCTCAGCAAGCAAACTGGCGCGGCAGCCGTCAACAACCGCTTAGCGCTCGACAACCTCCGGTTCGCGCTCGCTTTTTTAGGGCAGCCGAAGCCCGATAACCCCATTAACAATGTATCCGACCTGCTGAGATCGGCTGTCGCCAACTGGCGGCGCTCCTGTGTACCCAAGTAACAATATTGCCGCTTTTGTTACTGTTACTTTCAAGCTAACGTGCTAGTGTAGAAAAGTAACAAAATGACGCGAACATCCTCTGGGAAAAGCGAGCATGCCCCACATTCTTCTTGTTGATGATGAGCCCTCCCAGCGACAAAGCCTTCGTAAAACGCTGGAAAGCCATGATTTCAAGGTCGCCGAAGCCACTAGTGTCCTGGAAGCGGAGGGTAAATTCTCCCTGTCCGACTTCGATTTAATTGTTACCGAGCTTCGATTACCCGGGGTTGCGGGCAGTGACCTGATCAAGCTCGCGGAACCGGTCCCCGTCATCGTGATGACCAATTACGCCAGTCTGCGCTCGGCGATTGACTCGATGAAGCTCGGTGCCGTTGATTATTTAGCCAAGCCCTGTTCTCCCGAGGATTTGCTGTCGGTAGTTCGGGCCGCCATCGCCGACTTCCCGCGCATTGACAGTAAGGAATCGGATAAACCCGCAGGGGCCCGCTCAATTTTTGAAGGGAATTGCGAGGCGCTGTTGCAACTGCAACGAAAAATTACCAAGGTCGCCGCCAGCGAGATGACCGTGCTCATTAACGGAGAGACCGGCACCGGCAAAGAAATAGCGGCCAAACAAGTTCACAACTTAAGCGCTAGGCGGGATAAGCCAATGGTCGCCGTAAACTGCGCGGCGATTCCCGACACCCTGATCGAGTCAGAACTATTCGGTTATGAGAAAGGGGCTTTTACCGGCGCTACCACCAATCGCATTGGTCTGATCGAAGCCGCTCACGGTGGCACGCTGTTTCTCGACGAAATTGGCGAGCTGCCGCTGGCCGCCCAGGCCCGTTTGCTCCGCTTTATTCAGGAAGGAGAGATTCGGCGTATCGGGTCAGTAGCAACACGACGGGTCAACGTTAGATTAATCTGCGCCACCCACCGGGACCTGGCGGCCTTGGCAAGGGACCAGGAGTTCCGTCAGGATCTATACTATCGAATTAACGTCCTGCAGCTTGACATACCCCCCCTCCGAGACCGCGGGGAAGACATTCGCAGCATGATTCTGTGGTTTCTCGAGGGTGCAAACCGACGCCTCCCCGGGCGAGAGAAGATGATAAGTGAGCACACACTTACCGCAATGATCCAATACCGATGGCCCGGTAATGTCAGGGAGCTTGAGCATGCGATCGAGCGGGCTGTCATTATGGCCGAGGGATCCACCATAGAGGCCGCCGACTTGGGTCTGGCCAACGCATTAACCCATGGGCAACGGGCGGCAGAACCTGCGCCCCGTCCCGGTTCACGCATCCAAGCAAGCAGCGAATCCACCGAGTCTGAACCCGAGCCCGAGCTGTCGCTGGAGGATTACTTTCAGCGCTTCGTCCTGGAGCACCAAGGCGCCATGAATGAGACGGAACTAGCGCAAAAGCTGGGTATTAGTCGAAAATGTCTGTGGGAAAGACGCCAGCGGTTCAACCTGCCACGCCGCAAGGCCGCTAGACGCAAAAGCGCTTGAACCCTTGGGTTGGCGTAGAAAAACGTAACAGTGAAGTGTTAAAAAGTAACACAAGGCGGGGCGAACCAAGCTAAACAAAGGCTGGCCAAACATTAACTTGTTGTTTTTTCTAGGAAACTTATTGTTGGCACGTCACCTGCAAACTACCGGGTAGAGCCGAAATAACAATAAATGGCCCAAAAATAATAAAAAATGCAAACGGACCTGGATGGGGAAGGAAACTTCCCCATGTTTGTTTTTGGTTTCCCGTTTTGACTGTTGCGATCCTAAAGCACACGTCAACCGCCGGAGATAGTAAACTCCGCGACTACTACTTTTTCTTGAGGGCATCCCTTGCGAGCCATCCCCAAGGCGGAACATGGCATTGACCCGGCGTTGGTTAGCCCTGCTGCGGTCCGGATAGTCCACAAGCTTTGCGAGGCAGGCTTCGAGGCCTATATTGTGGGCGGCGCCGTCAGAGATCTGCTCCTCGGTGCCCATCCCAAAGACTTTGACGTCGCGACTAATGCAACACCTGAACAAGTCAAAGGCCTGTTCCGCAGCGCAAGAATCATCGGCCGTCGCTTTCAGATCGTTCACGTGCGTGATGGCCGCGAGGTCATCGAGGTCACCACCTACCGGGGACATCACGGTAGCGAGGGAGCGCAACCCGCGACCAGCAAACAGTCTGATAAGGGCCTACTTCTCAGAGACAATGTCTACGGTACCCTCGAGGAGGATGCGGCGAGACGTGATCTCACCATTAACGCCATGTATTACGACCCCGAGCGAGAAATTGTGTTGGATCAGCTCGCGGGAACCGAGGATTTACAGGCCCGATTGGTGCGCATTATCGGAGATCCATGGGCTCGATATCGCGAGGATCCTGTCCGCATGCTGCGGGTTGCGCGCTTCGCAGCAAAACTCCAGTTCGACCTTGAGTCAACGACGGAAGAAGCCATTGCTGACTGCGCCCCACTTTTAAGAGAAATTCCTTCTGCACGCCTGTTCGATGAGTTTTTGAAGCTATTTATGGCGGGCTTCGGTAAACCCACCTTCCTCCTACTCCTGGAGCACGACCTCCTGTCCTGCCTCTGCCCCGCCGCTACCGAAGCGATCAACGCTCAGAGCAGCCACAGAAACCTCGTCTCGATGGCCATGGGGAACACCGATCAACGGGTAAAGGACGGAAGACCCGTTACCCCCGCTTTTCTGCTAGCGGCACTCCTCTGGCCGGGAGTGAGCACTCGGTCAGGTCAACTTTCGCAGGAGGGCATGCCGCCCGCTCAGGCTATCAACAGCGCTGGGCAGCAGCTTACGGCCGAAACCTGCCAACACATGGCGATACCCAAGCGCTTTTCAATCCCCATGCGGGAAATCTGGGAGCTCCAGCCAAAATTGGAGCGCCAGCAAAAGCGCCGAGTGCCTGACATTCTTTCGGGCCGTCGGTTTCGAGCCGCCTATGACCTGCTGTTACTTCGGGATCAGGCTGGGCAAGATCTCACGCAAGCAGTCCAATTCTGGACTGAGCAACAGCGACTCAACCCCGAACTCGTCGGTAGCGCGCCGAGGACCAACGAGGAGCGCCCGGCCTCCAGGCGCCGGCGGCCGCGTCGACGCAAGCCAGCACCATGAAGGATGCGTTTGTGGGGCTTGGCGCCAACATTGACCAACCGGCTACCCAGCTGCAGGTTGCCTGCCAATACCTCAGGGAGATAGAGTCCTCAGCGCTCATCGGGCTATCGAGGATCTATCAATCCTCCCCCCTGGGGCCCCAGGATCAACCTGACTTCTTCAATGCCTGTGCCCATTTGCAAACGACCCTGACCCCAGAAGCGCTACTGGAATCCCTCCAGCAGATAGAGCAGCGGATGGGCAAACGGCGGGTGCGCCACTGGGGAGAGCGATGCATCGACCTCGATTTGCTACTCTGCGCCGATCAGCGCCGCGACACCAACGCCCTGCAACTACCCCACCCCGGCATTTACGATCGCGCCTTTGTGCTGCGCCCACTCGCAGACCTGGTAGGCCTCGATTATGTAATGCCTAATGGGGACGATATTGCTACATTACTCGCTCAGATCAGTGACCAGCAGGTGACCGTCACATCGATTAACCCAGACGCGGGGAGCCACTCTGGAACCATTGGTGAACAGTAACGATGCGAGCGGCGAAGGCCGCCTCGTTTTTGACTTGAAGGGTCGAAACCCCCCGGGGTACATCGCGGTTGAAGGCCCGATCGGCGTGGGCAAAACCACCCTCGCCAAACGGCTGGCCGAGGTCTTCAACTATCAGATACTTCTGGAAGATGCGCATGAAAACCCGTTTCTCGAGCGCTTTTATCAAAACAGGAAGCAAGCCGCGCTAGCTACCCAGCTGTTTTTCCTGTTCCAACGCACTCAAAAAATTGGCGACCTTAAACAGCGGGATATTTTCGAGCCAGTTCGGGTTTCTGACTTTCTTATTGAAAAAGACCCTCTGTTTGCCCGCATCAACTTGGATGCCGATGAGTTCCAACTCTACGAGCGCGTCTACCAACAGCTCACTATTGATGCCCCGACCCCCGACCTAGTGATTTACCTGCAGGCGAGCCCCGATCGACTTCTGGACCGGATAGAACGAAGGGGTATCACCAGTGAACGCCAGATTGAAAAAGCGTACCTGGAGCAGATTAACGAGGTGTACAGCGAGTTCTTTCTCTACTACGATGCGGCCCCCTTATTGATCGTAAACGCCAATGAAATTGACCTTTCCCGAGGAGACAGGGATTTTTTTCAATTGGTAGACTACCTACTCGATATAAAAAGTGGGCGCCACTATTTCAATCCCTCTTTCTTCGGGTAACCTAGCCAACCTGCTAACCGATTGATGCAAGGACGTTTGGACTGCCAGCATGGATAAACGGGTAACAATCAGCACGCTCAACAAAATGAAGGCCGAGCGTGAGAAATTCGTGATGATGACCGCGTACGATTCAACGTTTGCGCGCCTCATCAGCGAAGCCGGCGCCGAGACCATTCTGGTCGGCGACTCCCTTGGCATGGTGCTCCAAGGTCACGACAACACCATCCCCGTCACCATTGAGGACATGGTCTACCACACCGCTTGCGTTTGCAGGGGTCGTCCTCACTCGCTGGTGGTTGCTGACTTACCGTTCATGAGTTATGACACCACCGAGAAGGCGCTGCAATCGGGGATGTCGCTGATGCAAGCGGGGGCCCAGATGGTAAAAATGGAAGGCGGCGTCTGGCTGAGCGACAGCATTCATCAATTGGTTGAGCGCGGCATTCCCGTGTGTGCACACCTCGGTCTTACCCCTCAGTCAGTTAACGTATTTGGGGGCTATCGCGTACAAGGCAGGACGCCAAAAGAAGCCAAATCCATCCTCGCCGATGCGGTTGAAATTCAAGATGCAGGCGCCAGTCTGTTGGTGCTCGAATGCATTCCGGCCAACCTCGCGGCTGACATTAGCTCCAAACTCGATATTCCTGTTATCGGTATTGGCGCAGGTGCCGGCACGGACGCTCAAGTGCTGGTGTTGCATGACATGCTCGGCCTCACCGAAAACCCGCCCAAGTTTGTAGAAAACTTCATGACCGGCGCAGACACGGTACAAGGTGCGCTCGCCGCTTTTGTAGAAGCTGTGAAGACCGGCGCGTATCCCCGAGAAGAACACACCTACTCCTGAAGGCAATGTCCAGTTATGGATACCTTTGATCAGCCCGACAGCCTTCGTGAACACTTAAGCAGCGAGAGAGGACTCGGGAAACGGATAGGTTTTGTTCCCACCATGGGCGGCTTACACGACGGCCACCTAGCCCTCGTCCATCACGCGTTAAGCTTGACCGACACCGTTGTAGTCTCAATCTTTGTGAACCCGCTCCAGTTCGGCGCCAACGAAGATCTCGATGCCTACCCCAGAAGACTCGCAGCAGACCTCGCCTTATTGGCGGAGGCCGGCGCACATGTCGTCTTTACACCATCCGCAGACGTTATGTATCCAGACGGTTTGGCAGCACAAACCAAAGTTCTGGTTCCTGAGCTCACTAACGTGCTGTGCGGCGCATCGAGGCCAGGTCACTTTGACGGCGTCTCCACCGTCGTGTGCAAGCTTTTTAATATGGTGGCACCCGATATCGCAGTTTTTGGACAGAAAGACCTGCAACAGCTTCTGATTATTCAGCGAATGGTTGCCGACCTCGCCCTTCCCATTGCTGTCGTGGGACACCCTACAGCCCGTGATACCGACGGCCTGGCATTAAGCTCTCGCAACAGCTACCTGACTACGGAAGAGAGGAAAATAGCGCCGCAACTCTACGCCGCTCTTTGCACTCTCGCGGACGCCATAGAGCAAGGTGATCGAGACTACTCGATCATGGAAGCCAAGGCCTGCGCGCATCTGCGTGAAGCGGGATTCCAGCCTGACTACGTTGAGGTTAGACGGGTAAGTGACCTCGGCCGTGTCGAATCCGACGACCGGGAGCTAGCTATTTTCGGCGCAGCTCGGCTGGGACACACACGGTTAATCGACAACATACGGCTTACGATTAGCGAGTCGCGCTAGCGAATCGATCGCGGACTGAAACCACAGGTTTCGCAGGCCATCCAGACTACGGGAGGCGGATCTCTTCAACGAGCCGCTGGATAGGGTCGGGCGGTGCCTGCGTAATGCGACTGACCAAATAGGCCACACTAAAATTCACCAGTGCGCCCACGCACCCAAAGGCGTTGGGCTCAATGCCAAAAAACCACCGCTCGCCCCAATCAGTTAGGTATCGCCAGTCCGACACAAACATGATCCCCTTATGCTGAAAGACATAAAACAAGGTGACACCTAACCCACAAAGCATTCCCGCGATGGCGCCTTCTCGGGTGATTCGTGTTGAGAATATGCCCATCACCAGCGCAGGAAAAATGGAGGACGCGGCCAAGCCAAAAGCCAACGCGACAGTACCTGCTGCAAAACCGGGGGGATTCAATCCCAAATAGCCCGCGCCAAAAACCGCTAGCGCCATCGCGCCACGGGACGCATTAAGCTCCCCTCGCTCGGAGATAGAGGGCATAAAAGTACGCTTTAACAGGTCGTGAGAAATTGCAGAGGAAATAGCGAGCAACAGGCCCGCTGCTGTTGATAGCGCTGCGGCCAAGCCCCCTGCTGCGACCAGCGCGATGACCCAATTCGGTAGCCGCGCAATTTCCGGATTGGCGAGGACCAGAATATCGTTGTCGAGGGTAACCAACTCGTTCTCTGTGGGGTTGGCACGATACTGAAGCTTGCCATCGCCGTTTTTATCTTCAATCGCAAGCAATCCGGTCTGCTCCCAGGTCTTAAACCACTCGGGTCGGTCCGCAATCGTCATAGGCGCGTTCGGAGCAGGTTCTATCGTTTGCATAATATTCAAGCGCGCCATAGCAGCTACTGCAGGCGCCGTGGTGTACAAAATCGCTATAAACACCAAGGCCCATCCAGCCGATCGTCTAGCATCGCTGGCTTTCGGGACGGTGAAAAATCGAATAATGACGTGGGGAAGTCCCGCCGTCCCGATCATCAAAGACGCGGTAAAGGCGACCATGTTGAGGGTACTGTAACGGAGTGTGGTCGTGTATTCTTTGAACCCGGTATCGAGCAGGATTTGATCCAGTTTATCGAGGAGATAAGTATCCCCCCCTTGAAGAGTCGAGCCGAGCCCCAGCTGAGGTATCGGGTTACCCGTCAGTTGCAGGCTAATGAAAATAGCCGGAACGGTATAAGCGGTAATTAATACGACGTACTGAGCAATTTGGGTGTAAGTGATGCCCTTCATACCACCCAGGACAGCGTAGAAAAAGACAATCACCATACCGGTATAAAGACCGGTCTCGTAGTCTGTCTCTAGAAAACGGGAAAAAGCCACCCCGATGCCCTTCATTTGACCGATCACATAAGTCACGGAACAAAGCACCAGACACAATACAGCGACAACACGAGCAGCGTCCGAGTAGTAACGATCGCCGATAAACTCCGGCACCGTAAATTTCCCGTACTTTCTCAGATAGGGCGCTACAAGCATCGCCAGGATCACGTAGCCGCCGGTCCAACCCATCAAAAACACCGATCCACCATAGCCGTTGTAGGACATACCAATAAGGCCAGCCATGGAAATAAAAGAGGCTGCGGACATCCAGTCAGCAGCTGTCGCCATCCCGTTAGCAACCGGATTGATCCCTCCGCCAGCCACGTAGAATTCTTGCGTCGAATCGGCACGAGCCCAGATCGCAATGACAATGTAGAGCGCAAAGCTGCAACCCACCACCAAATACGTAATTTGCGCCAGGTCCATTATTCCGCGTCCAATCCAAATTCCTTATCAAGTTTCCTCATGGCTCGCACGTAATAAAAAATGAGGGCGATAAACACGTAGATAGAACCTTGTTGGGCGAACCAGAATCCTAGCTTGTAGCCCCCCCAACGAATGAGGTTTAGCTGATCAACGAGGAGGATGCCGAAAATAAAGCTGACCAAAAACCAGATCACCATCAATTTCATCATCAGATTGCGATTACGCTGCCAATAGGCCGCCCGCTGCGCTGGTGTCAAAGGCGTCATACCTCACCTCCTCGCTGTTGTTGCTGTTATCGATTTTGTCTTCCCGGGGCGCCGAGGCTCCCGGCGATCTCGGGTTTTGGCATTCACCGAGCAATACTAGCTTATAACGCTGGCCGTAGGCTAAACGCACCCCTGGATTTGGCGCACTGCAAAGCCTGATTGCAGATTCCGCTTGCATCAAAAGTTGAGTGATTTAGTATCGGTGACCCATCTTGGAGGGCAATCCGGAAGACACCATGTCGACTCAAAACAGCTATCCCGTTCCCGATAATTTCAGCGATTCACATGTGACCCCCAGTCAATATGACGACTGGTATCGTCAGTCTCTGGAAGATCCCGACTCGTTCTGGGCCACCAAGGCGACCGAGTTCCTGCAATGGGATGTTCCCTTTAGCAAAGTCAGTGACTGTGATTTTGAGCACGGCACAGCTCGCTGGTTTACTGATGGCAAACTCAACGTCTCTGTTAACTGCATCGATAGACACCTTCCCGAGCGCGCCGACCAAACGGCGCTGCTATGGGAGGGCGACGCGCCGGAAGATCAGCTCGCAATAACCTATCAAGAATTAAAAGATCAGGTTTGCCGCCTTGCCAATGTGCTTAAATCCCGCGGTGTCAGTAAGGGAGATCGGGTCTGTATCTATATGCCCATGATCCCGGAAGCAGCTTATGCGATGCTGGCCTGCGCTCGCATAGGAGCCATTCACTCCGTCGTCTTTGGCGGCTTTTCGCCGGAAGCACTTCAATCCCGTATTCAGGATGCTGACTGCCGCCTGGTGATCACCGCCGACGAGGGCGTGCGAGGGGGCAAGACGGTACCGCTGAAAAAAAACGTCGATCGCGCGCTGATCGAATGCCCGTCAGTGGATACTGTGGTCGTAGTGTCGAGAACCTCGGCAGAGATATCCTGGCAGGCTGATAGGGACATTTGGTATCACGAGGCGTGCGAGTCGGCTTCTGCCTCCTGTGAGCCCGAGGCCATGGACGCTGAAGATCCGCTCTTTATTTTGTATACATCGGGCTCCACCGGAAAACCCAAGGGAGTGTTACACACTACCGGCGGCTATCTTCTACAAGCGGCCATGACCTTCAAATATGTGTTCGACTATCGCGACGGCGAGGTGTGGTGGTGTACCGCTGATGTCGGTTGGGTCACGGGCCATACCTACATCGTGTACGGGCCACTCGCCAATGCCGCTACCTCACTGCTTTTTGAGGGCGTGCCCACCTACCCCGACGCCAGTCGGTTTTGGCAAGTCATAGACAAGCACAAGGTCAATTTGTTCTTTACTGCGCCGACTGCCATTCGAGCACTGCAGGCCCTCGGCGACGATTGGGTAACGCAATCCAGCCGTCACTCATTACGATTAATCGGCTCGGTGGGTGAGCCTATCAATCCGGAGGCTTGGGAGTGGTACCACCGCGTTGTGGGAGACGGCCG
>Ga0255743_10003138_pt1 | contig 13228 bp, 7 predicted proteins | sample 101ome_19_FD_179950 | JGI IMG/M metagenome (GOLD analysis project Ga0255743, IMG submission 179950) | Coastal salt marsh microbial communities from the Groves Creek Marsh, Skidaway Island, Georgia - 101405AT metaG (version 2) | ecosystem: Environmental > Aquatic > Marine > Intertidal zone > Salt... | reverse complement strand
ATGGGCAGCCGAGACGTGCGAAGGAGCGACGATGTCACAAAACGATTGTACTGTTTACCCATACAATTGCGACATCGGGCTCACATACTACACGTGCTCGAGTCCGATGTACGTGGTTTTCGCGACGTTTTCGCGTGTGTTCATTTTATATGCACAAACAGTCTAAAACTGGACCGCCCGCGTGGGATCCGCACGAAAATCGCGCCTCTTCGTCGCGGCGACGCCTCTCCGGCCCGCCATTGATCGCCCGCCCGTCGGTTCGAGAAGCGAAGCATGGGGTACGTTCCGCCGCACTTGCGAGGCGGAGGATCGTCCGACGGCGGTGCCGGCGCGGCGCCGCCGCCGGAGAGGAGCAGAGGAGGAAACGACCAACAATCAGACCGACACCGATCCTTCGGCGGCGGACCCGGTGGGTCGTCGTACGGACCCGGTGACCGCGCGCCGCCGGTGATGAGCGGACGGGGACAGGGCGGTGGGAGAGATTCTGGCGCGGCGGTTTTTGCGAATTGGCGGCCGAGCGCGCGGGTGGAGGCGCTGACGGAGGAACAAAAGACGGAGATTCGTGACCGGCTCGGGGTGACGGTGGAGGTTCCGGAGAACGAAGCCGAGGCACCGTCGGCGATCGAATCGTTCGAGGATATGAATCTGAGTAAGGATATCATGATGGATATTCGACACAGAGAGTACGATAAACCGTCGCCGATTCAGGCGCAGGCGATTCCGGTGATTTTGAGCGGAAGGGATGTGCTCGGGTGTGCCGAGACGGGGAGCGGGAAGACGGCGGCGTTTTCCATTCCAATGGTGCAGCACTGTTTGAACCAACCGCCGTTGCGTCAGGGTGATGGGCCGTTTGCGATTGTTATGGCGCCGACGAGAGAGTTGGCGCAACAGATTGAAGCGGAGGGGAAGACGTTTTCGAGAAGCTCAAAGGGGTTTAGAACAGCCATCATTGTCGGCGGTACGAATATGTACGAACAGCGTTCCATGTTGCGCGGTGGCGTGCAAATCATCGTCGCCACGCCCGGTCGATTGCTCGATCACTTGCAACAGGGTAACACCAACCTCGCTCGCGTTTCGTTCGTAGTCTTGGATGAAGCGGACAGAATGTTGGACATGGGTTTCGAGCCGCAAATTCGAGAAGTGTTGATGAACTTGCCCAAGCGTCATCAAACGCTCCTCTTTTCCGCGACAATGCCGAGCGAGGTTGAAGCTTTGGCGAGCGAGTACCTCAACAAGCCGGTCAAGGTGAAGGTTGGTCAAACGAGCGCTCCGACGGCGAACGTGTCGCAACACTTAGAAAAGGTCGTTGATGGTGAAAAGGTTAATAGATTGGTTGCCATGTTGATTGGGGAGAAGAATGAAGCCACCAAGCTCGGCTCGGACATGCCCATGACGGTGGTTTTCGTCGAGCGCAAGAACCGTGCGGATGAGATTGCCGAGTTATTAAACGCGGAAGGCGTTCCGGCTGCCGCGTTGCATGGTGGACGATCTCAGGCGGAGCGTGAGGCGGCTCTCCAGGATTACAAGGAGGGACGTTGCTCTGTGTTGGTTGCCACGGATGTCGCCGCGCGTGGTTTGGATGTCAAGGGTGTCGCGCACGTCGTCAACATGGACTTGCCTCGCAACTTTGAGGATTACGTCCACCGCATCGGTCGTACCGGTCGCGCCGGTATGTCTGGTCGCTCCACGTCCTTTTACACGGATCGCGACTCGTTCATCGTGGCGCAAATCAAGCGCGCGCTCATGGAACTCGAGGCGGGTAACGCGTTTGCCTTTGCGACGGGCAAGGAGGCACGCGCCAAGGAGCGCGAAGAAGCCAAAGCCTGGCGTGAGGGTCGTCAACACCAAGCCGCCGTCCTCGAAACGGACAGTGGGGTTACCATTGCCGTCGAAGACAAGTTTAAGCACATGATGGTGAGCGCGCCCGCCGCCGCCGGCAGCGCCGCTCCAACGGCGGGCGTCGCCGACGCTGCGTGGTCTGACGACGACGAAGACGAAGACGGGTGGTAATCATCCATCACGATGACGACCATCGCAACAAAAAGAAGAAGAGAGCATCGACCACCGTCGCTCGACGCGTCGGCTCAATGAGGAAAGAGGTCGCCTCGCTTTGTTTGCTTTGTTTTTTTTCCTAGGTTCCATCCAGTCCAACGTCCATCTATCCGCGAGACGATTAACGACGACGAGCGCACCGTACTCAATCCTTCTTTGTTTCCCTTCTTTAATACAATCTCACGACTCATTACTCACTCCTCGTGACCGACGTGATCGAATCCAAACCGCCCAACCAATATCGCGTTCAAGGGGCTACGTGCCTGGAAGAAAAGTCCAAAGATTGGAAAGCCAACTTTGCTCGTGATCCGTCACTCGACGACGACGCGAACGCGAGAAACGTCACGGAACGCGACTGGGATCCATACGCGGAAATCTTTCTCGCGCGCGCGCTCGTGTGTCTTTGTGTTCGTGAAGCAAGCGGCGTCGTCTTGAAAGATGAGTGGGAAGACGAGCCTCGTCGACGTCGCCTTTCGAGCGACGACGCTCGGGTTGTTCGCGACGACGGTGGTCTCCGGCGCGTGGTTCGCGGCGACGACGGCGAAAGGGTTCATGCATTACAACGCGGCGAGCGAAGAGGCGCGGAAAGCGGCGGGAACGGGGAGCGAAAGCGGGGGTAAGGATGGAAGAAAGTCTTAGCGAAGCGTTGGAGCGCGCGTAGGAGCTCTCAAGCGAATTTGTATTAAACACATTTTAGTTAGTAGTTTCATTCATCGAACGATGGCGTCTCTCGTCGAGTGGTGAGAAATTAACGAATTGGATCCTCGTCTCTGACGTAGGAGAGGAGCTTGGAGACGATTCTCGCGCCGTCTTCGCGAATGCCAGAGTGCATGTATTCCGACGTGCTCCAGACGCGAGCGCCGGCGATTCGGCTGGCGGTTTCTGCGGCAAGATCAAAGTCGACAAACATGTCCTCGACGTAACTGGCGCAAGCGACCGGAATGTCATCATTCGCAGAGAGCGCTTGGGCATCGTACAACCGGCGAAACTGACCGGTGTCGCCGGATTTGAGACAGTCGAGGACGCCTTTGTACGGCGCAAGGGCAGGAATGTCGTCAAAAAAGAAATCGAAAACCATCTCTCCGGTGAAGTAAATCTTTTGCCCAGGCGTCGTGAGCGCGGCGTCGACGTCGAATGACGTTCCGGAAAGTTTGGCTTTCGCCTTCTCGGCGCCGCCGTAGGCGTTACCACCATTGCAATAAATTGATTCGTGAAGAATGCCGTACAATGGGTTCGTCTCAAAGTGTCTGAACGCATTCTCAATCTCTATGAGAAGCTTGTGCGCCAGCGGCACAGCAAAAGTTGGTTCCACATCGACGTTTTCTAAGATATAGTGCAGCCTTTCCATCCCGGACGCCGTGCCTAGGTTGGAAAATCCGAGCGCCTGCACGACTTCAGCGCTCAACCTTCCTCCGCCAGGCAGCGACGCCTCATTCTTGCGAGCGTACTCGCACAGATACCTCACACGCTCGACGTCTCCCGGAAAGCGCGCGTAAAACTTTTCGTTTTGAACGCGTACTCTCTCGAAGAGCTTGACGTACGCGTCGAAAGCCGCGGCTTCCTTCTCCACGTACGGCGGTAGACCACCCGTGTAGAGCGCCTCCTTCACGCCTTCGGGGTGCATCGAGAGATACGTCGTGATGCAAAACCCACCGAACGACTGTCCGAGAAGCGTAAACTTTTGCTCTTTACCGAGAACCGTCTTGCGAAACAGTTCCGCATCCTCGACAATCGAATCCGCTCTGAAACATTGCGCCAACATTCGGCCCATGTGTACGTCAGCGGTCGCCCCCTGGCCTTCCTCAAAGGCCACCTTACACGAACCATCCTCGTTAAACCTAACAATCTCCGCGCTCGACCTCCCCGTACCGCGCTGATCGAGTAAAAACACGCGATGCTCCTTGACCATCTCTCCCACCCATCCTCCATCCGCGTCTGGTCGGCCGCACTCAAACCCGGGGCCGCCCTGCAGAAACAGCACACACGGCAACGCCGCCCGCTCCTCAGCGCTCATCTTCCCCCGCGCCGCGCTCACGACTTCCCGAACGTACACCTTGATCAGATTTGGTGCGACATTCTCACCGGTGATGTTCGCCTTTGACGCGGAATAATAATCCAAAGGCGCCTGCAGTTGCGCGCGAAGTACAGTTTGCGTCAGTCAGTCACTTTTTAATCACTCAACCAGCCACGTCGCCGTTATCAGTCGTCGCGAACCGCACGCACCGCGATAAAGTGATCCGTCAAGTGAAGCCCTTTCACCCGATGACTCTCACCGACGACGTGGTGTCCGACGGGGGTGTCTCGCGGCCACGACCAAGAGTTCCCAGCGACGACGGTTTGAGCGCTCGCAGCTTGCGCAGTCGTTCCAGTCTTTTGACGCTTCTGCGTCGGTGCCGGTGTCATCCTTCTTTGCGGGACGCGCGGACGATTGTGTGAATACAGAGCGTTCGCGCGTGCGTGGGTTCCTTGCGCGACGCGCATTCGCGCGCAACGTCGAGTGAGGAGGATGTCCGCAGGTTGTCGAGTAGTTATGATTTTCACTGCACGCTGCTCGCGTTTTCTGTTTAAAAAAGCACGTTCGTCTATCTTTCGCGCGTTTGGGCTACTTTCTATACCGCCGGGCTCTAATCGTTCTTATCATCCTTCTCCTCGTCGTCATCGTCGTCCGAACCGGCTAGTCGAGCGCTTGTTTGATCAATCTCCGTGCGAAGCGCTTCCAGACGCTGCTGTTCTTTGGCGCCGTCAACGGCGGCGACTTGCTCGCTCGCAGACTCCAGTCGCTCAGTGACGTCGCTCACGGCGCCACTAATCATGCTCTTGACTGAACTCACCGCTGCGACGGCCCGACGCAGGGCTTCGCTCTCGTTGGCGGCGTCAGCGGCTTCTTCCGCCACAGCGAGCTGTTCCTTGAGCTCTTCGTACTTTTGCATGAGCTCTTGTCGTCTCGAGGTAAATTGAGACGGGAAAAGCTGCGGAAAGTAACGCTGAATGAAACCAAAGACCAAAACATGACCAACGGGAGTGATGGGAGTGATCAGAATGATCATAAAAGGGACAAAGGTGAAAACATCGAGAAAGGTGCGGCGGACAACTTGCACTTCGCGAGGTCGCAGAGTGGTGCCGAACGCGGCGCGCATGAAGAGGCGCAACGACGTGCCAATGTCTGATCCGAGGAGCTTGACGCCTCGGAACAAAAAGGTACCACCCTCTCTTATGGTAGCGCCAGACTCTTGCATGGTTAAAACGAAACGCTCACGCATGAGATCCATGGACATGGCGGCGTTGTTGTCGTCTCTGATGGCTAAGCGGAGCTTCATGTCTGGAATTTCCATTGCCAACTTGGACAAATCCTCGTCGTCGATGAGCTGAGATTCTTGACGATCGACGAGAGAAATCAATCGACGCAAGGAGAGATCCATCACTCCAAACTCCGCCACCATGAGCTGCATGTCGTTAAGTTCCGCCTTGGACAAGCGATCCGGAGGCGTGGCCAACTCTTCCTCGAGCGCCAAGATGATGCGCTCCATCTCCATTTGAAGCGTTCGAACGGCGAAAACCCGTCTAAGCGTCGAAACTTTTTCGTCGCACTCACGAATCTTGTCCCCCAGGGCGACGCGAGAGAGAAGCGAGCTCCTTCCCTGGGCCATGATGCCGTCTCTCGTCTTTTGCGCCTCGGTCAACGCCTTGTCTCTATCCTGCACCTCGATAAGCAAGCGCAAGATGCGCGCGTCGCGCTTGTCTTTGCTCACGCGCGGCACAGGGAATGACTTTAACACTTCTACCACCCCAGTCTCGCCCACGCTGAGACCGTTGATACGCGCCCACACCCCTTGCGAGTACTCAGCCACGTTTGCGATGGACTCGCGAGGTTTTGCTCTGAGTTGCGTGAGACCCTCTCCTAAAACACCCGCGCTTCGAACGCCTCTCGAAGTGATTCTACCAACCTTACGACCGAGCGGACGAAGTCGAGCCCCAACCTGGGACTCTCCGGCGTCTTCCTGCGCAGCCTCGAGGGCGCTCTGCGCCTCTTGGAGTGCCCGCTCCGCACGTTCGCACGACTCGTACGGCAGGTAGTTGCTCATCTCTCTGCAACGATCCTCCACACGATCGGCGCAATCGGAAAACTTTTGCGTCAAAAGATCTCTCACCGCATCGGCGTCTTCAAAGAGAATCTCCCACTTGCCATCCATCATCGTCGCCGCCGAACGCAACTTGTCCTTCTCCGCTTCGAGCTCCTTCATCGATTCTAACATCTCCTCCAGCGCGCTGATAGCCTCTTCCAACTCTGGACTCGGCACCGCAAACTCACTGAGTTTCTTCCCATCGAGCAGCTTTGAAGACTCCTCCCCTGACTCATCATCGGCGTGACGAATAAAGTAATCATCAGCGAGGTTCGCCTCGCAGTCCACCACCGTGCTGTACAGCTCCCTCAAAACCGTCAACGACTCCAATTTCGCCAACCGTGCCGCCGCATCCTCCTTTGCGTCTTGATCCGTAAATAACGGTTTCGCCCCAGCCGAAGTGACGTCAGAAAACCCGCTCGAATCCGGGTTCCCAAACGTTCCTTCCGTCGAGCCGCGAAGCGACTCGTCTGAAGAAGAGGAAGAATCCTCACCGCTCGTCGATGACGAAATCGCCGCCGTCCGCACCCGCAGCGTTCGCCCCGAACGATCGCGCGCGACGACAACGCACGCGTTGACTCGTCGACCGCTCAACGATAACCCCTCCCCTCCGCGCGTCGACGTCGTCCGCGCAACCATTTCGACGGCATTTCCGTTGTGCGCACCAGTCGCCTCGTGGACACGTCGACATCTCTGCGTCGTCCGCGTCGTCCGCCGTCCACACAGCGGGGTCTCTCGCCGTCGTCCGGCGGACCCGACGACGGGGCGGTTCTGCGTCGTCAGAGACATGTCCGTCAGCCCGTCCTACGCGCGCGCGATTGCGGTGCGCGTCGTCGTCGACGTCGCGAAAAAGTAAACGCGGTTTGCGATTGATTATTTACCCCTTTTATCTTTTGTGGGATTTCTAAACCCTATTTACATGTGATAGATTTAAAAGTATGTTCTATACGTGACCTCTGGTGGTTTGGGCTTATATGTTTCGAGTAACTTACTTATCTACCGTATCTAGTGGTTTGTATATGTTTACTTTTAGTGTTAGGGTTTTGACTGCTTTTGAATCGGCTGTGATTTCGAAAGTTCGACGCGGCAGAGTCCGCGGCGCGCGAAGAAGATGTCCAACGCGATGACGACGAATACCACGGCGATGAATACCTCGACGACGACGACGACGACGAATACCACCTCCTCGAAGACGACGAAAGCGGAAGTGTTGGCGACGGCGACGTGGAACTCGATGGAAAAAGTATCCTCGGAACTGTTTGCGTTGACGCACGGAGCCTTTGTGAGACAAATCCTGCGGGATCACGAGGACGACGTCGAGGCGGTGAACGGGAAACTGGACCAACTCGGGCGAAATATTGGAACGAGAATCATCGAGGAGTATCTGGCGCGAACGAACGCGTCGAGCGGGGCGTGTGCGTCGTTCGAGGCGGCGATGGAGATGACGGCAAAGGTTGGTTTGAAGATGTTTCTAAACGCGACGGCGAGAACGAGAGATTGGAGCGAGGAACGGGACGAGTGCGTGATTGAGATGGATAATAATCCGTTGGCGGATTTTGTGGAGCTTCCAACGCGGTACCGGGAGTTGGCATACTGTAACATGCTGTGCGGGGCGATTCGAGGCGCGCTCGAGACGGTGCGCATGCGAACGACGTGTAGCTTTGAGGGCGATCCGTTACGCGGGATGGGGAATAAGTTTGCCATCAGGGTCAAACTTGTCGAGCTCGTGCCTGAGGAGTATCCGTACGACGAATGAGTGAGTAAGCAAGCGAATGAATGAATGCATAAATGGCTAAACATAGATTTGTAGTATTAATGGTGGAAGGTGGTGGTGGTACCGTAAAATAAATCGTCGCAAACAAACTAAATGACCCCGAGACGTCGCTTGAGCCACGCCGGGAAGAACATGCGCGCGAAACCTTCACCTTTGACGATTGGGAAGATTATTTTGCACGCGCCAGTGAGAATGTTACCACCCTTGAAGATGCGCTCGGGCGTCGGGAGCGGCACCAACAGCCTCCCGATGCCAAAGAGCGCGACGCTGAAAAAGTGGTTCACTAAATTGAGCGGGTTGGAATCGAGGCCGGAAAGCAACGCGATCGGGCCTCGAGCGTAGGATCCACCGAGCTTGAGGTACTCGAAGCACGCTTGGCGCATCTCCTCCATGCTCGTGTCGCCGCTCGAGCAAAACACGGCGTACAGCGCATTGGCGAGTGTGTTAATCGTCAGCGCCGGTTGCGTACGGTGACGGTAAAACTCATCCAGCTTGGCGCCCGTCCTTTCGCCGTCTGAAAAGTCCGGAAGCGGGTCGAGCATCGACTTGAAGGTGTGAATGTCGTTGAGCGCCACCGTCATACCGCCGCCGGTGAGCGGGTGACGCATGTTAAAGGCGTCACCCAAGAGCACCGCCCCGGGGGTTCTCGACGGCTTGGCCGCCATCGTCTTGTTAGGCATCGATCTAAATTGTCCATCGTTGACCGCCTTGATGAGATGCGGCCTGAGTTGTTCCGGAATTTGCGGCACAATCTTCTCGAGCACGTACTTGGCCATTTCACCCTTGGCGACACTCGGCATCTTGACCGAGGACGGAATGTCCACCAAACAGCGCACCTCTTCGCTCGAGATGGGGTAAAAGAGAATTGGAGACGGATTTCCCAAAACCACGTGCCCGTGGTTTCCGTTTGGCAACAAATCGCTCGGTTTTCCCTTGAGAATCAAGCCAACGAAGTGACTCGGGTGATCCGGAGCCGCTTGGCTCAACTTTGATCTCAAACTACTAAAGTGCCCATCGCACACCACCGTGAGCGGCGCGAACACCGTCTTGGTTTCACTCGATCCCTCGATCACTTTTTGTCTCTTCTCGTCCCACTTATCCCCCGTGGTGTACGACACCCCCGCGACGACTTCGCCCTCCTTCCACTCGTTACCCTCAGCGTTGAGCAGCTTCTTCACCGTCCCTTGGCGCACCTCAACCTTGTCGACGGCCATCGCCGCCTCGCGAAGCTTTTGCACAAACCTACCGTTGTGAAAACTTCGCCCCGCCACGTCATCCGAACGCCCTTCGAGCGGGTACGTCATCGTCGCCACTTCGCCGTCTTTAAACATCGTGTACCCGTACACCTTCTGCGCGTCGATGCCCTCCACGCACGACTCCAACCCGAGATCCTTCAGCTTCAGGTATCCCCCAGGTTGCAACAACTCGCCAACAATCCGGTCCGGTTGCGACAAATCCCGTTCAATGCACAAAACCCGTCGTCCTTCTTTACCGAGCGCGTACGCCAGGCTCGCCCCGGCGACGCCCGCGCCGACGACGACGACGTCGAACGGTCCGGACGTGGTTGGTGAAGCGGCCAACGCGGTGGTTCCATGAGCAGCAGCAGCGGCATCGTCGCCACCGCCGTTCTTCCTCTTCTTCTTCATGCTAAACGCCGATCGGAAGCTCCCCATGTCGCGACGATCAACCGAGTCGAAATCAATAAAACGTTCCTCTGGAAGAAACACGCGCGAAGAACACACGAACGACACGCCGCTTCGTCCGTCCGTCCGCCCGCGCGCGCGTCGAGTTCTCGCGCGAGAGTCACCGTTCCTCCCTTCTTCCGTTCGTTCGTTCGTCCGTCGACGCGCGTCTCTGTCGTCGCCGTCGTCGTCGAAGACGCAACGTTCGACCCGTCAAGGCGCCAGGCAGACGAATTTGGATAACATGCACACTGTTTACACATAGTAATGTGGTCGGCACCCGCGATCGATCGATCGATGGACCATCGCGCGGTTTTCAGGGTGCGACCGTCGATGGTGAACGGTGAAAAGTACCGATCGGTTTCTTCGTCATCGATCGAGCCGAGCCGGGCCGGGCCGAGCCGAGCCGGGCCCCGGCGGTTGGGGAAGAGCGCGAGAGCGCGACGTCGACCGAACGGATCGATGACGCGAGGCGGTGGGAAGAAGAAGACGGCGATGTTTGACGACGAGGATGGATCGGATTCGTCGTCCTGGACGTCGTCGTCGTCGTCGTCGTCGAGCGAAGAAGACGACGATGATGATGTTCGCGGTGCGTCCAGCAGAGGCGGCGGCGGCTCGAGCGATGATGATTCGTCGTCGTCGTCGTCGTCGTCGTCGGAACGAAACAAGAAATCTAAGACGAAGAGCGGTAAAAACAACAGCAAGGATAAACTTCGAATCAACGAGGCGTTCGCGGCGAGGTTTGAACACAACGAGCGGAGGAAGGAGATGCACAGACTGCAAGCGAAGCTCGAGCGCGAGTACGCGGTTTCGGCGCTCGGGGCATCCGGCGCGGAAGGCGGTGATGGCGGTGAGGGTGAAGATGATGAGGATGATGATTCGAGCGCGACGGAGAGCGATGAGGAGGAGGTTTTGGAACGCGCGTTCGATGGGGCGTTTGCAGAGGCTTTGACGAAGATTCGCGAGCGAGACCCGTCGATTTACGACGCCGAAACGAAACTCTTTCAGGACGAAGACGACGCGGATGATGATGATGCGGGTAAAAAGTCAGAACAACCGAAACGTAAAAAGGCGACGCTTCGCGAGGTGACGGCGACGCAGTTGTTGGAAGGAGGCGCCACGGCGTTGGAGGACGCCGAAGCCGAAGCCGAAGCGCGATCGATGAAGACGGGCGACGGTCCGTCGTACGTAGAGGAGCAAGCCGCGCTCAAGGAGGCGTTCAAGAGCGCGGCGGCGGCGTTTGGTAACGATAGTGATGGCGAAAATGGAGGCTCGGGCGACGAAGTCGAGGAAGATGGTGGGTTGGTGGTGAAGAGACGCGCCGAAAAGATGGAGGCTTTTCGCGAGGACGATCAAAAGGCGGCGAATGAAAAGTTGTCCAAGTATTTCGACGCGCGAGGCGAACGAGGGGAACTGAGCGCTGAGGATAAGTTTTTGCGCGAATATCTCTTGGAAAAACAGTGGATGAAGACGGACGAGGGTACGGCGAAGAAAAAGAGGGAGAGAAACAGAAGCAGAGAAATGGACGACGACGGCGACAGCGACGGCGACGGGAGCTCTTCGTCGTCCTCCTCTTCTTCTTCATCCTCCTCTTCTTCATCCTCACTCTTAGAACGCGCCGAGGAATTCGAGCACAAGTACAACTTTAGATTTGAAGAGCCCGGGTCGGACCGCTTACAGTCGCACTCGAGACACATCGAGGGATTGGTTCGCCGAGAGGATACCAAGCGCCGCGATAAGCGGAAAAAGGTCAAGGAGCGCAAAGAGTCGGAGCGCGCTAAACTCCTCGCGGAAGTTCGTCGATTGAAGAATCTCAAGCGCGAAGAGATTGAGAGTAAGATGCGTCAAATCTCTGCGGTCGGCGGCGTGCGAGACGATGTCGTCCACGGCGCCACCGATTTGACGACAGAGTTTGATCCAGAAGCGCACGACGCCGTCATGGCAAAGATGTACGGTGACGACTACTACGGAGACGAGGAGGGCGATGGAGGATCACTACAAAAACCTGAATTTGGTGATTTGGAGGATGAATTGGCGACGCTGCTCGAGGGAGGGGATGTTGGCGGCGAGGAGGACGACGACTTTGAGGGCGACGACTTTCCTGACGCGGAGGACAAAGAAGAGGACTTGAGCGACGACGACGAAGAAGAAGAAGAAGAAGCCGCAGAGCAAGAAGAATTTCCTCTCGAGGAAAACAAATATAGCAAGAGAGCGGCGAAAAAGTGGCGCAAGGAGCTCATGGCAAAGATGGATGAGTATTACAAGTTGGACGCCGAAGATTTCATCGGCGATACCCCCACGCGGTTCGCGTACAAAGAGGTTGCTCCGAAGATGTTCGGTCTCACGACGCGCGATATTTTGACCATGGATGACAAGTCTCTCAATCAAATCGTCGGTCTGAAGAAGCTCGCACCGTATAGAGACGACGCGAACGACGCGACCATCGACGCTAACCAGCGCGCGAGAGCGCGACGCATGGCTAGAGAGTTCCTGTCTTCGTCTGCGCGCGGCGGCGACAAAAAGAAGAAGAAGAGATTGCGTGACTCATCCAAAGTCGTCGATAAAAATGACGACGACGACGACGACGAGCTCGAGATTGAGACTCGCGCCGCGTCCTACGCCGACGCAGCCTTTGGTAAGAAGAAGACGTCTTCGACGACGACGACGACGACGACGACACCGGGCGGCGGCGTCGGTAAAAACGCGCGAAAGAACGCTAAAAAGCGCGCCAAGCGTAAAGCCAAGGAGGAGCACGCTGAAGCCGCGTGATGATGGGGCGTTTCCCGAATTCCCTAAACCACAGAGAGTCCCTCTCGAGAGACAAAGCCTTGTAAAAACAACCTCTTTATTTCATGCATCGTTCATAAATCGTCATTTCATACACCAATGTGGTAAAATACATTTACAGTCCCCAACGGGCACTCAAAATACACCCGTGAATCTTTACGCATCACTCACCTAGCTCGTGGGTCGAAATATTTTACGATTCTACCCACACGTCAAATGCGTGTTTAAGCACCGCTTAAACCCATCAATCTACGGGGATGTGGTCTAGTGGTATGATTCTCCCTTCGGGTCTCGTCGAACGACCCAGCGCTGAAGAGCGCTAGAATGAACATGGGAGAGGCCCCGCGTTCGATTCGCGGCATCCCCCTGGATTTTTTATAGGCCTATTTCCTCTTAAGTACGTGTCAAATGTCCGACTTTTATAGAAAATGTTTAGTTCCGGTATCCCCCTGGATTTACGGCGGAATAATTTATAATACGGTTCAACTGTCCGAATTGTTTTCCATGCACTTTTACCAAGCAGAAATACGTACTTATAATATGACTCAGATGTCCGAATTCTAATACGTTAACTAAGAAAATTGCGACCAGAAAAAAGACACCGGTAGCCGCGTAAAGTGCAAATTCTGGTGCACACCAACCGGCACGCTCGAGATGATGGAAAGTACCCGGCTTGGACCGGTCGCGATAGACCGACTGACGGCGATCGAGGGCACTGCTGGGGACGATCGATCGACATGAACGACGCGAACGACGAACGCGTAGGTGAGATCATACATCCGTCTCTGGTGTTACAAATACTTGTTTTAATC
>Ga0255743_10003136_pt1 | contig 13237 bp, 19 predicted proteins | sample 101ome_19_FD_179950 | JGI IMG/M metagenome (GOLD analysis project Ga0255743, IMG submission 179950) | Coastal salt marsh microbial communities from the Groves Creek Marsh, Skidaway Island, Georgia - 101405AT metaG (version 2) | ecosystem: Environmental > Aquatic > Marine > Intertidal zone >... | reverse complement strand
ACTTTCGAACGATACCCTTCGATGATTTCTTCAACTTTTTCAAATACTTGCTTACTAGTATGATTACCAATCCACTCACTAAAACCTCTCCCATCTTGTTCAATGTCCCAATCAAATTCTGTTTTGATTGCTTTTTCTAAGTTATCCACAGCCTTCTTTGAACCGTAGAATGCATAATCGAATTGTGCTAAATGACTACGAGCAGAGTAACTGTTTTGGTAGACACCCAGACGTACATCTGGGTGACTTGTTTTACCTGCTTTACTGTCATCTGCACCAAGTGGATCTTGGAAGATATACAGTATGTTCATATTACACCTTCCAAACGTAGTCTGCTGGAGGAAGTGTAGCACGATTAACTTTTTGATTGTATAAGTTAATCAAGCCATCTACTACACGAGTCTTATCGTGTTCTGCAGGACGTCCAGAACCTTTGTTGTTATAGTATGCGTCCCAGTAGCTTTCCTTGATAGTTTCTTGTACAGTTGTTGGATCACCGTATGTGCTAACCAGCAAGGTTTCTAGTTCTTTATCAAACTGTGCATCAAGTGCAAGTCCTTGTGTTGCTGCTTTGTGATACAAGATACTCAACGGACGAAACACCTCCAACTCTAGTGGAGCCTTAGGCCATACAGTGCGATGGAAGTTTAACGCACGATCCCAAAACTGTCCACGGTTACCATACGTGTCTGCAAGTTCAAAGCATTCTTGTCCACTCTTAATCTGTGTAAATGCTCCTGCCATTGTTGCATGACGCTTAGGTGTGCAGTTGTTTTTAGATAGAATGTTCATCATTGCAACAGCGTCTGCATCGCGAGTTTCTAGTTTAATCATAAACTCATCATATGGAGAAAGTTTACGCTTGTTCTTAGAGTTGATGCGGATCATGTTGTGTCCTGCAAGCCAGCAACCGTATGCAATACGTTCTGTCTTAGGATTAAATCCTGCTTTTTCAATAACAGCATCTTCAATGATATCTGTATCAATAAACCATACAGGAAACTTACTGTATCCTTTCAAGCGACATACTTGAATAGTATGGTGTCCGTCCCAGATACAGTAATAAACTTTACCATTAATTGTAAACTTAATTGCACAAGGTACAATTACACAAGTAGGGTCAAAGTCTACATAAATCTTTTGTGAGTGATTAGGTGCTACATCGCGTTGGAAGATAGGCCAAAGATATGCCTGACTCCAATCAATGTATGTAAATTTTGGATTGCGGGCAGTACCTGCGCCCATTGTAATTTCAACACCTTCACTAGGATCATAATCAAATTCTAGTGGAGCATAGTTAGGGCCTAGTACCGTAACAATCGCTTGGTGAATATCTTCTAGTGGAATAATTCCGTGTTCGTAGTTGTCTGCCATTGTACGCAAATCAATGGCGTCATCTTTCATATCAAATGGTGTTTGGAATTTAGAAACAAAAGTTTTGATTGCTTGTTTCTTGTTATACTTGCGTGTTGTTTGTACTTCAGCATGAGGCTGATTCGCAAGGAAATGTTGTAAAGTTTTCATTTTGTTCTCCGTTTACTTTAGTTTCAACATAAGCCTACTTCTATTTTCAGCTATGTATATAATATAGCATACGGAGAACCGAATGTCAACCTTTTATTTTAGAAATAATGTATCTAGTATAACTTTCCATAGTACGACGATCTGCTCTTACAAATTCGTCTCCCATACCACGTACAGTCCAACCGCCAACTTGAACTGGATTTTTCCATGTTTGATAGTTCTCAACAAGATTTTTGATCAGTTGTTCATTGGTTTCGTGTTCTTCTGCTTCTTTTTTTGAATTAAAAATTTTCCCGTCACTTGTTTGATAAGCTGGAACGGTTACTGTTCTAACACCGGTCTCGTTTTTAGACTTATCTTCGTCGTAAAGGTATGCAATATTGTTCATTAGATTGTTCCTTATATTTCTTCAAAAAGTTGGTTAAAGGGTTGTTCTTCTGGAAGTGTGTACAAATCTGTACGTTCTTTTGGAATCATAAAACGATCCATCATCTTTTTAACATAGCACCATTCAGGTCCACGCACTACACCATCTGCTGTTGTAATTACATAATCTCTGTTATTAAAGTAATCAAACAGTTCTTGTATAGTTCTGCCAAACGCTCGTGGCTGAATGTCTACGCACTCTACTTGTACAATTGGACGATTGTTTGCAATAGTTTGATCTGCTCCTTCTAGTACAAGAAGCTCGTAACCTTCTACGTCAATCTTAATAATATCTACATCTTCGAAGCCGTAGCTGTCTAGTGTACGCTGATCAATTTCTACACGTTCATAACCTGTGTTTCTTTTGATGTCTTTGCCAGTTACAGTTTTAAATTCACCATTGTCATTTGCTACACGATTATGCCCATCATTCTTTTTAATATGCATCTCTACCTTACTAGGACCACCTACTGGACCTAGTGCAATGTTATGTGTGTGAATATCGCCAGTGATTTCTAGTGAAGCAAATCCGCCTGCATCAGGAAACCATCCTGTGTCGTCGCGGAACTCTTTTTTGTTCATTGCAATATTATCTACTGCAACTTTATAAGTTTCAGGTACTGGCTCAAAGCCATGTACTGTTTTAGCAAAGGTAGCATACTCCCAAGTATTCATACCTATGTTCATTCCAATATCAAGTATTGTTCGAGGATTAGGACATAACTTACGTAGATGTAGTAAGTTCTGCTTTTGATAAGGACCTGCTTGCAAACGCTGAGTATAGAAACTATCAGAATCCCATACCCACATTTTTCTGCCTATTTTATTTTCAATTAATATTTTGTTTGTTTGTGCCTGTACTGTCATAATGTCTCCTTTGGTATTCTATTTATGGTCTTTAAATATCAAAGGCCTCAAACATGGCCTCCTCTGTATCATTACAGAACGGAGTACGGTTATACTTCGCAGTAAATGCACCTAATAGTTGATCTTCTAATTCATCAAACTTATCTGTAAACCAAAATGCAATTTTAATATCAGATAAATCAGTTAATCCTTTAGATAAACGTAACTGTCTATAACGTTCAAATTCTTTAGTTGTTTCTACACCTTTGTTCCACTTACTTGTACCGTCAAGTTTTACACCATGCTTCCAAACACGGTCGTGCATTTTCTTGCCTTTACCGATATAAAATCCTTCAGGAAATACACTATCATAAAGAATATAAACACCACTTTGTTTTTCAGCTAACGGACAAGGACGTTCTTCGAGCGTGTACTTTAAATCTATTTTTGCAAACGTAGCAACGCCGCCGTATTTTTTACTGCGCAGACGCCAGCCTACATCACTGTGTGTTCTTTCTTTAGAGTCTCGATCCTGTCCGTAGTATTCGTATACATCACCGATAAAATCATATTTCTTTGTTTTAATTACTTTAGCCATCGTGTGTCCATTTCATATTGCCTAGTTTTTCTTTTTCTGCCCACTGTATAAACAAACCTGCTTCTCTACCATGAGCTTCGATTTCCCAAGGTTGATCCCAATAGTTAACGTTATTGCTAACCCATTTGCCTTGCCAACGATGTTTAGCAATACGGCTACCTTGATATAATTCGCCTCTTGCGTACTGTTTAACATGCACCATTTCGTGTGCAACAGTTTCCAACAATTTACGCATAGGCATATTCTTGTGTATTTCTAATTCAAATACACGAGGTCGATCTAAACGTTCAGCATCACCTTCTGGATCAGCATGACAGTATCCATATGCATCCTCTTTGATATCTTTTAAACGTACAGTGATATCCAAGTCTTTGATACGTGGCATTAATTTATTGCAACAAAAATTAACCATGCTAATAACACGATTCTTTTGACTTGCATTACCGCCTTTAACTTTGATCATATAAACCTCTGTTTTCTTAGTAAGTATGTATATTATACGCTCAAACGGATAGATTGTCAAGAAAAATAAAATTGTTGAAAATCAATGACTTATATCATTTTCTAAAAACTATCCGACCTTTATCTAGATCATATGGTGTCATTTCTACTTTTACTCGATCACCCATAACCATGCGTATTCTAAATTGACGCATTTTTCCGCCTGTATATGCTGTTACTATATGATCGTTGTCTAATTTTACTTTAAACATTTGGTTAGGTAAAATATCTATAATTTCACCTTCCATTTCAAATAAGTCACTGTTTTTTGCCAACTTTACTCCTTCTTGTCGTTGTCTTCGACTTTTTCAATAATTATTGTACCCTGATCGCCGTATTGTATTCGAAGGGTGTCACCTTCTTTCCATCCTTGTGATTCCATAATCTCAGGTGGAATAGTCATATTTACGTTGTCAGGGTCATTTTCGATATCATGAAAGATATCTTCTACTTTATAAATGATAGGTTTTTTCTCTTCAGTCATGATTACTATTTATTACTCCAAACTGACGCATAGTAGCCTTTTCCGTTAGTATCGCCGCCTTGATTATCAACTTCAACACCATCATATTCTACACTAGTGATAGTGTCTTCGCCGTTTAAAAACTCTGTTGTTACAATAGTCAGTTTCTTAACATCAAAGTCTCCAAGTGTTTCGATAATGCCATCGAAGAACTGACCTTTTTCACTGCTGTATAATTGAGCAATGTATTCTGTACCTTCTGGTGTTTCATCGCATACGCCCATTTGTACCATTTCTACTTCGTAATCACTTTCTTCTCCCAAGCGATCATTCAGTTCATCAATACGTTCGTCGAGCACTTCTGCAACTACGTTTGAGTTATACTCTTCTGAATCAACTTCTTCAATTAGAATATGACAACTATCCCATGTGCCGCCATATGAGTGTTCAAACTCTGTATGCGATTCGTACCAAGGACGCTTGTAGTTGTCATCGTCCTTATCATGCAAGAACTGTGCTTCTTCAGGTACACTATCAATTTCATCGTACTCTGGTTCTTCACCGTCGTCACTTGCCATATATGCAACAAGATCATTGTCGCCGTGTTCTTCGCAGATAGGTTGCCAAAAGTCATGTGCTTCTTTTGAAATACTCATATATGCACTTTCGCCACCGTAACCGGAAATTGATACACGATAATATCGTGGACCTTTGAGTGTTTCTACTAATTCTGTCTTTTCTTCTGTGGTTGCCATAGTTTAAAACTCCATATCGGCTGCTACAATAAATCTATCTTTTTCAGATTGTAAAATGCCCGGACGATGCCATTCCTTGCCCGGCCAAATAATCCAATTTCCTATACGTGCTTGTGCAAAGTGAAAGGATGATGGATCGTTTACACCGTTTGGTGCAAATTCTGTTCCTGCTATATCTAAGTTAACACCTTCTGGCATACGTAAATAAAATACGCCACTTAACACTTGTGCGTCAGGACGTATATGATTATGCCAGTAGTTGTCTCTATTTTCTTCTGTGCGGAGCGATGTCATATAGCCCCAACTTTTTACAGATCGTATTTGTACTTCTCTGTTTAAATATGCAAAACAACTCCAAATAAAACTCATTTTAAGATTTACCCAGTCTGAACCTGGCAATCCAAAAATGTTTACATTTGTTTGATAAGGCGGACTATTCTTCCAATAGTTGCCTGCTAGAATAGTTTGTCTGATATCGCTAGACAAACGATTGCAAGCATCGCTGTCGATAAGAGAAGTCCAGTCGTAGTATTCGTATTCAATCATAATACTATACTAACAGACTGGACTTCATTTGTCAACCTATTTTTAGGCTGCGGCTGTATCATGTGAGGCTTGCGCTTCACGTAGATAGTTTACCATATTTTCTGGAGTGGTTTCTCCGTACGGATCTTCGTCAGTGCCTTCGTTGTTGATGCCAGGTTCCTGCCACCACTTCTCTACGACACCATCGTTGAACACGCACATGTAACGCCAACTACGCAATCCAAAGCCTAGGTGGTTCTTACCAATCAACATACCCATAAAGCGAGTAAAGTTGCCAGAGCCATCTGGAATAACTTTTACGTTTTGGATGTCCTGTGCCTTAGCCCAAGCATTCATAACAAACGCATCGTTAACCGAAATACAATATACTTCGTCAACGCCCAGTGCTTTAATTTCGTCGTAATACTTTTCAAAGCCAGGTAGCTGATAGGTTGAGCAAGTAGGAGTAAATGCACCTGGTAGTGAAAATACTGCTACACGCTTGCCTTTAAGTAAACTATCACTAGTTACATCTTCCCAACGGAAAGGGTTAGATCCGCCGATGCTTTCATCGCGAACACGAGTTTTGAACACCACACATGGTGCTTTAAATCCTTCAATCATACTTTTCTCCTGTGTCTGTCTGCAGATTAGAAATGTGGGCTAACCACCCACACTATTTATTATACACGTTTTAAATTATTTGTCAACTATTAAATTCGAATTTGTCTACGAATTCCTAGTGCTTTTGAAGATGGATATGTAACAATGCTAACTTTGTTATTTTGATTGCCGCCTAAAATTAAATAATATTTACGACCATTAATAATTTCTGTTTTTAAATAAAACCCAACGTGTCCCTGCCATCCTATGCTACCTCTTGGGAATACTACTATATCGCCTGGTTGTATATCTTCTTTAGATACTTTATTGCCCCAGAATAAAAACGATCGTGCCATTAGTGGAACATCACTTACGCTTTCACTTCCAGGTATTCCACTTTCGTGTAATACACTATTAACAAATGCTGCACACCATTCTGTACGTACAGGATCCACACCTACTAATTCACGTAATTCTGTTCTGTGTGTACGTTCTGTATATCCAAGATATTGTGCTGCTTTAAATGCAGGGTTGTTTGTAGGTAACCTAATATCATTACTATTGTTATTGTAGTCAGTTGTTTGACATGCTGAAATTAGTATTGTTACGAATACTAAGAAAAAATATCTCACTTGCCCTCTCCCTTAGGTATTATATTTATATAAATACTAGTAGGGCAAAAGAGGGATTACATGGATTTCGTAACACTTATAAGTGACGTAGGATTTCCTATCGCAGGGGCATTAGCGGCAGGTTATTTTGTATACCTTACACTACGTTTTATTCTAGCAGGAGTAACTGGTTCAGTTACTACACTTAAAAATATTATTGCACAACTTGACAATCGTGTTCAGACTATGAACAACGATCTAGTTAAGATTGATGCGCTATTAAGCTACACCCTCGGCGTTAAGCCAAATGTAGATCGTATTGCAGCAAATGAAGGCAAGAACGATGCAAGGAGAGATTAATGGAAGGTGTAGACTTAGCAACTACTATTAAAGATTTAGGATTTCCTATTGTAGCTGCACTAGGAATGGGATATTTTATCTACTTTATTTGGAAGTGGGTAACAGAGACTATCGATCCTATCATAGGTGAAACTATGGGAACGCTTATCAAACTTGTAGACCGTATACGCATGTTAGATAACGATATGATACGTATGAATATGAAACTTAGTATGGTTTTAGAACATAAACATCTTATAGATAATAATTTAAATAAAGAACAACAAGACGAATTAGATATGCTTATCTCTAAGTATCAGAGCCGTAGTCAAGTTTTTGATTCAACAGGCGGAAGTTCTAAAAAGGAGAGCAACAATGCAGGAAAAAAGTAGTACTGCGTCAAAAGAGTTCAAGCGGCCCACCTTGGATAATGCTTGCAATTACGTATGGAAGCACGACGATTTTATTGTTACTGTTGGCGTCTGTCTTGCAGTAATGGCATTATTTAAACTTACTTGTGTTATTTTGATGTCGCTATAAACACACCATTCCAATCTTCGGGCAAGTCTTGTGTCTTTTGATATTCACAGCGTTCGATCCACATTTTATAGTAACCTTCCATCTTACCACCAAAGTGTCGCATTAGTTTATTGCACTCTGTAATAGCATCATCAAACTTTTGCTCTCTGTAATATTTGTGCATACGTTCGTGAATTTCTTTGCTCTTAAGTTCAGCAGGTGTACCTTCAACATCTAGTACTGTATAGATAGGAATGCCCACGCTTTTACCTTTAACTGCCAGATCATCTATCTTTAGGAAGAACCAATCGTCTTTACATTGTTCTACAGTTGCTCCTCCGACGAGTAGTAAGCATCCGTACTCTTTACATTTAGATTCAATACGTGCGGCTGTGCTTACTGCATCCCCAAGTACGTCATAACTATGGCGCTTAGTTGAACCCATTTCGCCAAGGTACCCAAGACCAGTATTGATACCAGCACCCATACCAACAGGTGGACGGCCCTCCGGAATAACAAACTCTTCATTAAATTTCTCCACTGCTTTTAGCATTTGTAATCCTACACGAACTGCTGTGTCAGGGTGATCAGGATCATCTGTTGGTGCGTTATGTACGTGCATACTTGCGTCACCAATATACTTAATAACCATGCCATCACTATCAAGTATAGGCTGTGTTATGCTGTCCATATAGCCGTTCATAATTCTTGTAAGTCCTTTAACATCGTCGCCAAAACTTTCACCTAGTGGTGTAAAGCCACGCAAGTCTGAAAAACAAATACTAATCTCACGTTTCATTCCGTCTTTAATTAAACTTGGATTTTCTTGTAGCATACGCACAACGGTAGGTGAAGCATAGCCTGCAAACTGTTTCTTTATCGCTTGTTTCTCAAGGAACTCACGAACAAACTTAATTCCGTAAACTTGTAATGCAATAATAACCAAAGTAATGACAGGTGCTGTAACATCTAGTAAAACCTTTTCTGTTGAATATATATGTATCGAATAAGGAACAACACCGCCTATCATAACGATAGTCGTTGCTAGTCCTACCCACATCCAACGACTTAGCAAGATAAGCAATAGACCGCCTACTGCTAGTGCTACAAGCTCTGCTGTAGGTGCCCAATCAGGACGTTGTATGTTTGTACCATTAAACATTGTAGCAATAACTGCGGCTTGTGTAGTACCTGCAAACTGTGCGCCTGTTGCTGTAGGAACAGGGTTTGCAATACCTGCGGCTGTAACATCTACAATAACAACAGCACCTTTAAAATCATCTGGTAAGTCTGCTACACTTACACGTTTTGATTTTTGACTCCAGTCAATCCATACTCTGCCTTCGCTGTCAGTTGGTATTTGTCCAAACTGAGGAATACGCATCTTCTCAACACCAAATTGATTTAGCTTAATTTGGAAGTTAGGATCTCCTGCAATGACTCGTAAAGTTTCTAATGCTAGACTAGGATATAATGTACCGTCTACGACAGCGACAGTTGGCATACGTCTTACGACACCATCTATCTCCGGCTCAGTCGAAACGATTCCTGCACCAATTGCATTGTACTCTAGTTCTGGAATGTTTGCAATAATACCGCCGTATGGTAAGATGCGATCTAAGAACTGAGGTTGCAGTATTGCTGCCCCAGGATTAATAGGCTCGTTCACTGTTTTGTCGCTGGGACGACTTGCTAATATCACAGGCAATGCAAGCATAGTATCTGCTAGTTCGTCATCGCCTCCTAGTCTGTCTACTTCAGGCATCATTACATTCCATACAACAAGTCCTGCGCCCCTATTGTACAAGTCTTTTATAATGTCTGAATAAATGTTTCTTGGAAAAGGATACTGTCCATAACGCTCAAGTGCAGTATCATCTATTTCTGCTACATAAATGTTATTTTCAGTTTCTGGTTGATTTACAATAAGTTGATCAAAATAATTTAATTTAACACTTTGTAGAAATGCTGGCGGTGCCATAAAAGTGTATACTAAGAACGCAAGGGTTATTAACGCCCACCACGGCGACAGTAATCTCTTCATACTGTATTTAGTCGTGACGAGAGGCACAATCAAAACATCCATAGCGAGGGTAACGCTAAATTAGTGATGGCTGAATGTGCCTCTCTAAAATTACTTAGTAATGATTTGTTCTATGGTTGGTGGGTTTTGAAAGTGGGCATCAAGGGTATCTGTCACTTTACCAGCTGCCCACCAACCAAAGGCTGTTAAAAAGCCTATGAGAAAATACTCTGCCATTAGAACTTAATTACAAGTCCTGCACTAATAGCATTAGTTGTACCTAAGTCTGTCATAGAGCGTGTACCTTCAATTCTCCAAGTAACATCGCCTGTATCTTTTTCTAAGCCTAGTGAAATGTCATTAACACCATCTGTGTGATGCATAACAGTAAAATCAACTAGTCCTAGATCGCCACGTAGTCCTACAGTACCATAACCATACATTTCATCTGTACTTGCTACTGTTCTAGCACTTTGTACATCACCTGTTTCAGTGTAACCGTCCATTGTACGCTTACCACGTGTGTAACCAAACACAGGATTTACTTTGCCTGTTTCTGGTGAGTACATAAGTCTAGCACTTGTGTCTGTACCTGCTGTTTCGCCTGTGTTAGCAAAGTCGCCAATAGTACGTGAAACATCATAGTCTGTATTTGCACGACGAAGTTCTAGTGAAACTCCGTTGTTTTCAATACCTGCGGCAAATGCTGTAGTTTCAGCATCAACTGAGTCACCGTTGCCTGTTAGAGATGTGCCAAGTCTAGTAAAGCCGCCCATGATAGTAACACCATTTTCTAGTTCTTTAGATCCGCCTACAACAGCACCAGTTGTACCACCGCTCATACCATTGTCGTACTTGCTGTTCATTCTAATACCTTGAATGTTATAGAAGTCTAAATTTCTTAGTGTGCTACCAACTACGTCCTGTGCTGTAGCAGTTTGATCAATGCGTCCTTCGAACGGATCAAGTGTGACAGGAGCCATTGTGTGTAGTCCGTCTATAGATCCGTCACTCATATTATTCCACATAGTTGTTGTGCTTGTTCTTTGTACAATCTGTATAACGCCGCCACTAGCCGCAACATAACCAATTACTGTGCTTGAACCCTGGCTTACTACTGTTGGACCGCTTGCCGCGGCTGCCGCATCACCTACACCAACTTCGTTGACGTCAAGTATTCCGTTTTGGTTTGCGTCACCGTCAATATCGCCCTGTGTAAGTGTAACACTTAAACTGCGAATAATTTCGTCCATTGGAACCCAATCTTGTGTTGGACCGCATCCTGATGTGCCAGCCGGACATAATGTACTTTCTGCATCTTGTAATGGAATGTATACAAATGTGTAGTCACCTGGTGCCAATGTAAATGTAGCACCTTGCCAAGTGTATGACTCACCGCCACCTGTGTTTACATCATAATCAATCAACTGTGTACCATCACTACCGAAGTAGTTTACACCTGAGATAAGTCCTGCTGGCGAATCCTGTGACAGTAAGTTAAACTGTGTCTGTGTAATTTTAGCATCATTAGAATCTAATACTTTTAGTTCTGCTTCGTTAAATGTTGTGCCGTCGTGCCATGAACCATACCATACAGTAATGTCTCCGTTGCCGTCACCAACATAACCGACTGAGTTTGTGTGTGCTAATGCCGTAGTGGACATTAGCGAGGCGGACATTATAGCCGCCGCTATTTTTTTAAATTTCATTGCGTTACCCTCGCTTGTATTGGACGCTTTTGCCCTCGTCCATCATAATATTTATTGTGTACTAATCGTACATTAACTTACCACTTAAACTCTACACCAACTACTAAACCACCATTATGTTTGCTGTTGTTGTATTCTCCAGCCGGTGAAGCAAATACTCTTACATTTCCCATATCGTACGTTAACCTGGCATAAGGTGCTACTGGATATTTTAAATCATAACCAGTGACAGCGGCAAGTTCTGCACCTACATTACCAAATTCCCATCTTTTTCCAGCATAAAAACTTAGATTTTCTATACTGTTGTAGTATGCACCCGCGATATAGTTTTGTTCGTTATATCTTATGTGCGGATGTATCTCATTGTAATCGCCTTCAAGACCCATGTGTAAACTTAATGCTAGTGCAAACTCAATCAATGCACTGCTCGTACTTGCAAGGATTTAACATACGGTCCCATGCAGGTCCAATATTTTCCCAATACAATCTACTTGCATCGCTGTATGCAAATATGCTGTATAATAGGAACATTAATCCTATAACTAATATAATACTAATTTTCCACATCACGATTGTCCCATGGTGCGTTTTCGTAACAGCCTGCTGGCAGTTTGTCTTTATAACTAACGCCTACATGCCAACTACCGTCTGAACTTGCACTTGCTGTTACGCTTTCAAACGGCATTTCACGTGGCTTACCCCAACAGCGATTTAAACTCTGTCCGGGTACTCTGTAACGTGGATTGTGTTTGAGAAAGTCTCGTAGTTCGGCAAGTTTTTCTTTATCTTTTTGTGATCGCCAGTTTTGAAAACAGTAAGATGCTTTAGTAAAATCAAACTCATCAAACTTTTCAGGAGTATAACCGTTTATTGCTAAACAGCCTTTTAGTGCTTCGTTGTTTGTTATTTCTGCTTGTGAAGATGCCGCAATCAGACAGAGTGCGACAGTCGCTATAATAGCCCTCATAATATTGCCCTTCTGCAGAGGCCCTAATCTCTGCTAATATTATTTATCGATTAAATACAGCATGAGGGCTTTATTATTATCATTACTATTACTCGTTCCTTCCGCAGCATGGGCGTGGGAGGATTGGGATCTTGAAACTAAAACAATGTTCGTTGCTAGTTCAATTGCGATAACAGCTGATTGGGCAACAACAAGAAATATGACTCATCGCTATGACGAAGGCTATCGTGAACTTAATCCTATCCTAGGAGACTATCCGTCCACTAGCCAAGTTGATGCGTATATGATTGGTATGTTAGTAACTAATTATTTTATTACTGATTGGTTACCAAAAGAACATAGAATATTTTATCTTAGTTATCGAACAGTTCTACACGGAGCCGCTGCACATAATAATATGCAAATAGGTTTGCGTTTAAAATTTTAAGTCAAAAAAATAGGGGCGCCCTCGAACCCCTATAGTAGCATTGCCCCTCATGCTCTGCTGTATATATTTAGATGTTATACGCTAACAATTATGTGCAAGGTTAATTGTTACGATTAACGGTTACACTGCATCCGCCGAATGTTGAACAAATGCCTGTGATGCTGTAACTGTCAGCACTTGTTGTAACATTTTGATCTAAATCCAATGTATATGCACCGCCACTGTTAGTTAAATCTATTGCGGCACTTGCACTGTTGCTTCCACGCTGATCAACATCTACACTATGTCCGTCACCCGTTAAAACAATGTCAGCCCACTTAGCGCCACCATTACCTCTTTGATACAAATCAACAAAGTTATCGTCACCGTCTATTTCAACAAAGCCGTCGTGTCCTGCTTTG
>Ga0255743_10003131_pt1 | contig 13250 bp, 10 predicted proteins | sample 101ome_19_FD_179950 | JGI IMG/M metagenome (GOLD analysis project Ga0255743, IMG submission 179950) | Coastal salt marsh microbial communities from the Groves Creek Marsh, Skidaway Island, Georgia - 101405AT metaG (version 2) | ecosystem: Environmental > Aquatic > Marine > Intertidal zone >... | reverse complement strand
TGCACGGCTTCGTACCTGTGCGCCTCCACGTCCCCGTACGTCGGCGGGATGTACGGCACCGGATCTTTCGTCGCGTCCAAGTTCGGTTCCGGCACTAACTTCCCGCTCAAATAGTCCATGATCACTTGCGTTGGCACGCACTGCCCCGGGAAATACGCAGAGTATCGCTCGATCACGCACGTGTGCGATTTCCCCAAGCTCGTCAACTCGCTCGAATCTACCACCGCTTGTTCGATTAAAAATTGCTTCACCGCAGCCTCGTCGTGCGCGCCGGAGAGGACCGCCTTATCGTGATTTAATCGCCTGTTTTTTCGTCGTCGCGGTAAATAAATAAAACAGAAGAACAGAAGCGGGCGTTCGTCAGCGAGCGTTCGAACACAAATCGTCCCTCGATCGGCGCGAAGAAGCGCGCGGGTGCCTTTTCCGCCGTTCAAAAACTCTATCGCGGATCTCACGAAAGAGAAAGAAAGAAAGAAGAAGAACAACATCAACGACAACGAAGACAAACACCACAACAAAAAGGAAAAAAGAAAGATCCGAGAGCGAGAAAGAAAGCGAACGCACTTTTCCTGCTCGATTTTCGCCTCGTGCAATTTCACCACGGCGTTCGTGCAGTGCGTCCCGCAATCGATGCCGTACTTCTCCTTTAAAATCGCTCGATTTTTTGTCTTGCTCGCGGCGACTTGTTTGGACGGCACGCATATCGTCAAAAATGTCGCCACGGCGAGAACGAGAAGCGAGAAGGAGGAGAACGGAGAGCGAGACGAAGAGCGTCCGCGGTTCGAGGAGAAGAGCGACATTGTGTTTTTTTCTGTTGTTGCTGTTCTTTTTGTTCTCTCGCGGGTGGTGCGCGACGAGTAGTGTGAAGTGGCGCCTTGGGACTAATCTTTTCTTTCTGGAAAATTGAAGTTGTTTAGGGTTTTCTATAAACCCTAAACTACTGTTTTTGACACAAAAAAGCGCGCACAAAAGCACCAAACGCAAACGCCAAACGCGTCGCTTGCTTAAAAAGAAGGAGAACATAATGACGCCAGAAAAGTGCCAAGCCGAGCTCGAGGACATCGTCATCAACAACCCGATGGTTGCTTTCCTCCTCGAAAAGCTCGAGCAATCTGGATGTGCCGTCGATAAGCGCTTCTTCAAAGTCGAAAAGTGTCACAAAGAAGTCGTCGGTGGGTTTGAACCGAGGAAAGGCATCAGTTTGTGCTATAATCAAATACAAACGCGAACGGAGATGGAGAACATGTTAGCGCACGAGTTGATACACGCGTACGACGATTGCACGAGGAAGAAAATGGATTGGTTGGACGTGAGACATCACGCGTGTTCGGAAGTGAGAGCGGCGAATTTGAGCGGGGACTGTCACTGGTGAGTTTGTTGTGTTGTTTGTTTTTGCGTGCGTGTGTCGGTTGTCGACGGGAATAGCTCGTTTGTGCGACGACTGACCGACTGACTGACGCTTTCTTTTCTCTTCTCTCTTCTCGCGCGCGCGCGATGCGTTATTATTTTCGCAGGGTAAACGAATTGTTCCGAGGAAACTTGCAACTGAAAGGCCAACACAAGACGTGCGCGAAACGAAGGGCGGAGTTGAGCGTAGCGATGAGCCCGGTGTGCGAAAAGAGAGAAAAGGACGGGATAGAGAGTAAAGAGGAGTGCGCGAGGAACGCGGTGGAAGCCGTGTTAGAGCGTTGTTTTGGGGATACCAAACCGTTCGATGACATTCCGTAGAGTATTTCGTGTAGTAGTTCGTTTAGCAATGTATAGTATTTTGGTGTATTGTATTAAAATGTAAAGAGCGCTTCGATCTCACTCTCTCCTTCTCTTTCTCACTCTCTCTCTCTCTTTCACTCTTTCATTCGCGTATCAATTCAATTCGATATGTGTTATATAGTAGAACAAAAAAAATGTCTCGCGCGCATTGGACGACAGCTTTTACTTATTTCATCCAATCCGGTTTCTTCAAGCCTTTCAAACCTTTTCTCATCAAGTCTCCGAATTCGCCTTGCGCTCTCGAAACCGCGCCGGTGACTTGGTCTTGCACCTTCGCCAACTCTTCCGCTTGAATTTCAGCCGCAGTCTTCGGCGGTGCAAAAGCCGGGTGTTCCATCAAAGCTTCGAACAACTGCGTTCCTCTCAACGCGTTCGTCAACGGCATGTGACCCGGCGCGGCGTCCGCTTGCCACAAAAACTCATTCGGAAACTTGCGATAGTCTCCGTTCTCTCCAGTCGTCCAATCAATCTTCTTAAAAAACTTTGCCCAATTTCTCTTTTGCGCTATCCACAACTTTCTCTGAATGGCAAACCCGTATCTGCCGCCGCTGAAGTGCGACCACAACGCGTCGATCGTCTTCAAATCCGTCACCGGCATATTTTTCACCTCGGTGAAATACACCCACTCTCGGTCTTCCGCATCTTCCCCAGCCAAGACGCACATCAGGCGTCGGTGTTCGTCGTCCGCTTTTTCCCACTCGCCGGCTTTCAAGAGGTCTCGGAAGGTGGTGTAATCCACGCCCATCTGTTTGTGTGTTTAATAGAGATTATAGCGTCGGTAAATATTTTTTATTCTCTCTCTGCGCGCGAAAGAGAAACGAGAGGAGAGAGCGCGAGAGCCCGCGATCGATCTCCAATTTATCCATATCTTCTTCTTCGCAAAGAGAGGAGAGATACGTAAAGAAAACGCGCGCGAGAGAGAGACACACGCACAAAAAAACAAAAGACGAGAGCGAAGAAAACTAAAAAGCGACCACTCACGTCTGATTTCAACTCCGGCTCTGGTTTCTCCGCCGCCGCGGTCGCAGAGGACGGACTACTCGCCGCGCTGCTGTCTGCGGCCACTACTCTTCTGATGCTTCTACTAATGGATGATGATGATTTTTGTGCGAATTGTCTTTTAGATGACAAAGATCTCGTCGTCGAAGACGCGATGCGCGCGCTCGACGAAGACGAACAGGCGGCCGTGTTCGACATGGTGTGCGTTGTGCTTTTTGTGTTTTTTGAACGATTCGAACTACCGCTCTGCGCTTTTGAATGTTGCGAGAGTGAAGAAGGAATGCTTTCTGAAGAGGGAAACTGCTTTATTGGGGAACGAAACGAGATCTTTTTTTTTCTGAACACCCTAAACAAAAAAACCCTAAATTCGAGGAAGGCCGGGTGAAAAAGGTAGTTACCCGACGCCGGCGACACAGAAAAAACGAGCTTCGAGGAAAGAGATGTCGTCGTAGAAGAGAGAAAGCTTCTCGGTCGTGCCGCGTGAAGAGAGGCTTTGTTTTCTTTCATTTCTCTTTCTCTCTCGCGTGTGTGCACGCGTTGCGTTGGAGTTTTAGACAAAATCACATTCGTTACACAAACGCGAGAAAAGAAAGAAAAAAATGGAAGAGAGCTTTGGCGAAGAAAAAACGATGTTTTGGAGGCCGATAGAACCGAGCGACGTGCGCTTACTCTCGTCCGAGGGGTACGTCGTGCTCGATGGTTTCATCCGAGACGAACGCGTGGCGAAGAAAATGCGCGACGAGCTCTGTTCGATGCCGATTGGTGATGATGGCGAAAGTGAGCCTTCTTCGCTCGAGGAAAGTGCGCCTCGACTGAAACCGAACCGGACGCACTTTACGGACGCGAAGAATAACGCGAGGTATTTGTTTTCTAAACCTGGAGTGTTTGAATACGACATGCACATGAATATGAGCGGTACAGATGCGATGGAGACGTTGGACAGATTCTTCGAGTCGAGCGGGAAACATCTCGCGAACGCGTTTAACGAAGCCGCCGCGAAGGCGTTTTCTGAAACCGACGAAGAAAAAGGAGAAGAAGGAAAACAGGAGCGTCAGCGCGCGCAGAACAGCGTGAGAGTAAAACCGGGCGATGAAAACAGAACGGTGAAACTTCAAATCAACACGTGCGGCGCGTTCCCGTACCATTTCGACAACCCAGGCGGCGCGCATCAGAATAGAAAGTTGACGTGTATTTTGTATCTCAACGAGGCGTACGAGGACAAATGCGGTGGTGAGATTGTTTTGGTACCGTTTATGGGACCGTTTGTCACGATACGACCAACCTTCAACCGTCTTGTCGTGTTTCAATCGGAATCAATGTTACACCGAGTGAATAAAGCGGTGAATTTTCCAGGAAAAGGCAGAGCGTGTTTAACCATTTGGCTCGACGGCGCCGAAGAAAACAACGACAACGCGTCATCAGAAAACAACAGAAACATCCGCAACGACCTCGTCCAACTCCTCTCCTCTCCTCCTGAAGACCTCATCTCCTACATTCGACAAACCCCAGACGCGCAACGCTTCCTCTCCCGATGGACGTACCGAGACGAATACGAAATCAGTCTCCTCGAGTCGCACCCAGGCAAAGGTCTCGAGCACATGTTAGAAGCGCACGAGGACGCGATCAGACGTCAGCGGAAAATCAAAGACGAGGAGTTGCTCAGAGTGTTGGAGAGAGTGAGAGAGATGCGAAGGGAAGAGAAGATGAAAATCGTTCGATTGTAATCGTACATTAGTGATATTTTGTTTTAGCGGTAGCACAAAGAGAGCTTTCTTCGTCACTTCAAAATTTTCGAATTTGCGCTTTGCAAAAAACACATCACGCACAATGTCTCTCGCGAGCGATATCCTCCTCGCGCCGCTCGCCAAATACTTCTCCACGTCTGAAGAGAAAGTATTCCACGTCATAAAGTGTCTGCTCGCGTTCCTCTTCTTGATCCTCTGCGATCGCATCTTAAAAGCGCACGAGAAGAGTGAATTGGAAAAGCGACGTAAAGAAAAAAAAGAAGAAGAGTTCCCGAAGCCGCAACCGAAAGGCGATTTGACCCGGAAAGAGCTGAAAGAGTTCGACGGCAAAGACGCGAAGAAACCGATCCTGTTGGCGTGTAAGGGGACTATTTTTGACGTCAGCTCGGGACGCGACTTTTACGGTCCAGGTAATATATATTTCTTCTTTTGTGTTTTTAATAAACTAACTCTCTCTTGTTTTGTCTCAAGGTGGTCCGTACAACTGTTTCTGCGGCCGAGACGCGTCGATGGCGTTTGCGAAAGTGAGCACTTCGGAAGAACACTTACACGCGAACTGCTCGAATTTGTTCGCGATGGAAGTGGACGCGCTGAACGATTGGTACCGGAAGTTTGAGGATAAGTACCCGGTGGTCGGGAAGGTGAAGGACTCGGATTATAAGCCGCCGAAGAAGACGAAGAAAGCGTCAAAGTAGAGAGAGAGAGAGAGATGTAGTATTTTATAGCAGAAACAAACCCGCGACTTTAAAGTATTTATTATTCGTTTGTGTAAAAGTATAATTAAATAATAATCATATCGTTCATACTTTCGGTTCGACGGACTTCCATTGCGGCGAGGTGACGCCAGCGACGTCGTCGTAAGGTTTGCAGCAGCACCCTTTTCTTTGATACACGCCGCACCGGTAGCGACGGCAGATGCACAACACGACGAGGACGACGAAAAGGATGCACGCGAAGGTAATAGCGATGATTACTCCAACGACGAGTTTCATCAACGTGTCATCTTCCTGGGGGCACCTCTTGTCGCCCAACGGCCAACCTTCGTACGAAGTGCATCCGTTACCAGTAGTACCGTCTGCTTTCAATTCCAAATCTGAAGAGAGTTGTTGCGTGATGCCTTGCAAATAATGAGAGAAGTATCTGCACGCGTCAAAATCGTCGGCCCAGGAATCGTCTTTAAACGGACTCGATGCCCATTTACCGACGACCACAGAAGCTGGGTAACCGACGAATTTAGAGCAATACTTGTACGCGCGCGATTGCGTGACGTCTCCATCGGCGTTGCCAAACAAGCACGTTTTTCCCACGTTATATCCGAGCGCCGCCCACGGATCTAAAAAGTGCGCATAGTCATACACGTTTTCGTAATACTTCGTTGGATCAACGTAGTCCAAATAGTTCGTGCGTCCGGCTTCGAATAGATGTCGCGAATAACACCTTGGTCCACCGCCGCTCGCGAAGGTGATAACTGGAGGTTGTTTCCCATACTTCCCTTGGACGTACATTCGAGCCAATTGCGCTCTTCCGCCACCTTGGGAGTATCCGGAGATGAGCAATTCGACGTTGTTGTCTTCTTCGTAAATAGCGTCCATGATTTGCTTTGTTGCCGCGAAATAACCGTAATCTTCCGCTTCGTCTTTAGTTAAAGAGCCGGTTTTTCCGTTACTGGCCGGTCCAATCGATTTGTCGTTCACAGCTGAGGCTAAATTTCCTTCGAAATCCTCGCCCGTCATCGCCCCGCCGCTCAACAGAAATCCAGCGCCGAGTAGAATTTTATATTGCAACGATTCCGTCTTTGCTCTGGTGTCGAATTCGTCCAACCTCGTTAAGCCAACTTTCTCCCAGTTGGATTCGAGAATTTCTTGCATTCCAGCGCCATCTTGGTCGTAGAGTATGTTGCCGATTATGAGCGCAGCTGCGTTTTGAAAGTCTCCTTCCGTTCGACTGCCTCGAAAGACCAACACTTTCTCGTTTGTGCCGGTCTTCCTGAACATCATCGCCGCAACGCCGACGCCGGCAGCGCCTCGAGTCGTTTCACCATTCGCATCGCCACCCGGCGCGGAGTAATCGTACACGGTTCCAATACTGTCCACTTGCGCCCTGATGTACGTGACAATCTGCCTCGTGACGGCCTCTTCGCCCGTCGGACCTTCCACGTCTCGATTGTCGTACATTTGCTCGCCCGTCTCGCGGTACGGTCTTCTCTTATCCTCCGCGATCCACGTCATGTCGCCGTATAAATCCTCAGAAACCCAATTCAACTTCAAAGCGCCTCTGACTTTCTCGCCGGATATCGCGCCGTTCACGCTCAGGCTCGACAGTTCGCTCAAAGTATCTCTGAAATCATCCGTCGACGCGTACGACGCTCTCGCGTTTGAGTCCGTGGATAACCCCGACGGAGTATCCGAAGGACCGTCTCGGTCGTACAGTAACGAACGTTTCTTTCTCTTCTCTTTGTTCGTCGTCTCCGGAACGACTCTGTGCACTAAAGTCGCGTCTCCGGCGTGAGAAACGTGGTGCGCGAATATCGAATGCAATTGAAACTCCGAGTCAGATTCCTCTAATTCTGCTCCGAATTCTCGAACGAACTTCATCCTGTCCGTCGATTGTGGCGCGACTGGCGGCACGGGGCGATTCGCCAGACAGGTGCGCGACGCGCACGACAGAATCATCGCGAGGAAGAGTACATACATCGTCTCGCGGCGCATGATGGTGGTTGTTTTCTTTTTGTTGTTTTGATGCTGTTTGTGTGAGTTAATTTGAGGGGATTGGGCAAGTTGACCTTTTCCGCGTTGATTTTTTTTAAATGCTACACGAGTAACTAACTAACTAACTACACTTCTATCGAAGCGACGACGACGACGGAAGATCGACGCCGCCGGCTGTCGGTGTCTCCTCCTTTTCCACGCTTATTTTGTTCTCCTTTTTCCTCCTCACCGTCCGACGAGAGAAGGGCGAGACGCACGTTGATTTGGAGCTTCGCGAGGCGGTCTCTGTTTTCGTCGTCGTTCTCCTCGTCCTCGCCGGATTTTTTCTTCTTCTCGTTCTTCGCATCTTCTTGTTCGCGTTTGAGGATAAAGTCGCGGATTTTCTCGTACTGCGCGAGGGAAGGAGAGCGAGTGGTTTCGCCGTCAGTGGGCGTTGTTGTCGTCGACGAGGAGGAGGAAGAGGACGGTAAAAGCGCTCGGCGTATCGCTCTCGTTACAGTGCGACTTAAAGTCGATTTGACCTCTTTGCCGCCTTCGATGGCGAATTCGCCTTCAAACTCGGATTCTCGCGCGAGGAAGGCTAAAAGACTATCGTCCCAACGTAAAGTGACGTTGATGCGTCGTTTAATCGCGTCTACGCTGGGCAACGCAACGGCATTAGACGAAGGTTTCGACGCTAACGTCGTTAACATGGAGGAGATGAACTCATTCTCGATGAAATACTTCGAGCGATACTCCAAGTGCGCGTTGGCGATTTGCTTGAGAGCGTCTTCGTCCAACGGCTGAAACGGAACGAAATATTCAATCGACGATAAGACTTTAACCGTATCGTGGAAATCTTCGCAGTGTTCTTTCTCCCATTTCGTGAACATGGCGTTCTTCAACGCTCTCGAGAGCTCGACGTGGTTTCCTCCTCGCTCGCGTTCAGAATCGCTCTTCTTGCTCGCATCCCCTAATCGACGTTTCCTGTCGGCTTCCGCGGCGCCGTGAATATGCACGAACCCAGCGTTAGCTTCCAAAATAAATATCGCCTTGTTCCCTAAAACCTCTCTTTTTTCTCCGTTGACGTCGTAATCCTCGAACGTATCGTTACCGTCGTCCACGTACTCGTCATCTTCTTCACCATTTTTCGCCGCGACTCCCACTTCTTCTTCGTCGTCTCCTCTTCTCCAGAAAAATCGAGACAACCCGCCCCTCTTCTTCTTCCTCCTCCTCCTCCTTCTCGATGACGGAGTCGATTGCATCACCCTCCCGCTATCAAACAACTGCCTCAAAACGCTCCTCACTTCGCACGGCAACTTATCGTACTCTTCAATCACGACTATGCTCTCAGGAAACCTCCTCAAATGCGCTCTCAAGTTGCTCACGATCATCCGCTTCTGCCGCGCGCGGTCCTTCTCCACGTACTCCGCGCCGAACAGAATCTTATACGCCGGACACAGCGCTCCCGGACACGTCTTCTTCTTCCCGTCGCTACTCACCTTTTGCACAAAGTTCCTAAACGCACGCGTCATAATTTTTGCCCCTTTTCCTCTGTTTTGTTCCTCTTTCCCTTTGTTGTTCTCGTTCACCCCGTACGCCGCTCTCGCCAACACGCGGTGAAAGTGCGATTTCCCAACCCCTGGACTGCCGTGAATGCTCATCACTAACGGCTTCAACGCGTTGTTCTCATCGTCTCCTCCTCCGTATCTCTCGCTAAAATCAATTTCCCTAAACTTATCGCAAATCGCGTCTAACAGCATCTCCGTGCTCTCTTCTTGCCCGAACACGGCGCGTTCGACTCGCCGGCGCGTGTTCGCGCACAAAGCTTCGTTGTTGTTGTTGTCGTTACCGGCAAATGCGCGCGTTGTCGTTCCTACTTCATCTCGATAACTTTGAATGAGACGACAAAACTTCCCGTTCTCTCCGCACGGTTTCCACCCAGAAAACGCGTCGTCGAAGAAGAAATTGCTTTTTTCGTCGCGCAGGTGCAAGAAATAGGTCGTCGCGATCGCGAGGACGGCCGTCGCGACGTTCCCGGTGAACATATCGCGTACGCGTTGTGTGGCGTACAAAGAGGAAGGAGGGAGATACTTCCATTTTTTCTCTTTAGGGTTTCATGCTTTTCCGTTAAACTTTTCGGCGGCTTGGGGAACACAAAGAGTTCCATTTTTTAACCGCACACGCGCTCTCGACGTCTGTGTGTGCGTGTGTGTGCGTGCATAACACAAACACACTGAGCAGAGCAGAAAGGAAGAGACGCCGTTCTCGTTCGTGCGCGTTTTAAACGAGAAGAAGTAAAAACACAAAAAAAAACAAGTATGGCTTTGTTTGCCCCGCATCGCGTCCTGGGCCAAATAAGCGCCGACGTGCCATTCTCGGTGCACAAACGAGGCATCGAAACGTACGCGACGACCGCGTCTGGGAGAACCTTTCACGTTTTCGATTGTAAAAAACTCACCCTGGCTATGCTTGGTCCGATGCACGAGAACGATTTGAGTCTCGTGTGTGCGAAGAGAGATTGGACGTTTTCCGTGTGTCGCGGGAGGAAGATTTATTGCAGTCGAAGGGTGCACATCACCTGCGAGCTGGTGGGACACTTGACGGAGGTGAAACATTTGTTCGCGTTCGGGACGCTGCTGGTTTCGATCGATGCGTCGGACTGCGTGTTGGTGTGGGACATAAGTGAGAAGACGATGAGGAGGAGAGAACGAGAGTATCAGAAATACAGTCAAGAGTGCATGAAGAAGGCGAGGGAGGAGCGACGACGGCTGGTGATGGAGAGGAGGAACGAGAGGGAACGCGCCGCGAAGAATAAGAAGAATAAAAACGACGAGAACGCGAGCGGTAGCAACACCGCTAAAACCCGCGTCGCGTCGACGAAAGAGATTATGAACGAGCTCATGAAGAAAGCGCCGTGGTGTCTGCGGAAGTTCAGACGTTTGGAGAAGGCGAAGGATATAGGTTCGTTTTTCCCCGGAGACGACGAAAACGAAAACGAGGAAGGAGGAGAAGGTAACGAACAACACAGAAGAAAACGAGCTCACATCGATGAAGACGACTCCAACGACGACGACGACGACGATACATTCAAGCACGTCAGAGATATGGATAAGTTGGACCCAGATGCGATTACCGGACGACGATACGAAGGTGAAGACTCGGATTCCGACGAAGACGAAGGAGAAGAAAATGACTCGGACTCGGACGACGAAGACGAAGACGAAGACGACGATGAAGAGGGCGATAAAGATGGGAATGAAAATGAAAAACATGCCGAAGACGACGAAGAAGATCCGATGGATTTAGCGCCAACTATTATGATTTTACCGGATTCGTTCGGTGGAAGCATAACCTGCATCGCGCATCCGGATACCTACATTAACAAAGTCGTCTTAGGAAACAAAAGAGGGAAACTGTTACTTTTGAACATCGTCACCGGACGCATCGTGAAAGTATTGGGCGGAACTGCAGATGATTTAGGCACAAATGACTCGGAGATCACGTTCGTTCAAAACTCACCGGCACTTGATGTCATCGCGGTTGGTTTTTCGGACGGCCGGTGCGTTCTATACGACATCAATAAAGAGCGAGCGATTATGACGTTGCCGCACGATTCTAAAGTGACGTGCTGCTCGTTCAATGCGCAGGGAAACCAAGACGATAACGACCCGCTCATCGTCGTGTGTGATGTAAACGGCACGGTTACCACGTGGGATTTAGAAAAACGACGACAGAGAGATTTAAACCAACGAGCGCACGACAGCGAAATTATTTCGTGTTACTTTTTCCCGGGACAACCGTTACTGATGACCTCCGCGAAAGATAATTCCCTGAAGCAATGGGCGTACGATCAATCGGATGGCTCGAGCAGGTTGTTAAAGTTTCGCTGCGGTCACGGAAAACCTCCAAATCTAGTATCTTTTTACGCTGACGGCAAGCGCATCTTCGCCAGCGGTAGCGACAAATCTTTGAGGGTATGGTCGACGATTCAAGATCAACAAAGTAAAGAGCTTTCGCAGTCGCGAGTCGCATCTCGAGCAAAGAAACTGAACATACACGAGGAAGAATTGAAATTGCCAATGGTTTCGTACATGTCGTGGAACGAGTTGCGCGAATTTTCGTGGGCAAACATCGCTTCCTGCCACGTAAAGGAAAATAAAGTCTACACGTGGCGTTTAGGTACCGGGATTTTAGGTGAAAACGTTCTGGAGACGCCACACAAAGAAAACGATACATCCGAGTGCACATCGTGTGCAATATCGCAGTGCGGCAGCTACTGCTTCGTGAGTTACGAATCCGGCGCTGTTCGTCGTTACAACATGCAGAGTGGTCTTCATCGCGGTGATTTGAAGCGCATCGTTGGCGTTGGCCCAGATAACAGAATCGACAAAAACGCCCTCGCGAAAAGCTTGAAAGGTAACGAAGGGTACAACTTTCCGGGTGGTAAGAAATCCGTGTGGGCGTATTCTGGTCCACAATTGGGTGATATCATAGAAAGTAGGCACACGACATTAGCGCACGATGGAAAATGCACCTTGGTACAAACGGACGGCATGAACCGTTACGTTTGCACAACCGGGGAAGATGCAAAGGTTCGCGTGTGGAAATATAGCGACATGAAACTTGAAGGCGAAATGGATTTAGGCGCACCTGCGGTACAGGGAACAGGATATTTACACAGAACAGCTGAACTGTTCGCCGTTGCTTCGCAAGATGGAACCATTAGATTGTTCGATATTGGGACTAAGAAACGCGTCCGAACGTTTCGTTTGAACAAAGAGAAGAGCGACGAAGACGGCGGCGATGAAAAAGCCGATGATGGGAGTAAAAAGAAGAAGAAGAAAAAGAAGAAATTGATCTTAGCGACTAAAGTGGAGATCACTTCCGATCGCGAATGGGTGATATCTTGCGATACTCGCGGTATGATCAAAGTTTTTGACATTCCCTCCTCTCGTTTGTTACAAACGATGAAAATGGGTTCCGATAGAATCACGAGTTTTGCACTGTCGCCCACGCTCGAGTATCTCGCGACTACGCACGCCGGTAAGAGGGGTGTTTTTCTCTGGAACAATCGCTCGCTTTACTCCACAGAAGAAGGATTGGATGACGTCGTGGAAAGTATTGGTGGTACGGTTGAGCTCGAGGCACCGAGAATGACTTCATTAGCGGACGACGAGGATAACTTATCGATGGCTAAAGGAAACGACGTAAACGGCCAGATGCTTTTGGACGACGACGACGAGGACGACGAGGTGCTCGACGCGGCGGACGAGATGGAAGCGAAGAAAATCGATCCGTGGGAAGAGCAGAAGAAAGCTTTCATTGCGTCCATCCCTGCTCAGCTTGGGCCGGGCATGGCAACTTTGTCTTTGCTTCCACAAAAGCAGTTGAAAGATTTGAACAACCTGGACGAAATTCGCGCGAGGAAAGGAAAGGATCCAGAGGTTCGTAACATGACGGATGCGCAGAAAGAGGAGGAGCAAGACGATTTCGGACAAGTCAGAGCGCCGTTCTTTCTGCCAACGAAGGTAGACGATACCGATTTGCGAAACTCTGCGTTTATCGTTGAAAACAATGATGCCGCCGCCGACGACGATAAGAAGAAGGACGCTCAAGTCGCGGTGCGTTCAAGAATCTTAAAACGCAACGACGAGAACGGAAACTCGTTAGATGCCGATTGCGAACTCCTCAGACGATGGAAGCAAGGTGCGCGTGAAATCGCCGAATTCGAAGAACTTCGCCTCGCCAACAGCAAGAAGAAAAACAAACCAATCGCTCTGAAACAGAAACCTCGAACGTCCGCGTACGACGGCCCGTACCGCGAAGCCCTCCGTCTCCTCCTCACCTCCACTCCAGAAGTCGTCGAGGCTGAAATCAAATCCATCGGCCCTTGGGACGTAGAAACCGCCACGGAGGAAGAAATCGAGCAAATAGGCATCGGCATAGATTTCTTCCACCACGAAGTTCTCTCCGGCATGAACTACGACGCCATCCAAGCTTTGCTGCGCTTGTTTCTCGCCTCGCACGGCGAAAACATCGCCGCGAA
>Ga0255743_10003109_pt1 | contig 13298 bp, 14 predicted proteins | sample 101ome_19_FD_179950 | JGI IMG/M metagenome (GOLD analysis project Ga0255743, IMG submission 179950) | Coastal salt marsh microbial communities from the Groves Creek Marsh, Skidaway Island, Georgia - 101405AT metaG (version 2) | ecosystem: Environmental > Aquatic > Marine > Intertidal zone >... | reverse complement strand
GAAATTATTTATTTACTAAAGGATTAGTTCAAATGAATGAGGATATTTATGGTATAAAAAAATGGGGCGATGATATTCTCGAAATCATAGAAAATGGAAATATAGGTCTTAAAAATCCATTCTTTCCACAAAACCCTCCAGTTGATCTAATTAAAGTTATTAAAAGTCTAAATGAAAGAGGTATTAACTGTCCTGTTTTACTGAGAGTTACAGATTATTTAGCTTTTAGAATCAGCCAAATAAATAAATCTTTTTCAAATGCTATAAAAGAAATAGGGTACAAAGGAGATTACAGGGGAGTATTTCCTGTAAAAGTTAATCAACAAGCTCAAGTAATTGATAGGATTGTTGAATATGGAAAAGAATTTGATTTTGGATTAGAAGTTGGTTCCAAGCCTGAACTTTTAATTGCTCTTGCTCACGATCTATCAAGTAATTCTACCATTATATGTAATGGTATTAAAGATCGAGAATTTATAAACCTAGCTCTTTTGTCACAAAAAATAGGTTTTAAAACTATTTTAGTTTTAGAAAGCCCCAGAGAACTTGATTTAATTATAGAAATTTCAAAAGAATTAAATATTCTCCCGCTTTTGGGAATTAGGATTAAATTAACAAACAAGGTAAGTGGTAATTGGTCTCAATCAAGTGGAGACAGAAGCGCATTTGGCTTATCAGTTGAACAAGTTATGAATGTAATTGAACAGTTAAAAGTTAGTGGTTACCTCAACTGTTTAATTCTTCAACACTCTCACCTTGGTAGTCAAATACCTGATATAATAGAAATCAGAAAAGCGACACAAGAGGCATGTAGGTTTTTTTCAGAAATAAAAAAACAAGGTGCTCCACTGCAATTTTTAGATTTAGGTGGTGGGTTAGGCGTAGATTACACAGGTGAGCAAAAATCAGCTTTTAATTCGATAAATTACTCATTAGACGAATATTGTATTAATATTGTTGAAACAGTGAAATATGAATTAGACCAATCAAATTTAGAACATCCCACCATTGTAACTGAATCTGGCAGAGCATGTATAGCTTCAAGTTCTATGTTAATTTTTAATATATTAGAAACTACTAATTTTGATGCCCAAAAGGTCACACCAGTGAACGATAAGGACCATCCTTTATTAAAAAACATGATGCAAATTCCTGATTACCTTAACTCAGAGAGAGTCCAAGAATGTTTGAATGATTTAAATTATTATAGAGATGAAATACGAACTCTATTCAGAAGCGGACAAATCGACTTGCCAAATATGGCTAAAACTGAAGAAACATATTTATATGTAATTAATAAAATAAAGAAGGTCTTATCTACGTCAACTGATATCACTGATGAACTTCAAGATTCTATTGATAATATGGCTGATATTTATCATGGTAATTTTTCCCTATTTCAGAGTTTACCTGATGTTTGGGCGATAGATCAACTTCACCCAATAGCACCAATACAAAGATTAAATGAAAACCCTAATAGAAGAGCTGTATTAAATGATATTACTTGTGACAGCGATGGAATGATAAGTAAGTTTGTTCTTAGAGATGGTATCTCAAATACTATACCTCTTCACGATATTAAGGAAAATGAGGATTATTTTTTAGGTGTTTTTTATATTGGGGCATACCAGGAAACATTAGGTGATCTTCATAATTTATTTGGAGACACTAATGTTGTAACTATAAAGCTCAAAGATGATGGAGGATATCAACTCCTTCACGAACAAGAGGGAGATACAATATCTGAAGTCCTCTCCTATGTTGAATATGAACCCAAGGATATTATAAACAGGTTCAAAAGAATAGTTGAAGACGCTATTAGAAGTAGAGATTTGTCCTTATCAGAGAGGAAAAAATTAACTCTTTCATTTAAGGAGTCTATTTCTGGATATACATATTTTGAAAATTAACTAAGTACATTTTAGAGGAGATTGGCAATGAATACAGTTTTAGTGATTGGTGCAGGAGGTGTTAGCAATGTAACAATTCATAAAATGGCTTCTATTTCAAATACCTTTAATAAGATAATCTTGGCAAGCAGAACCATCGATAAATGTAAAGCCATTCAAAAAAGTGTAAAAAATAAATATAATGTTGAAATTGAAATTGTTTCCTTAGACGCAGATAATGTTGAGGATACAATTTCAGTAATTAAGAGGTATGATCCATTTGTAGTTGTTAACCTTGCTCTTCCCTACCAAGACTTAAATATAATGGACGCATGTCTTTCTACAAATACTCATTATTTAGATACAGCAAATTATGAACCTAAAGATGATGCAAAATTTGAATATAAATGGCAATGGGATTATCAGAAAAAATTTTTAGAAAAAGGTCTAATGGCTTTGCTTGGCTCAGGATTTGATCCAGGCGTTACGAATGTTTTTACCGCATATACAAAAAAACATTATTTAGATCACATTGATTATTTAGATATTTTAGATTGCAATGATGGTGATCATGGACATCCATTTGCTACTAACTTTAATCCAGAGATTAATATCAGAGAAGTTACGTCGGAGAGCAAACACTGGGAAGATAATCAATGGAAAATAGGTCCGGCATTAAAAAATAAAGTATCCTTTGATTTTCCTGAAATTGGATACAAGAATATGTACTTAATGTACCATGAAGAATTAGAAAGTTTGATTAAACATTTTCCTGAAATTAAAAGAGCACGATTTTGGATGACATTTGGTGATAGTTATTTAAAACATTTAGAAGTCCTTGAAAATGTTGGCATGACTTCAATTAAGCCCGTTAATTATAATGGAACCGAAATAATACCCTTACAGTTTTTGAAAAAAATACTTCCTGATCCTGGGAGTCTTGGAGAAAGGACAAAAGGTAAAACATGTATTGGTACAATTATAACAGGTAAGAAAGATGGCAAAGAAAAAACTTTTTATACCTACAACATCTGTGATCATGAAGAATGTTTTGTAGAAGTTGGTAGTCAGGCGATTTCATATACAACTGGTGTACCAGCAATGATTGGTACCAAACTGATGTTAGAAAGAAAATGGTTCAAGCCAGGTGTGTGGAATATGGAACAATTTGATCCTGATCCATTTATGGAACTACTAAATGAATATGGTTTGCCATCAAAAACAATAGAGCTTGATAATCGAATTACCTTCTAGGCAAAAAAAATGCTTCAAACAATGGGTGGAAACCCTAAAAATTTTAGTCAATTAGATTTGTATTCATTACCTAGTCCATGTTTTGTCATAGATAAAAAAGCATTACAAGATAACTTAGAAATTCTATTTGGATTGAAGGAATCCTCTAACGTCAAAGTCCTTCTTGCTCTAAAAGCGTTTTCAACATTTTCACTTGCCCCTTTAATATCGAATTATTTAGATGGTTGTTGTAGTTCAGGATTATATGAAACAAGATTAGCAAAAAAATATTTTAAAGGAGAAATAAGTACTTATTCACCAGCTTTTAAAAAAGATGAATTTAACGAAATTGCACAAAAATCTGATCATATAATTTTTAATTCAAATAACCAAATGAATGAATTTTTCGATATTGCAAGAAAATTTAATAATGAGATTGGAATAAGAATCAACCCTCTTTATTCAGAAGTTAAAAACGATAAGTACAATCCAGCTAATGTGAATTCTAGATTAGGAATTCATTTAGATAATTTAAAAAATATTGATGCTACAAAACTCTCTGGTATTCATTTTCATACGTTATGTGAGCAAAACTTCAAACCATTAGAAAATACGTGGAACCACATAAACAAAACTATAATGAATCTCTCAAAAAAACTTAAATGGATTAATTTGGGAGGTGGGCATCACATCACCAGAAAAGATTATGAAATTAATAAATTAAAACAATTTTTAAAGAAAATTGCTTATGAAACAAACTGTCAAATATATATAGAACCTGGTGAGGCCGTAGTTTTAGACGCAGGAATCTTAATTGGTGAAATCATTGATTATTTTAAACCCAACCACAACCTCTCGCCATCAATAGCTATAACAGATATAAGTGCAACATCCCATATACCAGACGTAATAGAAGCACCATATAGGCCTGCATTACTTAACGAACCAACAAAGGGTCATAAGGTACAATTAGGTGGTCCTAGTTGTCTAGCTGGTGATAATTTAGGTATTTATAACTTCAAAAAAGAACCCAGAGTTGGTGAACGCATAGCTCTATTAGACCAGGCACATTATAGTATGGTAAAAACAAATTTTTTTAATGGTGTAAAGATGCCCTCAATAGCTATTTGGGATAGTAAAACAAATGATATTGATATAATAAAAGAATTTTCTTACGAGGATTTTGAAAACAAATTATCATGAGTTTTTTCTAAGGTAAATGAAATTGAATAATAATATTTTTTTAAAATCTGAATTGTCTGATACTGAAAAAAATAAAGATTTTTCTAAATTTCATATTATACCGGTTCCACTCGAAAAAACAGTTTCATATGGTAAAGGTACTAGCATGGGTCCTCAAGCCATAATAGAAGCAAGTAATGAATTAGAAAGATATACTGGGAAAAGTGAACCTTGCCTTGATGGTATATATACTCATCCTTTTTTAGACTGCAACAAACCTATAGATATAGTCATTAACGAACTTCAAAAATTAACTCAATCTGTAAGTTCTAAAAATAAGATACCCGTAATCTTAGGCGGAGAACATAGTATAACCTACGGTGCGGTAAATGGTATTTTTAAAGGCTTAGAATTAAAAAATAAAAATGAAATTGGTATATTACAAATTGATGCTCATGCTGATCTGAGAGAAAAATACGAAAATGAAGTTCATTCACATGCAAGTGTAATGTACTTACTGAGTGAAGAAAATTATAAAATCGCACAATGTGGTGTCAGAGCCTTAAGTAAGGAAGAAGCAGATAATAGAAGAAAATTTCAAATTACTTCTTATAGTGTAGAAGAAATAAAGAAAAGCGACGAATTATATTTACCACAAAATTTCCCAAAAAAAATATATATTTCCTTTGACTTGGATGGACTTGATCCGTCAATTATGCCAGCCACTGGAACACCTGTCCCAGGGGGCTTAGGTTTTAATGAAAGTTTAGAATTAATTCATAAATTGATTAAAGACAGAGAAATAGTTGGATTTGATGTCGTTGAACTATCACCAATAAATGGGTTTCTAGCATACGACTTTACTGCTGCTACTTTAGTTTATAAAATAATGGAATTAATTAATTTAAACACAAAGAAGTAATTTACTATTTTTGAAGCCATTTCTCTGCATCTAAAGCTGCCATACATCCCATACCTGCAGCTGTAACTGCTTGCCTATAAATTTTATCAACGCAGTCTCCTGCTGCAAACACACCATCAATATTTGTTAGGGAGGTCCCAGGCTTTTGCGCAATGATATATCCCTCATCATCCATATCAATTGCTCCTCTAAATGCCTCTGTAGATGGACTATGGCCAATAGCAACAAATACACCTTCAACATTTATTATTTCTGTTTCTTTTGAAATTGTAGATGCCAATTTTAATGAATTAACACCACTTTCATTACCTTTTATTTCATCAACAACATTATTCCAGATTATTTTAACATTCTCCTTTTCAAATAATCTTTTTTGTAAAATTTTTTCTGACCTCAACTCATCTCTTCTGTGAATTAAAGTTACTTTAGAACATATATTAGATAAGTATAAAGCTTCTTCGACTGCGGTATTTCCACCACCAATGACAGCTACTTCTTTATTCCTGTAAAAAAAACCATCACAGGTCGCACAAGCGGAAACTCCTCTCCCATTGAATTCATTTTCACTTTCCAGACCAAGCCATTTTGCTTGTGCACCAGTTGCTATGATAACAGTTTCAGTTTCAAGTGTCTTATTTGAGTCTAGTTTGAGTATTTTTTTATTGTCTTTAAACTCAACACTCGTCACAATATCGTTTATTATTCTGGCACCAACTTTCTTTGCTTGTAATCTCATTTGCTCCATCATCCATGGACCTTGAACAACATCTGCATATCCAGGATAATTTTCAACATCAGTAGTAATAGTTAATTGTCCCCCAGGTTGGATACCCTCAATCACTAGTGGTTCTAAATTCGCTCTAGCAGCGTAAATAGCTGCTGTCAGGCCTGCAGCTCCAGACCCTACTATAATAACTTTTTCTTTTTTATCTGTCATACTACTTTTCTATGTCCTTTAAATACAATTGTTCTTTTTCCATTCAGGAACACTCTCTTTTCGGAATGGGCCTTAAGTGCTCTATACAGAACTCTAGATTCTATATCCCTGCCAATAGAGATTAAGTCATCTGGCATCATTTCGTGATCTACTTCTTGCGTGTCCTGTTCAATAATAGGGCCTTCGTCTAATTCTTTTGTCACATAATGAGCTGTAGCTCCAATAACTTTTACTCCTCTTTCAAAAGCTTGATGGTAAGGTTTAGCTCCCTTAAAACTAGGTAAAAAACTATGATGTATATTGATGATTTTACCTTCAAATTCGTTAGTAAAAGATTCAGACAATACTTGCATATACCTTGCTAAAACAATAAGTTCGATATTGTTATCGTATAAAATTTTCTTAATTTTTTGCTCTTGCTGATCTTTATTATTTTTATCAACAGGTAGATAATGAAAAGGTATATTAGAAAATTCAGCTATCTCTTGCGCAACTTTGTGATTTGAAATTATAGCTTTGATATTTATGTTTAAAGAATTATTCCTTACCCTAAACAAAAGATCATTCAAACAATGATCAAACTTTGAAACAAGTAAAACAGTATCCATTTTGTTATCAATCTCAGATAAGAAATGAACTCCTTTTAAATCAGATGATAATAAATTTAAACTAGACCTTAAATCTTCTATTTTTGTTTTTTCAAATAGAATAAAACTTTGTCTTATAAAAAAATTTCCATTTAGAGTATCAGTAAACTGTTTAGATTCAACAATATTACATTTATATTTGGCAAGTATAGAAGAGATCTTAGCAACTATACCAATCTGGTCTTTACAAGAAAATGTTAGAATATGAGTTTCGATTTTTTGTGACATGAACATCTAATACATTTTTTTAAATAATCAAACAACATCATAAGTTAATTTTTAAAAAAATTTGAAGATATTTCATAAAATTCACTAGCCTTTTCAACATGTAAAAAATGTCCTGCATCTTTAATTTTTTGAAAGGATACATTAGAGAAATATTTTTTAAAATTATTAAAATATTCTTCCTTAACATAGTCACTATTTTGGCCATAAATACATAAAATTTTATTTTCAATTAATTTTACATTATCAAACTCAGGAAAAGATCTAAGATCTTTCATTGATTTTTTGATTACTTCTAAGTTAATCGACCATTTGTATTTACCTTCTTCTAATTCTAAATTTTGTAAAAGAAAGGCCCTCAAAAATTTTTCATTGATGTAATTAGACAAAATTTCATCAGCATGAGTTCTATTCTTGATAGAATAGAGGTCTAAATTCAATAATATATCAATTATATTTTGATTATCTTGAACATAATTAACTGGAGCTATATCCGCTACGACAACTTTGTCAATATAAGATTCATCTAACAAGGTCATTACCATAGCTAGTTTTCCTCCCATTGAATGGCCTAACAAATCAACTTTACTGACGCCTAAATATTTTATTATTTCCATAATATCTTCAGCCATCAATAAATAGGATTGTTCTTTTTTAAATTCATTTCCTCCATGATTCCGTAAATTAGTGGTAATAACCAATTGATCTCTGTCAGAACTATATTTTTTAGCAAACGTATGCCAATTTTTACCCCGTCCATAAAGACCATGTAAAATAAATAAAACTTTATTTTGGTTTGTTTTTATAAAATCTTTACTTGTGTCGGATGATAATAATTTTCCATTTTTGAAAAAATTAAAACTTATCATGAATATCTTTCCGTTTTTGAAGTTTTTTAAATTTTAAAATTATAATTAATATGACGTTAAGTATATTAGTGATTAAATTTGGTAAAGGGTATTATAAATGGGTCAAATTATTAATGTAAATTTTAAATCATCTATTGAAGATGAATATTACGAATACAGAGAAAAATTAATTAGAATAAGGGATGATATTGAAATTTATTTGGACAATGAGACAGTTAAAGAAAATGACGAGTTAGCAATTGCGCTTGCTGCAGGTAGATACGCTACAATGAAACTTGTAGAATTAACTGGGCAAAATGAAACTATAAATTTCATCAATGATTGTATAAAAACCTCTTTAAAAAATAGAGTTAATTAATCTATTTAGAAATTCTAGTTATACTTCCAGAGACCTCAGCTCCCAAGTCGATAGAAAGTGCATTAGTTTTAAGGTTTCCTTCTACTTTTGCACTGCTAGCAACATTAAGAATGTTTGCTGAAACTTCGCCTTTAACCAACCCACCAAGCGTTGCTTTATCCGCTACTAAGTTTCCATCAAAAATACTATTAGATTCTAGAAGAACATCTTTAGCTCTTAATTCACCTTTAAATCTTCCTGCTACAACAACTGAGGAGCCAGCAGAATCCAAAGTACCTTCCATTACTAATTCTTCAGAAATATATGTTATCTCACTCATAATTCATACCTTTTTAAATGTTAATTACTTCTCATCTATTTGTTCTTCTATAGCTTCATCAGCTTGTTCTTCTATTTCCTCAGCCTTTGAGTTATCAGTCTCATTCCAATTATGAACAACTCTACAATTTAAAGCTGCCCCTCTATCCATTTGAAGAGATTTGTAATGAACTTCTCCACTTATTCGAGATGTTTCAGTAAGCCAAACACTCTCAGCCTGCATTTTCCCTTCATACTCACCAGCGATCACAACCAAATCAGAATCAACTGCACCTACAAACTTACCTGCAGAGCCAATTGTAACTTTTTCAGTTACCAAATCAGCTTCTACAAACCCATTTATTTCAATAGACTTGGCGTTAGAGATTTTGCCTTTAAATCTAGCTCCAGATCCTAATACCGCTTGTTTATTAGCCATTCATAAACTCCTTTATTTTTTATTTTGTCTTTTACCAATTTGAGCTTCTACTATTGCACCTTCTTCAATTGATATATTTTCATAAAAAACTTCACCGGATATTTTACCGGAAGATTTTACTGAGACAAAATCACCAATAATTTGACCATCACATTTACCAGAAACAGTCACTACTTCAGCGTCAATACTTCCCTTCAATGAACCTGATTCCTCAACTGATAAACTATTACATTTAATATCACCTGTAACTGAACCTAATAAAACCAGACTCCCCTCAGCAGAGATTTTACCTTTAATTTTCATATCACTTGAAATAACTGATTTTTCAGTTTCAGCTTCGTTTGTTCTTCCTAACATTATGGAAATTCCTTTTCCTTCTTAGTTACATTAAACTAATTTAAGTTTTACGATTAATATTACATATCATTATTAAACCAATTAAAAAAATTATTAAAATAGATTTATTTGGTATGAATGATGCAATTAACTTGCCATAATAATATCCCTAAAATTATTTTAGAGAATTTTTTAAATGGCAGAAGAAATTATAGACCTTAGAGATCGTATTGAAAAGATGCGAGTGCAGATCGAAAATGAAGGTACAGAACAAATTGAAGAAATAGTTTCTAGGGAAGTTTTTCAAAAAACTAAATCTTCCAACATTACTTTATCGATGGAATCTAAAAAGTTTGATGCGAATCAACATAGCGAAAGCATTATCAACAACCAAGAATTAAAAACTAATGAGAACATTCCGCACAAAAATAAATCAAAAAGTGAAACTTTTCCCTCAGTTAGTCTCTCAGTTAAAAATCCACTTTCTAATAAAATTCTGATTGCTATGTTTGTTCTTCAAATATTTTCTAATTTTGGCATCTTATATTTGCTTTATAAAGGTATGGAGTAATAGGTGGTTAATTCCACATTTAATAAGTTTGGTAAAAATCTTCCTCCTGTAAAAACTGGACAACGCTTTGGAGAAGAATCCCAACCAAATAAAAAATTAGGTTTGTTTTCAGAAAGACGTTTTCTTATTTTCACAAAAAGAGGCCCTATTGAAATCGCATTTAAACCAATTCATTACACAAGCGCAATAATCTCTACTTTTGTTGGAATAACAAGTATTATATATTGGTCAGCCCAAGGAATATACTCTGCAATAGATGTTGCACAGAAAAACGATATAATTACAGAAGCTTCTGCAAATATTCCAAGCCCTATAGAAAACGATTCTGATACTGTAGTGAATGTAGAAACTCAATCAAACATAACACTTCCAACGCTAAGAAAATTTTTTGATGATAATCAAAAAGAAAATTATAAAATTTTAAAAAGTAATGATAATGAAAATACTATTTTAAACGTAAATAATTTACCTAAGATTCAAGAAGAGAAAACAAATTCTCTTAAACTTAGTCTTTTTAGTAGTACCAATCGAAATCAAGATATTCCCAATTTATCTTCAAAGAAAATTTATAATGAGAGTAATATCATTACTTCACCTATCTCAAATTTTTCAGACAATGTTGTAGCAAAAATCCCACATCCACCTAAATTAGGCGTTAAAGCAAAAAGCTTACGTTTTTTAGCTTCTCTTAACAACGAATTAATTCAGATGGAAAACGTATTTAAAGAAATTAATGTAAAAGTTAATAATCCTGATTTATTTAGCGTCAATTCAATTATTAACAATGATCAAGAAGTTGACCCAGAAAGTGATGATTTTTTTAGAAACTTAAGTAATCGTTTAAATTTATTAGCTGTATATAAAGAAGCTCTTCAAAACATCCCTCTTAAACCTCCTATGCAACATTATTATGTATCTAGTTCCTATGGTCCAAGAAAACATCCTTTAACAGGTAAATATAGAATGCATCATGGAATAGATTTAGCGGGAACATGGCAAGAGAATGTTACGGTTTCAGCAGATGGGACTGTTGTTTTTGCAGGTTATCATGGTTCCTTTGGTAAAGTCATTAGAATCAAACATAATTACGGAATAATGACTACTTATGGTCATTTAGCAAAAATTAATGTTAAAAGAGGTGACATTGTTAGTGAAGGCCAAGTAATTGGGAAAATGGGAAGGACTGGTAAAGTAAAAGGAGCTCACCTTCACTATGAAATTTCAGTTAATGGAAAATCTCAAAACCCTGCTAAATATATAAAGATAGGCCGAAATCTTTTAAGTAGGTCAAGCTTAAAAGGCTACGTAAATAAATCTAATTAAATATAAATTTTGGCATAATCAATGCATTTAATTTCCATATATGGAGATTATAAAATGTTTAAAAAATTAACCTCACAAGATTACAATAAAAAGATATTACTTAATAACATAAATGATTATGTAATAAGAATTGATTATTATGATGATAATGGCTCTAAAAGAAAAAAATATAACGTTCCATTAAAATATGTTTTTAATAATAATAACTCTATATCCTCAAACAACTTCGAGATATCTATTAATTAGACATAATTTTATGTAATCTAGATGCTCTTCTTCTTTGAGCACTTGATGGTATCTTCAGCATATCTCTATATTTAGCAACAGTTCTTCTTGCTACATTCATTCCATCTTTATTTAATATTCTAGCTAACTTATCATCGCTTAATGGTTTACTGGATATTTCAGAAGAAATTAAACTTTTTATAGTTTCTCTTACAGCCGAAGCGGCATGCATTTCTGAATTCTCAGAGCTAGCAATAGAAGCTGAAAAAAACTGCTTTAGTGGTAAAACCCCCCACTCAGTTAGCATGAGCTTGCTATTTGTTACTCTAGATACGGTGCTTTCATGCATCCCAATAGCATCGGAAATATCTTTAAGTATCATAGGTTTCATATGATTAAAGCCGTGCCTAAAAAATCCAGCTTGTTTTCTAACTATTTCAGAAGTGACTTTTAAAATTGTTTTGTTTCTCTGCTCTACTGCTTTTTTAAGCCAACGAGCTTCTCCTATTTTTTCAAACGTAAAACTATTAGCTTTTTCATCTAATTTATAATTTTCAATTTCATTTATATACTCTTCATCAATAGAAACAGTTGGCAAAGTAGAGCCATTTAAATCAATCCTCCAACCTTTTTCTGATCTTTTGACTATAATGTCAGGCTGATCTATCAAAATTTTATCATTTAAAAAATTTTCAGCTGGCTTTGGATTAAGAGTTTTTATAATTTTTATCATTTCAAACAAACAGTTTTCAGAAACTTTGCATAACTTGCTTATTTGTTTAAATTTACCAGAAGGTAGGTGTTGGAGGTTATCTAACAAAATATTATAATGTTCATTGAAAATATTCTTATCGATTAGTTGTAATTTTAAGCACTCTGATAAATTTTCAGAAAAGATACCAACAGGCTCTAATTTTTTTAATCTATCTAAAATTTGTCTGACTTTTTGCTCACTTATATTTAGGTCATTTTCAACCTCTTCAATTGAGTGTGTAAACCAACCACTAGGGTGTAAATAATCAATCATTGCTATGGCTATTGACTTGTTATCTTTTTCACTAAATTCTATATTTATTTGATTTACAAGACTTTCTTTAAGCGAAATTTTATTCTCAAGTGTTTTTTCAATAACTTCACCTGCTGAAATATTATTTCCAGATCTTAATAATTCTCTGTCATATAATTTTTTATTTTCTAAGTTATTATTTGATGAGAGGTGTGTATCAAAAGTATTTTGTAAATCTACTTGGCTATCTTTTTTAAATGGATCAGTGGTATTTTCCATATTTTGATAAACATCAGGATTTTCATTGTTTTTATTTATTGTTTTTGTTACCAAATGCTCTTTTTGCTCTTGTATAAAAGGATTTTCTAATTGCGCTTTTTCTACAAATTCAGCTAGCTCTAAATTTGTCAATTGCAGTAATTTAATTGCCTGCTGTAATTGAGGTGTCATAATTAATGACTGATTTTGTTTTATTTTAAGCTGTTGACCCAATTTCATTTTAATCTCCATAAAGTAGATTTTTTTCTTTATGAAGAAAGAGAAACAATAAAATTAGTTCAAATCAAAACCTTAATTTGACAAAAAAATTATACAAAAAAATGACTTAAAAGGTTTTCAAATAAGACAAATAAACTTAGTAAAAACAGTTATTTATATATTTTGTAGAAAATTATAATTTTTTCGTTTAATATTGTCTAATTAATAAAATATAATTTTAAGTCAATAAATTGGCAAAGAAAATTATTAATTTATGAGGTAAATTTAGAAATTGAATATACCTAATGAAACAAAAATAAAACCGAAATGTAAGAATTGTCAAATTATTCGTATTTTTCTAT
>Ga0255743_10003106_pt1 | contig 13307 bp, 8 predicted proteins | sample 101ome_19_FD_179950 | JGI IMG/M metagenome (GOLD analysis project Ga0255743, IMG submission 179950) | Coastal salt marsh microbial communities from the Groves Creek Marsh, Skidaway Island, Georgia - 101405AT metaG (version 2) | ecosystem: Environmental > Aquatic > Marine > Intertidal zone > Salt... | reverse complement strand
ATCACTATTACGAGCGCGAGCGCGCCGAGGGTGGGATGACGCGGGTGGATTTCCGGGCACCAATCAAGGGAAAACTGTAATGATACGTATTTTAGTCTATAACAATGCGTCTGCTAGCGCGCGTCGTTGGACGAACGAAGGAATGATATGGAAGCCGTAGCGCTACGTCCTTGATTTGGCGTCGCTTTTCGCGCGCGCGACGCTCGAAACAGGTTCCTTGGTTGATTCCACCGGCGATGCGTCCGCAGATACTTTCTTCTCTGCCGCTACCGTCGCCGCTGCCGTTAAAACCGCCAATTTAGCCTCCAAATCGGCGATCCGAAGCTCCAACGCTTTTGATTTCTCCTCCTCGCGGCTCTCGTCGCGCTCCGCCTTGGACCGCTCCAACGCCCCGAACAACCGCTCCGCCTCGATCGTCCGCTGCTGCTCCATCAACGCCACGAGTTCCGGTTCGTAGTGTTCATTTATATACCGCACGCAGGCGTACGCCGCCGCCGCTGGAAGCAACGAGACAAAGAAGTGCCACGCGTGCCAGTCCCAACCTCTCCCTCCTCCTCCTCCTCCTCCGTCGCCCTTCCCACCGCCGCGTCGTTTCGCAAACACGTGTTCCGCCACATCCGTGAACGCCGGACGTCGTCCCTCGCGCACCGCCTCTTCGATCCGTTTCGCCAGTTCCTTCTCGGACGTCTTCTCGCTCGACGTCGACGCCGACGACGCGCTCAGCGCTCGCGCACCCAACGAACCGCAGCTCTGTCGTCGAATCGACCCCACCCCGCTCCGCGTTCCGGCGATGACATCCAACGCCCGACGGACCGCTCGACGCGTCGCCATGACGCGCGCGTTCGCGTTCGCGTCCGTCCGTCCGTCCGTCCGCGAATCGTCGCCGACCCGGGGCGTCGGTGAGTGCGGGCGACCCGGGTTCGCTCCGCGGTCGGTCGCCCACTCGTTTAAACGGAAAGCGCGAAGAAGCAAAGAAATGTGAGACTGTCGCGTGTTCTCGACTTCGCGCGAAACCATCCCCCGCGAACGGCGCCTCGAGTCGGTACGTCGACCAAAAATGTATCGAGCGCGTCGCGCGAGACGATCCCCCGCGGGCGGCGCCTCGAGTCGGTTCGTCGACCAAAAATGTATTACCATGATACTTTCTCAGCTGTGTCTGACCACGTCGGACGATCCCTCGGGATCGCGTCGTCGTCGTCGTCGCGAGCGACGCGACGCGGGTGATTCTTACGGGCTCGATGGCGCGTTGTTCGCTCCGCGTTCTCGACATCGCGCGGGCGCGCGGACGCGCGAGAGTGGTAACAACGAAACGAAACGAAACGAAACGAAACGAAACGCGACGGTTCATATTTTCTATTTTTACGTGCGCGACGGATGCGAACGACTCGTCGGACGCCGACGCGGGACATGGATGCGAACGTCGACGACGCGCGGGCGTCGAGCGCGTTCTTTGATGATCCGTCGTGGGACTACGACGACGACGACGGTGACGACGACGGTGACGACGACGATGACTTGACCGACGCGTGGACGATTGAGGATGATGAATCGTGTGGAAGATCTGCGATGATGATGATGACGACGACGACGACGACGACGACGGAACGAAGCGACGACGACGGGTCGCGAGGGGGAATCATAGGTGCGTTTGAATCGATGATGTCTCCCGAAACGACGCGCGCCGGGATGGCCATACGCGCGCACCCGATGTATGGACGGTTGGTTGACGCGTACTACGACTGCAGACGCGTGGGCGCGGATGCGAGAGAGACAGAGGCGCTCGATCGGGAGAGAGACGCGGCGATGATGTCGGGACGGTACGCGGTGACGGAGGATGACACCGAATACGCCATGGGCCGGATGATGACGTGCGGGATCGGGTGTGAGTCGATGCATCGAGACGTGGATGAGTTCGTGAGGGAGTGCACGCACGAGCTCGAGGCGTACGCGGCGGAGCTGCAGAGGTTGTACGACGAGGCGGATCGGTGCTGCGATGCGTTTGAAGCGCGCGCGAGAGAGGTTCGGAAGGATATCGCGCGGATTGAGAGGGATAATAAACGGGGTGCGAGGGACGTGCGATCGGCGTGGCAAGCCCCGGCGGGGGCTGAGGAGGAGGAGGAAGTGGAGAGAGGCGGGTCCAACGCCGACGGACGAAGAGACGATTTGACGCTCGAAGAGAGGAGAGAACGCGAAGAGGCAATAAGACGAGATCTCAAGCGCAAGTACGCGAGCAGCATTCTGTCGCTGAAATCGGAATTTATGAAGAAACGGCGCAAAGGGAAATTGCCCGATCGATCGACCAACGTGTTGAAGGAGTGGTGGGCTAATAACATCGTCTGGCCGTACCCATCCGAAGAGGATAAAAAAGCGCTCATCGAGAAAACTGAACTCGACTCGACGCAGGTGAACAATTGGTTTATAAACTTTCGAAAGCGACACTGGATAAAGTTGTTCCCAGCAGGGGCACCGCCGAACAAGGAGGAATCGAGTCGGCTGCTCAAGCAAAAGTTTGGAGGTTGCCTGGAAAAGGCAAAGGAGTACGCCAGAAATTTATAATTACACACCGGCACGCTTTCACTACGAATCATCGAGCGGGCCCAACCAAGGTTTTTTAAAGATGCAGTGGGTGCAAGTCAACGCGTAGACGACGCTGAACGCGACATAGAAACCAATCATCCCGTAGGCCGGCTTTTTCGTAATCTCCCATCTGTGCGCAATCGGAATCACGACACACGCGTAAAAGACAGAAACCATGAGCGCGCCGCCGAGGAGAATCAACTCGTTCGGCATGACGTAGCCGGTAACCGGACCGTGTGCGGCGATATGCAACAGCAAGCCGAAGGAAGTGCCGACCAAGAGATTCATCATCGGACCCGCGAAGCACGCCGCGATGGCCATGTTCGGGTTACCCTCGCGCGAGACGACCGTGTTTGAAATAAAGTCGCCGACGCTGTTGCCCCATGCAAGCACCGTAGCCCCCAACAAAGCCTCGCTCACTCCACTCACTTTCCCCACCGCGCTCAGCAACGACACGAGCTCACTAGCGGTTGTGTTCATCCAGAGTATGGATTGGAAAAACGCGCACGTCGTGAGCAAGGCTTGCACCGAGCGTCGTTCACCGATGTGCGGCCACGAGTGCGCCAGGATGAACGCGCACACCGCCGAAACGGCGAGTCCGTACAAAACTCCGACCCAACGAATGTGACCCGGAAGCATACCGGTCGCGAGAAGCATGAAGAGGGGCGCCGTGATCGGTAAAACCACCACGTGACGCCGAGCGAGACTTTCAGTGCGTCCCAGTTCCGGCATGGTCAAACGTAATGTGGCCACGAGTGGGATTTCCATTTGCTTTGCAGCGAAACAAATATTCGAATACACCGCACGCCACGTCGTGCGGCGCGCCTCGGATGAGTTTGACGTAGTATCATCGTCATCACTCGAATCCGAGTCAGTTTGATCACCCCCAGCCTCTTCATCGCCATCTTCCTCTTCAGCCTCTCTGTTGCCTTGCGCTAAGATTGGTCGTTGCACGTCGTTTCCGCCCTCGTCGTCGTCACCATCCGAACTATCCGAACTATCCGAGCTATCCGACCACTCAAACGAAGACGATGGACTCTGTTCAAGCATCCTACGCATCCTGCGTAAACGACGTTTCACGTGCTTGTGGCCGAGCAAAACGACAATGTACAAGATGTACAGCGAGAAGAGCGACGCCGCTTCCCACGCCTCAATCTCGCCGTCGATGAAAAAGTACAACGCCGCGGCGGATGCCACGGCATAAAACCACGTGTCCCGACTGAAACTCCACTTGTCCAAACCGAAACTGCGCGACTCATAACGCGGCAACGCAACCAAGATGACGCAGGGAAACACGAAGGACGTTATGAACATCCCGGCGCCCGTCACCGCGCCCACCGCAAGCGCGACGCTTTCGCCCACATCTCTGTGACTCAACGCCGCAATCTGCGCGAATATATCCGGCGCGCCGTTACCGAACGACAACAATGTCGCCCCAGCCACGTCCGCGGGTAACCGCAGCGCTCGCGAGATGTTATTCAACGAAGGCACGAAGAATCGCTCTGCGACAGTCGCAAGCGTTCCGAAAAACACCACCACGAGCGCCACCGCCGCGAGCCCGCTCACCAACCCATCCCCCGCGAGCGAGCAGTAGTGCGTCTCAAGGTACGGCACGAACGCCTCATCGCGCGCGCAGAGCGGATTTTGCCGAACGTACGTGCATCGTTCGAGCGGTGGAGCTTCGAGAGGGGTGCAACGCGTGTAAGCCCGCGGATCGACGCTCGGCGCGTCGTCCTGCGCGAACGAGGACGCGATGACGACGGCGAAGGATGTTGCGAGAAGCCCTATGCGCGCGCTTGACGCTGACGCAGGCATCGCGATGCGAGGCCGCCGGCGGCGCGCCGGTGTGAGGAGAGGAACGGATGGAATTTGACAGTTGGCACGTTGAGCGTTATTAGTCAGACTGAACTCGAGTTGCAAAGTAGAGTGAGCGTAATGTTACAACTGCCGACTATCGTCTGCGCAAAAAGAGAAAAAGTTGAGTTACATAACCGTCATCACGGTGAATCGAAGGATGCGTCGGCGAGACACTCGCCGTCCGGGGTAAGCCGAACGCAGTCGCCTTCGCGTTCGTCGTAAATAGGCTTGAAATTCCGGTAAGCGATGACGGCGTAGAACGGATCGCTCTGAGAACGCGAAAAGAATCGGCGTATCTTGCCAATGATGCTATCGTCTTGCACGCCGTCCAAATCCGTCACAACCTCGGTTTGGGTGAAACCTGCGATGCTGGAAAAGTACTCTTTGACGAGTTGCGTTCGGGCGTAACCGCTCGCGTCTCGCCACGCTTGAATAGCCTTTGAGTAAAACAGACGATTCGAAAACGTGATGATGACCACTCCGCCCGGCTTTAACACGCGGAAAATCTCTGCAAACACCTCTTCGGCTCTCTGAAGGTACTGTACGCTGACACACATTGTGACTGCGTCGAAGGAGTTATCCGTCGCCTCTATCCTCGGGTCTGCGTTAAAGTCCCGGACGAAAAACCCATCCAACCGCTCGTTTCTACCCAGTTCCGTCGCGTTCATCCCGTGCCCCCAGACCAACTTATAGTCCACATCTCTTGGCAAATGGCTCACCCAACTCGAACATAGGTCCAATACTTTCGCGTTGGGCGGTATCCGTCTTCGATACAGCTCCGTTGTCTGAGCGATAAAGTCGTCGTCGACGTGCGTGACAAACCGCGGATACGAGTAAAACTCCGCATCCGGCGAGACGTCGAGTTTCGTCCTCTCATCACCTCGGAGCACTTGTCGCCGGACGCCGCCGGCGTTCCCGCCCGTGCGCGTCGAATGCGCGAGGGTTGTCGAACCGCGTCGAGGCACCGCGGTCACTCGGCCGTCTCTGCGTCTCGCGGCGGCACCATCGGCGCGACGCGCAACGGGCGTGGTCGCACAGGAAATTGAACGCATCGTTTTTGCGTCGGATTCGTCGCGGTTTTCCCGTCTTGTGCGGCGGCAGCGGCGGTAGCGACGACGACGACGACGCGTGGAGTTGTGAAGTGCGGTTCGTTACGTTTTGAAAAGTCAAGTCGAGCTGACGAGGACGATACGCGAACGACGGTGTAATGATATTGGTCTGCTATGCTCGAACCGCGAGCGCTACAAGGAGATAATAACTAAAATTCTAAACCCGACACGGACGTTACCGTCCAGCGCCGAGGCGACGGCGAGCCGCCAGATGCACCGCGTCGCCAAACGAAGCTTCCAACGGGGCGTTCGCGTCAAGCAATGGATTCATCAGCGCCACCGCGTACGCCTCGTGGACGTCCGCGAAGAATGCGCGTACGCTTTCATCCGCGCGAGCATCGGTTAGAAGCACGAACCGCGTTCGCGTCGCGCAGCAGTAGGCGTACGCGTTGAGGTCGTTGAACCGATCCACGACACGCAGATTGGTCGAGGAGCTCTCCCAGGACCGTTCGTCGGCGAAATCCAGCGCCCCGTGGGTGACGAGCTGGTGTAAGTGATCATCCATGCCGCGTCGCGCGTCCTCCTGCGGGTGGGCCGGCGGTGTGCGCGGTGTCAGTCGTCGTCGTCGTCGTCGTCGCGTTCGTTCGTTCCGTTCGTTCGTTCAGCGCGTGACAGTCATCACATCATCATGAACGTTCGAGAAAGACGCACCTGCGTCGACGTGTCGTCGGCGAGATCTACCGAATAAATCGGGACATCCGTCTCACTCACGACGGTGAAGAGCAACCTCGACGCTGACGCCATGGAGACGATCCGTCGTCGGCTACTGACGACAACGAGCCAACTGGCATCTTATTTTTCTCCTCAGACTCACGCGCGCGGCGCGGGAGGGAGGGACGACCGAGCGCAAGCGAGCGAGCGACGCGGTGTCGCGGGAACGAGCGAGTGATCACGCGAAGGAGCGCGACGGCGGCGAGGACGACGCTGACGCTGACGAGCGGCGTGATTGATTGTTTGACTGATTGTTTTCTCGTGTGGGAAGAACGATCTGATCGTCGCTCGTCGTTGAAAACGCCGTGGACGCGATGGAGGCGCTCGAACAAGCGCTCGAGCGAGTGTCGATCGCGTGCGCGGGGAAAGGGAAGCGTCACGGGGACCTATTGAGCGAGATTGACGGCGTGCGGGTGTCGATAAAGGATGGGACTTTTGAAGCGGTGGGGAGCGCGCGCTCGAGCACCGAGGGTTCTAAAGCGGCGGTGCTCCGGCCAGGCCAGTTGGACGTCGTTCTTCCGGTGTTACGAAGGGCAACAGAGTGTGGATCAGCGTCTGTCGTGGCGGCGGCGCTCGGTACGGTGCAGTTTATCGTGGCGAGAGGGTTGATTGAAGGCAGAGCCGCGACTGTTGTGGACGAGCGCCTTGAACGTCTCGAATCGTCGAGTGATTTGACGTGTACGGACGCGGGAAGCACGCGAGCTCCGTCGGAGGCTGAATCTGTGGATGTGTCGACGGCGACACCGGCGGCAAGGCTGAGTCACGCGTGTCAAGTGATTGATATAGTGTGCAGTGCCGCAGATGTGAGAGACGACGCTGTGGAGCTTCAAGTGCTCAAGAGCATTTTGACCGCCGTGAGTAGTAAGAGGTTCGAAGTGCACGACAGGGCGTTGCTTCGCTCTGTGCGCACGTGCTACAACGTGTATATATCGAGCAAGTCGGAAGTCAACCAGAACACGGCAAAGGCTACTCTCACGCAGATGCTCACCACGGTGTTTCATCGACTGGAGACGGATGATCCGCACGCATCCGCGCCGACGGTGGTCGTCGCCGATTTGCTTCGTCCAATCGGGACTGAATCGCCAGTCGACAGCGTCACCGCCATGTCGACGGCTGTTCAGACATTTATGAACAAGGTGACCTCCGACATGAATTCGGTGGGCTCTTTCAGCTACTTTGCCGATCCAGATGCGGTGGTGAAGTCTGACGCAGTGGAGCATCAGATCACGCAGAGCGAATTTGACAATGACACGGGCCCGATGACCCCAAATGCGATGAATCGCACGCTCGAAGCTCTTTCTCCGGGTGCGGATACGCCTTCGAAAGCGGGAACGTCAGAGTTGGAGACTGACGCCTTCTTGGTGTTTAGATCCCTTTGCAAATTGGCGAAGAAACCGAGCACTGAAGTGAACGCAGCTGCGCTAGTCAAGAGCAAGGTGCTTTCCCTTCAGTTGCTGAAGATTGTCATCGAAAACGCTGGCGATGCGTTCTCGTCTAGCCCGAGATTCACAGATGCGGTGCGGGAGTACCTCTTCGACGCCATCGTGAGCAACGCCACGCCGAATGCACCCGAGGCTTATCAGCTTTCGTGCTCGATTTTCCTCACGCTTCTCGTGCGGTACCGAGCGCATCTCAAGGCGGAGATTGGTTTTTTCTTCCCCGTCTTGTTGCTCAAGCCGTTAGAAGCCCACCAGGGCGCGGCGCTCGCGCCGTACAACCAACGGGCCACTCTCATCAAAGGATTCCAGCTCTTGTGCAAGGATGCTCAGCTCATGGTTGATTTGTTTGTCAACTACGATTGCGATTTAGATAGTCAAAACGTGTTTGAGCAGTGCGTTACGTCGCTCGTGCGAATAGCACAAGGCATGGATGTGACTCAATTGAGCGGTACCGAAGCGGCTCGCGAAGCCGTTCTCAAGGTTGAAGCGTTGGAGTGTCTCGCGGCGATGATCATCGCGTTGAATGTCTGGGTTCAAGAACACATTGAAAGATCGCCGAGCACGAGCTCGCCGAACGAAGACGCAGAGGATGCGGATGGCTACAATACTCCTCTGAAGACTAGCACGTCTGATTCTAACGTCGGCGATAGCATTGCCAAGCTGAAAGCAGACAAGCAAGAGTTTCAAGAAGGGATTGCGTTGTTCAACAAAAAGGCAAAGAAAGGTTTAGAGTATTTGCAGAACATTGGGCGGCTAGGTAAGACTCACGAAGAGATTGCAGAGTTCCTGAGGAATACGCCTGGGTTGGACAAAACAATCATCGGCGACTATCTCGGCGAGCGCGATGAACCAATGTTAAAGGTAATGCACGCTTACGTAGACGCCATGGACTTTGCGTCGCTCACCTTGGATGATGCGATTCGCAAGTTCTTGGAAGGATTCCGTCTTCCCGGAGAATCGCAGAAGATTGATCGTCTGATGGAGAAGTTTGCGGAACGCTACCACAAGCACAATCCCACTGTCTACAAGAGCGCAGATACGGCATATGTATTGGCGTTTTCTGTAATCATGTTGAACACAGACGCCCACAATCCTCAAGTCAAGAATAAAATGACGAAAGAGGGCTTCATCCGGAACAATAGAGGTATCGACGATGGTCAAGACTTGCCGAAAGAGACGCTGGAAGAGCTTTACGATCGCATCGTCAACAACGAAATCAAGTTGAAAGAGACAGCAGAAGCGGCGCTGAGTGCGACGGAAAAGAAGGACAACAAGAACAACTTTTCCGCTCGTTTGGGCATGGATGTCCTCTTCTCGCTCATGTCTGGAAAACGTGAGGAGGAGGCCGTGCATATTGACGCTTCTGAACTCATCGACGAGGTGCGCAGTCGCGCCGCAAAGACGGCGGGATTCCTTACATACACCGAGCCTGGCTGCATCAAACCCATGTTAGAACTTATTTGGAACCCAATCCTATCCGTGCTGAGCGCGAGCTTTGAAGAGAGCGAGAGCGTCACGGTTGTCGCAAACTGCATGGAGTGCTTCAGGCGGGTCATCAGTCTCTCATCCAGTCTTGGCATGTACGAAACGAGAGACGCGTTTTTGCAACCTCTGACAAAGTTGACGTACCTGCATCAGCCGACTCGGATGCGATCGAAACACGTCTTTGCATTGAAAACCCTCGTGCGGGTCGCAATCGAAAACGGAAACGACTTGGGGGATGCGTGGACAAGGGTGTTGGCTTGCGTCAGCAGGTACGAGCATCTCTACGCCTTGGCGAGCGGTTTCAATGACAGCTCGCTCTTCTTGGAGGAGCAGACTGAACAAGGAAACAGCGCGCAGGCGCGCCCTCGTCTGTTCAGGCGGACATCAATGTCTCAAAAGAGCGAAACTAGACCACCGCTCATCGCTCGTGGGGATGAGGCGAATGTCGACAATCCGACAAGTAGCGCAAAGCCCGAGTTTGAAGACAAGGGGGACCTGGTTCCACCCGATCGAATGATCTTGGAGCAGCTTCATCCCGATGAAATTGCGCATCTATTCCACGCCAGCGTCAATCTGAGCGGGGATGCCATCGTCGAATTCGTCCGCAGCTTGTGCGCTCTCGCGGAGGAGGAAACGTCTGCGAAATATCCGCGTGTGTACGCGCTCGGCAAGATTGTCGAGGTGGCCTCTTTCAACATGGATAGAATTAGATTCATCTGGGCGAAAGTGTGGCAAGTGTTGAGTGATTTCTTCGTTCAAGTCGGATGTTCACCAAACTTGCAAGTCTCGATGACTGTGGTTGATTCTCTCAGGCAGCTTGCGATGAAGTTTTTGAGTCGCACCGAACTGGCCAACTATTCGTTCCAAAACGAATTCCTCCGACCCTTTGTCGTGGTTATGCGCCATTCACCAGCTGTAGAAATTCGAGAGCTGATCATACGCTGCGTGTCGCAAATGGTCCAAGCGCGCGTGGCGCACATCAAGTCTGGTTGGAAGTCCATGTTCATGGTGTTTACCGCGGCGGCGGCGGATGAAAGTCCTCAGGTTGTCTCCTTGGCGTTCCAGACCATTGAGCGCATCATTCGCGAACATTTCCACTATATCATCGAAACCGACACCGTCGCATTTACAGATTGCGTCAACTGTCTCGTCGCCTTTACAAACTCTGAAGCTGGCTCTGAAGTTTGTCTCAACGCGCTCGCGTTTTTGCGATTTTGCGCGTTGAAGCTCGCAGAGGGCGCGCTCGGCGACTTGGAGGAGACTGCAGCTACCGAGAAGCAACTCGCCGATGGAATCGTTGACGTGACGCCGAGTAAGGCGGCGACAACGACGACGTGTTTTACGGATGCGGAAGCGCACACGTACTTTTGGTTCCCATTGCTCGCCGGTCTCTCAGAGCTCACCTTTGATCCGAGATCTGAGATTCGCACTTCGGCACTCGAGGTTCTCTTTGACACGCTCAAGTTTCACGGTGGATCTTTCGCCCCTGGTTTCTGGTCTCGCGTGTACAGTCGCATTCTATTCCCCATCTTTGATCACGTTCGAGCAGATATCGCGCCTTCAGCCATCAGAGGCGACGGGGAGGACTACGAAGTCTCTGCTGCGGATATCGACGACTGGTTGTATGGAGCGTGCACACGTTGCTTAGAACTGGTGGTGGATCTCGCGGTTCAGTTTCACGAGGCAATCGTCGAGGCTGACATCATGCCGTCGTTGCTGGAACTTATTTGCGGTTTGTCGACGCGCTCGCACGAGCAACTCGCCGCGTGCGGCGTGGTGGCGTTCAAGCGTTTGCTTATCAACGGCGCGCCCTTGATGCAGCCAAAAGAGTGGCAGCAGTGCATGCAGACGCTCAGAAAGGCGTTCAGCTTGACGACTCCAGATTACGATTTGCTGACGACGAGTGAAATTGATGAGGCAAACAAGTCCACGGCGAACGCATCGCTCGTCAGGATTAAGACGCAACTTTTGCTCGTTTCAGCGGCGTGCGACCTCTCCACGCAGGTCATCGAGTCCCGCGAGACGAGCAATGTCGACACCATTTACGTCTTGTTGGACGTCTTGGAGGAGGTGCACGCCAAGGCTGCGCGGGCTGGACGAGCGTTCAGAGAACGCGCCAGTGATTTGACGCAGCTCGCTCGGGAAGCCAAGCCACTCGTGCTTGCAGTCGAAGTGAGCGCCTCGGCGCTCGCGCTGAGAACGTTGGCCACCCTCCAAGCGGCGACTGAGGAGAGATCCGCGCAGCTCGTGCGAATAGTGAACGCTGCGCTCGAAAACTACATCCATACGACCGAAATCGTCACAGACGCAGACATCAGAGAGGATGCGCAAGCCTCGGCGCAAGTTGTCGTCGACGCTCTCGAAGCGGCGCGCACGCTCAGCGAGGCGAGCTTCCAGTCCAACATTTCAACCACGTACCCGCTCCTCGTGGCGCTCATCCGTCGCGGTAGCAAGCAAACCGAAGTGACCAATGCGCTCAGCGACTTGTTCCGCGAACGCGTCGGTCCCTTACTCGCTCGCACGGTCCCATAGCACATCTCACTAGCCGACAATGATAATTTGTAAAGTAAAACAAACGCGCGCGTTGAGCGGATGAGCAGACTACCTCTTTCGCGATATTACTGCGATGGTATTGACAAAAATCAAGTGCTAAGTACTCGTACCGGTACATGTATTATACGCGTGTTGATATTCTACATTCGCCTCGAGAGCACGCCTCGAGAGCGATTCATGGTACACTTCTCTTCGGGTATTCATTCGCGCCTCGGGCGTCGAAAAGAAAAAACAAGTCAAAGTCAAACGCCGGGAAGAAATCTCGGTGTTCTTAATTAACGCACACGCAGAATGTGCGAGTACGTCATAAATCAAAATCATTCACCGTCGTCTCGCGTCGCCTCCCGACGCGTACGGCACTCTGCGGGGCATCCTAAACGCGAATCCAAAGTCAAAAGACACCGAAGTCAGTCTCGGTCGTCGATTAAAGTCGTGAAAAAGCGACGTGACAAAAAAAAAGCAAAAACCCGGAAGTGAGAGTGAGTCGTGGATGGATTACGTATGCACAAACAGTGATACATTTTCCGGGAACCCGACACCAACCAACCTCCATCGCGCACGGCGCCCGCGAGACCGAATCGAGCGACCGACCGACCGACCGAACGCGCGTTCGGCGCCGAACGAGCGACGCGCGCACCGCGCCCGCGTTGCGAAAAACAAAACGAAATAAAAGTCACACGCACGTCTTCCAATGCGCCGGCTTCCGATCCCACGTCGGAATGTCAATCGGTGACGATCGAGCGAATCCTCCACCGTCCGCGACGACGAGGCCGTGTCGTTCGTCGTCCTCGTGCGGGTCACACCCCGAGACGCGCGACCGCGGTCGCCCACCGACGTCGTCGTCGTCGAGATCGTCGCACAAGCGATCGGCGAGCGCGCTCCCATCGCTCTTCACGCTGTCGTCCATCCGTCCGTCCGCACCCTTCGCCTCGCCGCCGCGACCGCCGTCAGACCGCGTCTTCGCATCCGCGTCGAGCGCTTCACCCAGGAGCGCTCTCGCGACCGCGCGCGCGCGAGGCGACGCGAGCGGCGGCGACGCCGGCGGCGACGCCGGCGCCCCGGGGACGACGACGCCGAGGCCACCGCCACCACCACCGCCACCGTCGTAACTCGACGCCGCGGACGCGGCGAACCCCGTCACCACCCTCGACGGGCTCGCCAGCGGCGATCGGTCGTCCATCGGCGACGCCGAGCACGTCGCCCGGTGTTGCTCCCGGCGCTCGTGCGCCGTCCTCGTCGTCGTCGCGATCGTCGGTTCGGCGCCCCGCCGAAACGCGTTCTCCACCAACATGGAGGATTTATCGGTTCGCAAAGAGACCTCCCGTCGCGCTCTCGCTCGTCGCGTCGCTCGTCGCGTCGCGTCGCGCGGTGCCGTCGCGCGGTGCCGTCGCGGTGCCGTCAAGTCTCTCGCCGCGTCAGCACTTTTTCGCTTTTTCTCGCCCGCGCGCGATCGCTTTTTCCGAGCGAGAGAGACGAAACGAAAAACGATCGCGACCCGCACCGCGTTTGTACTATAAACCCCACGACGAGTGACGAATCAAGAAATCTAACCTAACACAGAGAGCGTCCGTCGAAA
>Ga0255743_10003102_pt1 | contig 13311 bp, 6 predicted proteins | sample 101ome_19_FD_179950 | JGI IMG/M metagenome (GOLD analysis project Ga0255743, IMG submission 179950) | Coastal salt marsh microbial communities from the Groves Creek Marsh, Skidaway Island, Georgia - 101405AT metaG (version 2) | ecosystem: Environmental > Aquatic > Marine > Intertidal zone > Salt... | reverse complement strand
AAGAAACGGACTTTGATTTGGCAGGTGCTGTAAACTTCTTTATTGATAATAAAAAATCCAAGTTTGATGAAACTCTTGAAATTTCAATGAATTTAGGTATTGACCCCAGACATGCCGATCAAATGGTAAGAGGAGTTGTTTCTTTACCTAACGGAAACGGTAAAAAAATGAGAGTTGCTGTTTTTGCTAAAGATGAAAAAGCCAAAGAAGCAACAGCAGCAGGTGCAGATATTGTTGGAACTGATGATTTAGCTGAAGATATGCAAAAAGGAAACCTTAACTATGATAGAATTATTGCAACTCCAGATTTAATGGGTGTAGTTGGAAGAATAGGAAAAGTATTAGGCCCGAAAGGTCTAATGCCTAATCCAAAATTAGGTACAGTAACTGCAGATGTTAAATCTGCTGTAGAGGCAGCAAAATCAGGGCAAGTTCAATATCGAGCAGAAAAAAATGGAATAGTTCAAGCTGGTATTGGTAAGCTTAGTTTTGGATCAGATAAATTAATAGAAAACGTTAATTCTTTTATCGATGCAGTTCAAAAAGCGAGACCATCTGGCGCAAAGGGTACATTTATTAAAAAAGTTTCAATCAGCTCCACTATGGGAGTTGGTATAAATGTAAATATATAGGGTTTCCGTTATATTTACTAAGGGAGTGAAGATAACTCATTCCCAATCAGTCTTTTATAAGACTGAACCTGTCCAAGACTGTAGGTGAATTCGTTCTTAATATCCTACATAGACAAATGAAGCAGTTTACTGCTAGTTGATAGGGCGGGCCGTGGGTAATTTTATTACCTTAAATGCAACAAAAGTTGAGGCTTTATAGTCTTAACAATAACGTGGAGGCTTTTGGGTGAATAGACAAGAAAAATCCGATTTGGTCAAAACTTTGCATAATACATTTGAAGGTTCGGCGTCAGTCGTAGTTGTTCATTGTAATGGTCTTACAGTTTCAGAGAGCACAGAGCTCCGTAGTAAAATGCGTGAAGATAATTGTAATTTTAAAGTTACTAAAAATAAAATTGCACGCTTGGCGCTAAAAGAAACCAAATACCATTATATGGATGACATGTTTAGAGGACCAACAGCCATTGGTTCTTCTGAAGATCCAGTAATGGCTGCAAAGATTTTGGTTGATTTTGCAAAGGATAATGAAAAGTTAACTATTATAGGTGGAGGATTAGAAGATAAACCTCTTTCTAAAACAGACGTGGAAGCTTTGGCTAAGCTTCCAAGCTTAAATGACTTAAGAGGTAAAATTGTTGGTCTTCTTCAGGCACCTGCTTCAAAGCTGGCAAGGTTAACTATGGAACCTGCTTCTCAAGTCTTAAGAACTATTTCACAAAAATCAAAACAATAACAATTCAATTATTAGGAGAATATTATGGCAGATTTAGAAAAAATTGCAGAAGAGCTTAGCTCTTTAACAGTGTTAGAAGCAGCAGACCTTGCTAAGCTTCTTGAAGAAAAGTGGGGTGTCTCAGCTGCTGCTCCTGTTGCAGTTGCCGCAGGTGCTGTTGGGGGTGATGCGGCACCATCAGCAGAAGCTAAAACAGAATTTAATGTAATGCTAAACGCTGTAGGTGATAAGAAGATTAACGTAATTAAAGAAGTTAGAGCCGTCACTGGTCTTGGCTTGAAAGAGGCAAAAGATTTAGTAGAAGCTGCGCCTTCTATGGTCAAGGAAGGTGTTCCAGAAGCTGAAGCCAATGAAATAAAAGCTAAGTTAGAAGAAGCCGGCGCTACTGTAGAAATTAAATAAAGTTTACTAATCTTTATTGGAATGGACAAGCTCTTTAGTAAAGCTTGTCCATTCTAAATTTTGGTTTACATGTAGCCATTTTGGCCAAGCATGTAGCCATTTTGGCCAAGTTTATAAATTAAAGGATTTTAAATGTCACTCCAACAAAGCACTTTATTAAATAGAAGAAGAATTAGAAGATCATTTGGTAAAATAAACGAAGTTGCTCAAATGCCTAATCTTATTGAAGTTCAAAGAAATTCTTACGAGCAATTTCTTCAAATGTATGTGCCTATTGAAGATAGAATAGACACTGGTTTGCAAGCTGTATTTAATTCAGTGTTTCCTATTAAGGATTTTGTTGGCAGATCCATGTTAGAATTTGTATCTTACACATTGGATGAGCCTAAATATGATGTTGATGAATGTCATCAAAGAGGTTTAACATTTGCATCTTCTCTTAAATTGACATTAAGATTAATCGTTTGGGACTTAGATCCTGATACTGGCGCTAAATCTATAAGAGATATGAAAGAGCAAGATGTTTATATGGGAGACATGCCTTTAATGACTCCGAATGGGACTTTTGTGGTCAATGGTACCGAAAGGGTAATAGTATCTCAGATGCATAGGTCTCCAGGTGTGTTCTTTGATCATGATAAAGGTAAAACTCATGCTTCTGGAAAATATTTATTTGCAGCAAGGGTTATACCTTATAGAGGTTCATGGCTTGATTTTGAATTTGATCCAAAAGATATATTAAATGTAAGAATTGATAGAAGAAGAAAACTGCCCTGCTCAACTTTTTTGATGGCATTATTAGATGATGAGTCAGAAAAATATCTACAAGATTGTTTAAATAAAAATGAGGAACCAGATAGGGCCAAATTATCTGGTTTAACCCGCGAAGATATCTTAAATTTTTTCTATGAAACGGATATTTATAATTATGAAAATGATGGTTGGGTAACTGAATTCAAAGAAGACTTTTTTAAGGGCAAAAAACTTGATTTTGATTTAATCAACTCATCTAATGGTGAAATAATTGCTAAAGTTGGAGACAAAATAACCCAAAGAAACCTTAATATATTCAAAGAACAGGGTTTAAAATCAATATTAGTTGATAATGGACATATTCTCGGGAAGTTTATTGCTGAAGATCTTATAAATGAAAGCACAGGTGAAGTTTATGCTGAAGCTGGTGATGAAATTACCGAAGATTTAATTCAGTTAGTTAAATTACATGATTTAAAATCTATTTCTATTTTATCCATTGATAAATCAGTTGGGCCTTGGATTAGAAATACATTGGCTGTAGATAAAAATGCTTCAAGGGAAGAAGCTTTGATTGACATATATCGCGTGATGCGTCCAGGCGAGCCGCCTGCTCCAGAAACAGCTGAAGCGCTTTTTAATGGTTTGTTCTTTGATAGAGAAAGATATGACTTGTCTGCTGTGGGAAGAGTTAAGATGTCAGCTCGGTTAGATCTTGATTTAGATGATGACTTGAGAGTTTTAAGAAAAGTCGATATTTTGGCAATTCTCAAAGAGCTAGTTTCCTTAAAAGATGGGAATGGTGAAATTGATGACATAGACCACTTGGGTAACAGGCGTGTTAGATCAGTTGGTGAACTGCTAGAAAATCAATATCGCGTTGGCCTCTCTAGGATGGAAAGAGCTATAAAAGAAAAAATGAGCTCTGCAAATGAAATAGAGAATTTGATGCCACAAGATTTAATTAATGCTAAACCGGCCGCTGCATCACTTCGTGAATTCTTTGGTTCAAGTCAGTTGTCTCAATTTATGGATCAAACCAATCCCTTATCAGAGATTACGCATAAAAGACGAGTTTCTGCTCTAGGGCCAGGGGGGCTTACAAGAGAGAGGGCGGGTTTTGAGGTTAGAGACGTGCATCCAACTCATTATGGAAGAATATGTCCGATAGAAACTCCTGAGGGTCCAAATATTGGTTTAATTAATTCTTTAGCTACTTTCGCACAAATCAACCAATATGGTTTTATAGAAACACCATACAGAAAAGTAAATAATGGTCAGGTAACAGAAGAAGTTGTTTATGTTTCTGCCATTGAGGAAGGGAAATATACAATTGCTCAGGCAAATGCTGAGTTAGACAAATCAAACAAGTTTACTGGAGAACTTCTTCCTGTTAGAAAAAATGGTGATATCGGATTGGCAAATCCTAGTGATATTGATCTTATGGATGTTTCCCCTAAGCAACTTGTTTCTGTGGCTTCTGCTCTAATACCTTTTTTAGAAAATGATGATGCAAATAGAGCGTTAATGGGTTCTAACATGATGAGGCAAGCTGTACCATTAGTTAAATCTGAGAGTCCACTTGTGGGTACCGGGATAGAGACAACTGTAGCACAGGATTCAGGTGTAACATTGATAGCAAGAAGGTCTGGAATTGTAGACCAAGTAGATGCAACGAGAATTGTTGTTAGGGCTTACTCGTCTGATGAAGATGATGTTAGTCCTGTTGATATCTACTCATTGTTAAAATTTCAAAGAAGCAACCAAAACACATGTATTAACCAAAGACCACTTGTTCAGGTTGGTGATAAAGTTAATATTGGTGATATAATCGCCGATGGCCCAGCAACTGAAGATGGTGAACTTGCGTTAGGTAAGAATGTGTTGGTAGCTTTTATGCCGTGGAATGGGTATAATTTTGAAGACTCTATCCTCATTTCTGAAAGAATTGTTAGGGATGATGTTTTTTCTTCTATCCATATAGAAGAATTCGAAGTCATGGCAAGAGATACAAAATTAGGACAAGAAGAAATTACAAGAGATATCCCAAATATTGGAGAGGAAGCACTAAGAAATCTTGACGAAGCTGGTATGGTTTATATCGGTGCTGAAGTAAAGCCTGGTGATATTATGGTTGGTAAAGTTACTCCTAAAGGTGAGAGCCCAATGACACCAGAAGAAAAATTATTGAGAGCAATTTTTGGTGAGAAAGCTTCTGATGTACGCGATTCTTCCTTAAGAGTTCCTCCTGGTGTTTCAGGTACAATTGTTGATGTTAGGATATTTTCTAGAAGAGGTATAGAAAAAGACGAAAGAGCCAGGGCTATCGAAAGAGCAGAGATAGAAAAATTTGCTAAAGATAGAGATGATGAAAAAAATATACTGGAAAGGGGATATTATGGTCGCCTTAAGGAATATGTTGTTGGTCAGACTTTATCTTCCAATATTAAAACAATAAAAAAGGGTGAGTTGTTAACAAATGATATTCTTAATGAGCTTTCAAGAAACGATTTAAGATTAATTACAGTTGAAAGTGATAAAATTCAGAAAAATGTTGAGAAATTATCTAAACATTTTGATGGGGTTATTAAATCACTTGAAGATAGATTTAACGACAGGGTAGATAAATTACAAAGAGGTGATGAATTATTACCAGGTGTAATGAAAATGGTAAAAGTTTTCATCGCTGTAAAAAGAAAATTACAATCTGGTGATAAAATGGCTGGAAGACATGGTAACAAAGGAGTTATCTCCAAAATAATCCCAGTTGAGGATATGCCTTACCTTGAAGATGGAACCCCAGTTGACGTTGTTTTAAATCCATTAGGAGTTCCTTCCAGAATGAATGTAGGTCAAATTCTAGAAACTCATTTAGGTTGGGCTGCAGCTGGTTTAGGTAATAAAATTGCTAAAATGGTTGGAAATAAAGATGATAATGAAAATTTAAAAAAGTTTCTTTCACAAATTTATGATGAACAACAGTTTGGAAAGCAATTATCATCACTTAGTGATAGTGAGCTAGTCCAGCAAGCTAAAAATTTATCTAGAGGTGTTCCCATGGCAACACCTGTATTTGATGGGGCAAGTGAAAAAGGTGTAACTGAAATGTTAAAACTTGCTGATCTTGATGAAACAGGACAAGTTTGGCTTACAGATGGAAGAACAGGTGAGGTTTTTGACAGGAAAGTTACTGTTGGATACATCTATATGTTGAAGTTGCACCATCTTGTTGATGATAAAATACATGCTAGATCTATAGGTCCTTATTCTCTTGTTACCCAACAGCCTCTAGGTGGTAAAGCGCAATTTGGTGGTCAGCGTTTTGGAGAAATGGAGGTATGGGCTCTTGAAGCTTATGGAGCTGCTTATACCCTTCAAGAAATGCTAACTGTTAAATCAGATGATGTTTCAGGAAGAACTAAAGTATACGAATCTATTATAAGGGGTGACGATGATTTTGAGGCTGGTATTCCAGAGTCATTTAATGTTTTGATTAAGGAGCTAAAGTCTCTTGGGTTAAATGTAAATATGGATTTAGTAGAGTAATTAAAAAATAATTTTTTAATAAGATTGGAAATTTTAATGAATGAATTGATGAATACATTTGGGCAAACTGGAGTTTCTCAAGGTTTTGATAAAATAAGTATTTCTATAGCATCACCTGAAGCCATTAAAAGTTGGTCTTTTGGAGAAATAAGAAAGCCAGAAACAATAAATTATAGAACATTTAAACCAGAACGTGATGGTTTATTCTGTGCTAAAATTTTTGGTCCTGTAAGGGATTATGAATGTTTATGTGGTAAATATAAACGAATGAAATATAGAGGAATTATTTGTGAAAAATGTGGTGTAGAAGTTACTCTTTCTAAAGTGAGACGAGAAAGAATGGGCCACATTGATCTGGCTTCGCCGGTGGCTCATATTTGGTTTTTGAAATCATTACCATCGAGAATTGGATTGCTTGTTGACATGACTCTAAAAGATTTAGAGAGAGTTTTATATTTTGAACATTTTCTTGTAACAGAGCCAGGCCTAACATCTCTGTCAAAGGGACAATTACTAAGTGAAGAAGATTATGATAGTGCTCTTGATGAATTTGGTGATGAAAGTTTTGAAGTTTCTATCGGTGCTGAAGCAATTAAAAAAATCTTAACCGATATGGATTTAAACGAAGAAGTTGTCAAAATTCGTGAAGAACTTATTAACACCGGTTCAGAAATTAAAAGAAAGAAATTAGTTAAAAGGCTTAAGCTTGTGGAATCTTTCATTGATTCTGGCTCTAAACCGGAGTGGATGATCCTAGATGTTGTCCCAGTTATACCGCCTGAGCTTAGACCTCTAGTACCTTTAGATGGTGGAAGGTTTGCTACATCAGATTTAAACGATTTATACCGAAGAGTTATTAATAGAAATAATAGATTAAAAAGACTAATTGAGTTGAGAGCACCTGATATAATTATTAGAAATGAAAAAAGGATGCTACAAGAATCGGTTGATGCTTTATTTGACAATGGAAGAAGGGGTAGGGTTATAACTGGGGTTAATAAGAGACCTCTAAAATCCCTTTCAGATATGTTGAAGGGAAAACAAGGTAGATTTAGACAAAATCTACTTGGTAAGAGAGTTGATTATTCAGGAAGATCTGTAATCGTTGTAGGTCCTGAGTTAAAACTTCATCAATGTGGACTTCCTAAAAAAATGGCTTTGGAATTATTTAAGCCATTCATTTATTCTAGATTGGAATTATATGGGTTAGCTAGTACGGTTAAGGCTGCAAAAAGAATGGTTGAAAAAGAAAGGCCTGAAGTTTGGGATATCCTTGAAGAAGTAATCAGAGAACACCCAGTTATGCTTAACAGGGCCCCAACACTCCATAGGCTAGGCATTCAAGCTTTTGAACCAGTGCTAATAGAGGGTAAAGCTATAAATTTACACCCTCTTGTATGTACTGCCTTTAATGCAGACTTTGATGGAGATCAGATGGCTGTTCATGTTCCTTTGTCATTGGAGGCCCAGCTTGAGGCAAGGGTTCTTATGATGTCTACAAATAATATTTTATCACCTTCAAGTGGAAAACCAATAATTGTTCCGTCTCAGGATATAATTTTAGGTTTGTATTATTTATCTATGGAAAGTGAGGGGCAAAAAGGTGAAGGTATGATATTTTCTTCTCCTAGTGAAGTTTTGATGGCTTTGGATAGTAACGAGGTCCATCTTCAAGCTAAAGTTAAAGTTAGGGTAGATGTTTTTGATAAAGATGGAAATAAGGTTACACAAATTTTAGATACTACCCCCGGGAGAGCTAAATTATCTACACTATTGCCAAAGCATCATTCTGTAGATTTTAATACTATTAATAAATTAATGACAAAAAAAGAAGTTACTAATGTCATCGATTTTGTTTATCGTCATTGTGGCCAAAAAGATACTGTTATATTTTGTGATCAAATTATGGCTATGGGTTTTAAACATGCATGTACAGCTGGAATATCTTTTGGAATTTCTGATCTTGAAACACCTAAAGCTAAATCTGATCTAATGGATAAAGCAGAAAAACAAGTCAAAGATTTTGAACAGCAATACCAAGATGGCTTTATAACCCAAGGTGAGAAATATAATAAAGTCGTAGACGTGTGGTCTAAATGTTCAGATGATGTAGCTGATGAAATGATGAAAAACATTTCGACAACTAAAGTTGGTCAGCCTGTCAATTCAGTTTGGATGATGGCTCATTCTGGCGCAAGGGGTTCTGCAGCTCAAATCAAACAGCTGGCAGGGATGAGAGGTTTGATGGCTAAGCCATCTGGTGAGATTATAGAAACGCCAATTAAATCCTCCTTTAAAGACGGACTGAATGTCTTAGAGTATTTTAATTCTACTCACGGAGCTAGAAAAGGTTTGGCCGATACTGCTTTGAAAACTGCAAATTCAGGTTACTTGACGAGAAGGCTGGTAGATGTGGCTCAAGACTGTATTGTTACAGAAGATGACTGTGGTACTGAAAACGGTTTTGTTATGCGTGCTGTTATTGAGGGAGGTGACATTATTGAACCTCTTTCAGAAAGAATTTTAGGTAGAACAACAGCTGATCAGATAGTCAACACTTCTGGTGAAGTAATAATGGAGAAAGGTGTCATAATTTCAGAGGATGATATTGAGAAAATTGAAGCCTCGGGAATAGATAACGTTAAAGTTAGATCAGCTCTAACTTGTGAAACTCAACCGGGTATATGTGCATCATGTTATGGTCGAGACTTGGCTAGGGGAACACCAGTTAATATTGGTGAAGCAGTTGGTGTGATTGCTGCTCAGTCTATTGGTGAACCTGGAACACAATTAACAATGAGAACATTTCATATTGGAGGCGCTGCTCAGCGTGGTGCAGAGCAGTCTAAAATTGAAGCTCCATTTGATGGTAAAATTAAACTAGACAATGCAACATTGGTTACTACTGAAGATAGTAGTCAGGTTATTCTTTCTCGCTCTTCTGAAATGTTAATATTAGATGATCAAGGTAGAGAAAAAGCTCGCTATAGACTTCAATATGGTGCAAAGCTATTAAAACAAGATGGGGCTATGGTAGGGGCTGGTGAGATTTTAGTTGAATGGGACCCTTACACAATACCAATCATAACTGAGAAGGAAGGTACAGCTCATTATGTAGATATTGTAGACGGAGTTTCAATGAGAGAAGAAATTGACGATTCTACTGGAATAGGAAGTAGAGTTGTAATTGATTGGAAACAACAATCAGGTGGCTCCAACTTAAGACCTCGAATAACATTAAGAGATGATGATGGTGAAGTTATTACTTTACCTAATGGGCTAGAGGCAAGATACTTTATGTCTGTGAATGCTATTTTGAGCGTTGATAATGGAAGCAAGGTAAAAGCAGGTACGGTGTTAGCCCGTATTCCAAGAGAAAGCTCTAAAACAAGAGATATAACTGGAGGTTTGCCAAGAGTTGCAGAACTTTTTGAAGCAAGAAAGCCAAAGGATTTTGCTATAATTTCTGAAAGTGATGGAGTTGTTGAATTCGGAACTGACTATAAAGCCAAGAGAAGAATTAGGGTCGTACCTCAAAATAACGATGAAGAAGCAGTTGAGTATATGGTCCCTAAAGGGAAGCTTCTAGCTGTTCAAGAGGGTGATTTTATCAGAAAGGGAGATATGATTATTGATGGAAGTCCCGTTCCTCATGACATTCTGAATATACTTGGCGTTGAGGCACTTGCCGATTATCTTGTAAAAGAAGTACAAGATGTATATAGGCTCCAGGGTGTTAAAATCAATGATAAGCACATAGAAGTCATAGTAAGACAAATGCTCCAAAAAATTGAAGTTACGGACCATGGAGATACAACATTCCTCAATGGTGAGCAAGTAAATAGGTTGGATTTTAAGTTAGCTAATGAAAAAATAATCAAAGATGGAGGTGTTCCTGCAAAAGGAGATTCTGTTCTCTTAGGTATAACTAAGGCAAGTTTGCAAACTGAAAGTTTTATTTCTGCTGCATCTTTCCAAGAAACAACACGTGTTTTAACAGAAGCAGCGGTTTCAGGTAAATCAGACCCACTTTCAGGCTTAAAAGAGAATGTGATCGTTGGACGTTTGGTTCCAGCAGGCACTGGATCAGTAGTTAACAAACTTAGAATGACTGCGATGAGAAGAGATAAAGAAATTCTTGAAGAAATGTCCAAAGAGGAAGCTGCTCTGGTTGATGATACTGAGGATAGTGTAGGTTAAATAAAAAATTAAAAAATTTAATAAAATTTGATTTTGTTCTTGACCATTTATTTTCTTGAGAATACAATCCCGCAAATTGGGTTCTGGTAGTAATTTTATTAGACGCTAACCCTTCATATTTTAAGAATTATAAAAAGCTAATTAATTCTAGTTTAAGAGGACTATTTTTATGCCTACAATTAACCAACTCATAAGGCATGGCCGTGAACGACCTGTGAACAAGACAAAAGTTCCTGCGATGCAATCTTGCCCTCAAAAGAGAGGCGTTTGCACACGTGTTTATACAACCACCCCAAAAAAACCAAACTCTGCTCTTAGAAAAGTTGCAAGGATTAGGTTAACAAATGGATTTGAAGTTACCTCCTATATACCAGGTGAAGGTCATAACCTTCAAGAACACTCGGTTGTTATGATTAGGGGAGGAAGAGTGAAAGACTTGCCTGGCGTAAGATATCATATCATTAGAGGTACCTTAGACACACAAGGTGTTGCAGACAGGCGGCAAAGACGTTCAAAATATGGTGCCAAGCGGCCTAAGTAAACAGAGGATTATTTAATGTCTAGAAGAAGAAAAGCTGTAAAACGCGAAGTGATGCCGGATCCAAAGTACAATGATAAGATAGTATCAAAATTCACTTCTTGTTTAATGTTCGATGGTAAAAGGTCAACAGCAGAAAAAATTGTTTATGGTGCTTTTGAAATTGTTCAAAAAAAACTTGGGTCTGAGCCTATTAAGACTTTCCACGATGCTATAGAGAATGTTCAGCCTCAAGTTGAGGTTAGGTCAAGAAGGGTTGGTGGGGCAACTTATCAAGTGCCTGTAGAAGTTAGGTCTGATAGGGCTCTTGCTTTAGCTATTAGATGGTTGATTAATAGCAGTAGAAATAGATCAGAAAACTCTATGACAGAGAGGCTTGGTGGAGAATTAATTGATGCGTCGTCTAACAGAGGTGCCTCTGTTAAAAAAAGAGAGGATACACATAAGATGGCTGAGGCTAATAAGGCCTTTTCTCATTATCGTTGGTAAACAAGAATTAGGAGATTATTGTGTCACGTGCATACAATTTAAATAGATACAGAAATTTTGGCATTATAGCCCATATTGACGCAGGTAAAACTACCACATCTGAAAGAATTTTATATTACACAGGAAAATCTCATAAGATAGGTGAGGTTCATGATGGTAATGCAACAATGGATTGGATGGAACAGGAACAGGAAAGAGGTATTACAATAACTTCAGCCGCAACTACTTGTTTCTGGTATAGAACTGAGGATGGCAAAACTTTTGATAAAGCCTATGGTAATTCTGAAGATGAAGCTAAATTTCGTTTTAATATAATAGACACACCTGGTCACGTTGATTTTACTATTGAAGTTGAGCGTTCTCTTGCCGTTTTGGATGGTGCAGTAGTGGTTTTAGACGCTAATGCGGGAATAGAGCCTCAAACCGAAACAGTTTGGAGGCAAGCTGATAGATATAAAGTTCCTAGAATAGTGTTTGTTAATAAAATGGACAAAATAGGCGCTGATTTCTTTAAATGCGTTGATATGGTAAAGGATAGGACAGGAGCTACTCCTTTGCCAATAAATCTCCCTATAGGAGCTGAAAATAATTTTGCTGGACTTGTTGACTTGGTTTCAATGAAGGAATGGGTATGGGACTCAGAGGATTTAGGAGCCACATGGACTGTTCGCGATATAAGAGAGGATTTGGTCGAGAAAGCTAAATCCATGAGAGCTGACCTTGTCGAACTTGCTGTTGAGCAAGACGATGAGTGGATGGAAAAATATCTAGAGGGTGAGGAGCCTGATGAAATTTCCTTAAGAAAACTGATCAGGAAGGGAACGCTTGCTATGAAATTTGTTCCAATCCTTTGTGGTTCCGCATTTAAAAATAAAGGCGTTCAAACCATGTTGAACTCAGTCATAGATTATTTGCCAGATCCATTGGATGTTCCTGCTTATACTGGCTTTCTACCTGGCGACACAACAGAAACACGAAACATTGAGAGAACAACAAATGACCAAGAACCTTTTTCTGGTCTTGCATTTAAAATAATGAATGATCCTTTTGTGGGATCTCTTACCTTTTTAAGAATTTATTCAGGAACCATTAAGAAAGGTGATTCCTTATTAAATTCAACTAAAGGTAAAAAAGAGCGTGTTGGTAGAATGATGATGATGCATTCCAACAATAGGGAAGAGATTGATGAAGCTTTTGCTGGCGATATAGTTGCACTTGCTGGAATGAAAGAAACAACAACTGGGGATACTCTTTGTGATAACCTTAAACCTGTTGTTCTTGAAACTATGTCATTTCCTAATCCGGTTATAGAAATAGCAGTGGAGCCGAAGTCTAAGAATGATCAGGAAAAAATGTCAGCAGGGTTAGCGCGACTAGCTGCCGAAGATCCCTCATTTCAAGTCTCAACAGACACTGAGTCAGGGCAGACTATTATGAAAGGTATGGGGGAGCTTCATCTAGATATTTTAATCGATAGACTTAAACGCGAATTTAAAGTCGAGGCAAATATTGGCGCTCCGCAAGTGGCTTATAGAGAAACCATAACTAAAGAATTTGAAGTTGACTATACACACAAAAAACAATCAGGAGGTTCTGGTCAATTTGCTAGGGTTAAGATGATTTTTTCACCAAACCCAGATAAAGATTTTGAGTTTATTAACTCTATTAAAGGTGGAAATATACCATCCGAGTATATACCAGGCGTAGAAAAGGGGCTCATGCAAGCAAAAGAATCTGGAATAATCGCTGGATTCCCCGCTATAGACTTCAAGGTTAATCTTCATGATGGTGCATATCATGATGTTGACTCCTCAGTTATGGCGTTTGAGATAGCTGCTAGAGCTGCTTTCAGAGAGGGTATGGCTAAAGCTTCCCCAGTTCTTTTGGAGCCCATAATGAAAGTAGAATGTGTTACTCCTGAGGAATACATGGGAGATATTATTGGTGATCTAAACAGTAGACGTGGTCAAGTTAGTGGTATGGATAGTAGAGGTAATGTGCAAGTAATAAATGCAATG
>Ga0255743_10003101_pt1 | contig 13313 bp, 18 predicted proteins | sample 101ome_19_FD_179950 | JGI IMG/M metagenome (GOLD analysis project Ga0255743, IMG submission 179950) | Coastal salt marsh microbial communities from the Groves Creek Marsh, Skidaway Island, Georgia - 101405AT metaG (version 2) | ecosystem: Environmental > Aquatic > Marine > Intertidal zone >... | reverse complement strand
GTAATTGGATTTTCTTCTGTACCAAAAGAAAGTAGACCAGTACCACGGAATGCATTGCTCATACTAGTGACATTAGTCAAATCATTATCACCGATTCTAAAAGTTGTAATACCAGAATTATAGAACGCATTATAAAGACTACTAATTCTCTCTCCATAATCTAAATGAAATTCTTTAAGAGCACTTCCACTTTGGAATGTTTGACTAAAAGTAACTAAAGTAGAATTATCTGCCGTACTACCAATACCAACTGGAGTTGTTTCGGATCCAAAGTTTACTATTCCACCGCCATTAAATGTTTGTGAAAAACTGCTGATTCTATTACTATCGGTAACAAAGAAATCAGTAAATGAAGATGTATTCCGAAATGAATCAGCAAGACTTAAATCTGTTCCAGTACTACCAAATGTAATTGGATTTGCTTCTGTACCAAATTCACTAATAGAAGAACAATTGTAAAACGCATTCCCCATACTAGTACAATTACTTAAATCATTATCACCAATCCTAAAGGTTGTAATACCAGAATTATAGAACGTTTGACTGAGACTACTAATTCTCTCTCCATAATCTAAATGAAATTCTTTAAAAGAACTATTTTGATAGAATGTTTGACTAAAAGTAACTAAAGTAGAATTATCTGCCGTACTACCAATACCAATTGGAGTTGTTTCTGTTCCAAAGTTTACTATTCCACTGCTATAAAACGTACTATTAAAATTAGTAATTCTATTACTATCGGTAACAAAGAAATCAGTTAGTGAAGATGTATTCCGAAATGTTTCACTAAGACTTAAGTCTGTTCCAGTACTACCAAATGTAATTGGATTTGCTTCTGTACCAAATTCCTGAATAGATGAATTATAAAACGCAGAAGCCATATTAGTACAATTACTTAAATCATTATCACCAATCCTAAAGGTTGTAATACCAGCACTATAGAACGTTGAATTAAGACTACTAATTCTATCTCCATAATCTAAATGAAATTCTTTAAAAGAACTATCTTGATAGAATGTTTGACTAAAAGGAACTAAAGTAGAATTATCTGCCGTACTACCAATACCAATTGGAGTGGTTGAAGATCCAAAGTTTACTATTCCACTGCCATAAAACGTACTATTAAAATTAGTAATTCTATTACTATCGGTAATGAAGAAATCAGTAAATGAAGATGTATTCTGAAATGTTTGACTAAGACTTAAGTCTGTTCCAGTACTACCAAATGTAATTGGATTTGCTTCTGTACCAAAAGAAAGTAGACCAGAATTGTAAAATGGAACAGCCATATTAGTGACATTAGTCAACTTATTATCACCGATTCTAAAAGTTGTAATACCAGAAGCATAGAACGCTGAATTAAGACTACTAATTCTATCTCCATAATCTACATGAAATTCTCTAAGAGAACTATTTTGATAGAATGCTTGACTAAAAGTAACTAAAGTAGAATTATCTGCCGTACTACCAATACCAATTGGAGTTGTTTCGGATCCAAAGTTTACTAATGCACTATTACTTCCATAAAATGTTTGTGAAAAACTGGTAACTCTTTGAGCAGTATCAACATGAAAATCCGTCAAAGCAGAGTTCTGATAAAATAAACTAAGAAGACTAAGATCTCCTGCAGTAGTGCCAAGTATGATTGGTAGATCCTCAGTTCCAAATTTAACAAGGTTTGTTGTTCCACCAAATATACTACTAAAACTAGTAGTGCTTGAAAAATCAAGTCCAGCAAAAGTTTTCAATGAGGGACAATTATAAAAACTATTACTAAATCCAGTGATTCCAGTTAGATCGTTAAAATTAAAAAGATTTTGATTCAATACTGTCACCCCAACACCAGTGTTCTGAAAATCTACAAGAGGAGTATCTCTAAATGCATTGGTGATACTCGTAACTTCACTAAAGTTCGCTGTAATTTCATCTAAATTACCACATCCATAAAATGCACTATCAAGACTTCCAGTAAATCCATAACCAGATTTTCCTCTAAATTTTGTAATTATATCGCCATCAGCATTGTTATTATAATAAGGTCTAAAATTTCCACTAATTACATCAATTCCAACATTATAAGTTCCTGCCGTCGAATAATTATGAGTTGCAGTTGTTGCCGTTACTGTTTCGGAAGAATCGTCTCCCCAGTTGACAATATAAGTGCAAGTTCCTGTGGTTCTTATAGTGAAACTAGTAGCACCAGGTGTTACAGCTTCTGTGTTTACAACGAATACACAATCAGTACCCTCGGTGTAAAAACCATAAGTCTCATATCCTTTATTTTGAGATCCAAACTTTGCCCCTACTGCTGCTCCCATTATGCGTACCTCCTTTTGAGTGCATTGTAGTTTTGTAAGACTTCTGTTGCGGTGAATCCTTTACCTTTGTAGATTTTGAAGTTAGAAATCTTACAATCACCAACAAAAGATAGACCACCATTATAATATTCAACACCAATCCTCAAATCTCCATCAGTTCCTGTTCCAAGACTTTGAGAACTGGAATATGTTCCAGACTGAACAACACCATCAATATATAATTTCATTGTCCCACTTGTTCTTTCTATAACATAATGATGCCAGGTGTCAAAACTTGGAACTGAGTCTGCTGTAATTCTAGTGGCATTCTCTATATAAACATTTAAACTAGTACCACTGCTGCCAAGATATAACTCCATACCATTAGCATCATATGCATCTCCAAGAGTAAATCCTCTACAATTACCACTTCCAATCATATACCACCACATTTCTATAGTGAAATCTCCAGTACCAAGTTGTAATGCAGAACTATTAGAAACTTGCACATAATCATTAGTCCCATCAAACTCAAAGGCACTTGCAGGGTAACCTAAGTTTGCTGTTGGACTATTCTGCACTGTTAGAGTAAGGTTATTTGGACTTGCATCAGTGAATGTATTACCTTGATAGATGAGTAATTGAGTTCCAGAAATAGCAGTCAATGGTTCTGTTGGTACTGTATAAGATGTACCAGAATAAAGAACACTACCAGTCACATAACGAACATTATATAATCCTGCTGCGTCATTATAATAAAGCGTATTACTAAAATAAGATTGAAGATGGACACTACCACCAGTTGTTCCTGTTCCAAAAGTAGGAGTTCCAGTATAAATCCTAGATCCATTTAGGAATACTTCAAAGGTAGATCCATTTTTAGTGAAGGCAAAATGGTTCCACCCTGTTGGACTTCCAGTATCGGCAACTATGGTGCTATTTGTAACCCAAGACCATCCTCCATTCCCACTTTGAAATGATACACTACCACCAATGGCACATCCAAAGTTTGCTATTGAACCCCATGTTCCACTATAAACGCCAAATACATTAGTGGAACTAGGATTTAAAATCCATCCTTCAAGTGTCCATTGAGAAGTATTATTTGGATTGAACCAACCAGTTGAATTTGATACATTAAATCCATCATTATCAGATTTAACAAACTCTACATACCCAGCACCAACAAAAGGTCCGTCATTATGATATGTTCCACCAAGTAAAGTTCCATTATTACCACCGACCTTATCCGTCCAGTTGGTAGAAATACCGACATTCCAACTAGTCGGAACACCTGCATCCAGTACTAATTTAAGTCCGTCAGTTACAATGCGCGGAGAGTGTATGAGTGACATTATGCATACCTCCCTTTGAGTGCATTGTAGTTTTGTTCTACTTCTGCTGCTGTTAGTCCTTTGCCTTTGTAAACTTTTAGATCAGAAACTGTGCCATCAAGTCTTCCATTCTGAGATGCACTAGGAATCCATCCTATTCTTGGAGTTGCCGTATCTTCCATATCTTTAGTTGATGCACTGACAGGAGTATTATCAAGTGATCCGTTTAGATATAAGTATAAATCTCCAGATAATCTTGTGGAAACCATATTATACCAAGTGCCAGCAACTATTGTAGTGTTTCCTTTATAACTTGTTTGTTCCATATAATGTTCAAACACTGGATCTCCACTAATCCACAATCCAAAAATATATCCATTACCACCAGAATAAGAACTGAGAACTGTACGATAGTTAGCAGATCCACTCACCCCAGAAACACTATCAAATTTTACCCAAACACTAATTGCAAAATCATCGGTTCCAATACCAAGACCACTATCTAACAGGATATAATCATCAGTCCCATCAAACTCAAAGGCACTACTGACGATGGTTGCCTTTGCATCTCCATTAACAGTAATGGCATGAGAATTGGAACTAGCGTCCTTAATGCCTTGTCCTTGACAAGTCAAAAGTTCTGTATTTGTAACAGCAGTCAGTGGTTCCGTTGGTGGTGTGAAGTTTGATGTGTAGAGTGCGGTTCCATTGACAAATCTAACATTTGATAGTAGTCCATCAAAATCTGATGTTCCTGTTCTATTATATCCAATATAGTGAGGCACACCATCCGCATAATAAGTATGTCCTGCCGGAGCAGAAGTATATGAAGAATCCTGGACACCATTGATATAAGTGTAGTAATCATCATTAACTCTTACAGCAGCAACATGATACCAAGTGTGAGCACTCAAAGCAGTAGATCCAGCTGCAGATGGGTAAGTTCCATCATTAAGTCTGTGCTGCCATCCAAATTGATTCGATGAATCAATAGAATAAGAAATCTGCCGTGCAGTTGTGGTTGTCAAGAAATAAGAATATAAACCTCTAGCAGTGCCAGTGCTGGTTAAGTAAATCCAAAACTCCAATGTCCAATCATTAGATCCTAATGTAATATTGGGAGTATAAAGTCCATCAGCACTACCACCAAAATCAACGGCACCAGCACCACCGAATGGTTCTTTTGTAAGACTTATACCTCCATTAGCAGTAATAGTATGAGCACTAGAACTTGCATCGGCAATGGTATTTCCCTGACAGGTTAAGAGTGTTGTGTTCGTAACAGCAGTCAGTGGTTTTGTCGGTGGTGTGAAGTTTGATGTGTAGAGTGCGGTGCCTTTGACTACACGGACGTTGGAAATATATCCATCCCAAGTATAACTGCTGGAGGCATTTGCTGCTATAAGAAGCGAGTATGTATTACTAAAATCATGAGTGTAGCTACTAACATCAGTTTCTTTAACACCATTCTTAAAAGCTCTCATTGTTCCCGATTCTCTAGCAAATGCATAGTGAGTCCAGGTGTTTAATGATGGAGCAGGGGCATAAGATACAGAAACGCTGTTGCTACTAGTATGTGCAAGATTTATACTTGAGTTTCCAGAACCATATGCAATTCTCCAAGAATTACTATTAAAAGAACTGGGATCTCTTTTTCCAACAATTCCATCAAAATTTGTCAATGAATGTGCATATACCCAAAATTCAATCGTAAAATCACCAGTACTAAGATCTAAATCATCACTATCAGAAATACTCAAATGATCATCAGTTCCATCAAACTCTACATACCCAGCACCAACAAAAGGTCCGTCATTATGATTCATTCCACCGACTAGTGTCCCGTTATTTCCACCGACCTTATCCGTCCAGTTGGTAGAAATACCGGCATTCCAACTAGTTGGAACACCTGCATCCAATGTTAAAGATAATCCATCAAGAATTATTTTTGGACTATAACCAACCGCCATTATTAGTCAACTTTTTTCTTATATTTATATTTACATGCTGCCCTTGCCCATGCCCGTGAAAGTTGATTAATAAAAGAGCAAGGTCTCCCTTGCTCTCCGCAATAGGGACACCTTGCATCTGGTGGGTCATTAGGGTACGAATACTTCGGCATCACTTTCCCTAAGTTCTAATTGTTGTTGTGCATCTTCTAGTCTTATCTTACCAGCAGGAAGACCTTGTTGACCAGGAAGTTGTTTATCAGTCTCAGAAGTAATATCAATTACCTGGTCCATAATAAACCTTTGCTTTCTATAAGTCCGTTTGTCCTTATCAAAAGCAACCATCATAAGAGCATCACTCTCTGCTGCACAGTGACAGATTACTCTGCCTGTAGTTTTGTCAGTTACGACCCAATAATCATACATGTTTCTGTTTCAAGTCGGGGTTTGGTTGTGAAGGAACAACAGGACTGCGACTAGCATTCTCAATCACAATGAAGGCATCCTTATTATACTTACGGGTGCCGATGGGAGACTGCCACTTCTCATTGTAGTTCTCACCAACATCAATGCCCGACACCTGAGTTCCTCCAATCTTCACACGAAGTTCATCACCAGCGTCCCAGTCAAGTTTTTGTAGAGCAAGAGCAAGTTGCCCTAGCATATCAGCGGTCGCGTACTTCTTCTCCATCACATTTTCCTCTGGTTCCAGGTTTCCGATCATCTCTTTTCAGGTGGTAAAGGTTTGGCCACGTATCCATTATTATAGCACGAAGTTTGTCTGGTGTCTCGCTACTAATCACTTGCCTGAACTGCATCCCAATCTTTTTGGAACTGCTCCAGACCTTTGTCGGTCAGAACATTATTATACATTTCCCAGAAAACCTTCGTGGGCATAGTGACAATATCGGCACCAGCAAGAGCACACTGTTCTACTTGACGGACATCACGAACTGATGCTCCAAGAATTTGTGTGGTACTAAAACGTCCCTCACCAGTATAGGCACTGCGAATATCCTTGATGAGACCAATGCCATCAATAGAATTGTCCATCCAACGACCGACGAATGGTGAGACATATGCGGCACCTGCTTTCTCGGCAAGGATTGCCTGTGCCAGTGAGAACACCAGAGTCACATTGACCTTATGTTGAGTAACGGTCAGTGCATAACATGCCTTGAGTCCCTCAACAGTACAAGGAACTTTGATGGTTACATTCCACAGACCATCAAATGCCTTTGCCTGATCCACCATTTCTTCGGCAGTATCGGCAACGACTTCTGCGGAGATAGATTGGAGACGGGAAAAAGAATTAGAAATTTCTTTGATGACTTCTACAGGGTCACGACCACTCCTTTTGATAAGAGTAGGATTAGTTGTGACTCCATCAATTAATCCAGTCTCATGTGCCTTTGCGATTTCGGCAACATCAGCGGTATCTAGAAAAATTTTCATGGGTTGTGATCTTTATTTTGCTTGATTTTTTGATATCCCCAGACTGCTAGGGTGCCGATACCTAGACCGGCAATACAACAGAGAAACATGTGAATAATATGTTCGAAGGTTGAATGGTCAGCGTGATTCATCATTTATGATTTTTAATAGGCCAAGTTAGTTCTAGTGTTGTTGTCAACAAGAGAACAAATCCAAAAATGAATAAGTGTTCCATCAGTTAGGAAAATAAATCATTGACAGTGTAAACACAACAAAAATGATGACTGTAAACATCATCAAACCTACACCTGCCCAGGAAACCCAAGCAGGCATAGGTTCATAGTTGTGATTATGAGACATGAAGTGTTCCAATCATACCAGCACCCTTGTGAGGATCACACCAGAAGGTGTAGTCTCCTGCTTCGGGGAATGTAATATCAAAACTCTCACCAGGAGCAAAAGCAAGGTCTCCGTGTGAGAGTTCGGGGTGATCTTCTACGATCACATTATGGGGTGGGAGCATACCATTCACAAAGTGAACCGTGTCTCCTGCGGATATTGTAACATCTGCTGGATCAAAAATCAAGTTGCCATTTGATCCCATTGTAATATCTACTGCCCAGGCTGGTGCAGCAAAAAGAATTGTGGCGAGAAGTGCGAAAAAGAACTTCATTTAGTTTTCGTAACTACCACTATCTATAAGTGTTTCTACTTACTATAACGTGGATTTGTTTTCACTTCCTCACTTACCATCTCACCAAGTTCATCCGCACATTTACACCATGCTTTCCTCGTTGTTTTTGCTAATGGATCTTTATTTTGGTATAACTCAAACCAAATGTACCATAATGCAGCACACTCATTTGATTTCTTGTTGAGATGCGGTTCCCTATACACGGGAGGAAACCTCTGTGCGGGTTGTGTGCCCTAGACTACATTACTATTTAACCTGACAAGACTGTTGATAATCTATGTCATTCCAATGCCTTACTGCATTAGCCACGATAGCGACATTAGTGACCATGTAACAAATAAGAATAATGGTGCGTATGCCAGCAATAGTATCTGCTTCTCTATCATCTCTTCCTTCCTTTGCTCCTAATGCCTTTGCCCATATTCTCCAAAGACTTTTTCGTTTACTCATTCGGTTTCCATTCCCTCATTCCTTTACACTCAACTCCACGCTTCAGCATTGACATCATTGCCTGTTGTGCGGTTATCATATCGAAATGGACAGATACTTTGTCTTGACCTTGATAAACATAGTCAACACAATAAAACCCATACTTTAATGGGTCTCTCATTCTTGCCATAAAAAAAGGAGGGTTAGACCCTCCTATTATATCAGAGAGCGTTGCCTCGGGGCAAGACTTCTTCTGGAAAGATGAAGTTTTCATGGGGTTGGTCAGCAGGTGCCATCCAAGTACGGAGACCTTCATTCAAGAGAATATTCTTGGTGTAGAAGGTTTCAAACTCAGGATCTTCTGCTGCTCGGATCTCCTGACTCACGAAATCATAAGCCCTAAGATTAAAAGCAAGACCAATAATCCCCAGAGAGGATGTCCAAAGACCCATGACAGGAACAAAAAGCATAAAAAAGTGTAACCACCTTTTATTGCTAAACGCGATTCCAAAGATCTGCGACCAAAAACGATTAGCCGTGACCATAGAATATGTCTCTTCCTCTTGAGTCGGCTCAAACGCTTTAAAAGTATTTGATTGTTCACTATCCTCATACAGAGTGTTTTCTACGGTTGCTCCATGAATAGCACAGAGCAGTGCTCCACCCAGTATACCAGCAACTCCCATCATATGGAAGGGGTTGAGTGTCCAATTATGGAAACCTTGGAGGAATAGGAGGAATCTAAAAATCGCTGCAACGCCAAACGACGGCGCAAAGAACCAACTGGACTGTCCGAGAGGATACATGAGAAAAACAGACACAAAGACAGCAATCGGACCAGAAAAAGCAATCGCATTGTACGGTCTAATCCCTACGAGACGACTAATCTCAAATTGCCGAAGCATGAATCCTATAAGGCTAAAGGCTCCGTGGAGCGCCACAAAAGTCCAGAGTCCCCCAAGTTGGACCCAGCGGACGAAATCTCCCTGAGCTTCTGGACCCCAAAGGAGTAGTAGAGAATGTCCGAGAGCGTCAGCAGGAGTAGAAACAGCAGCAGTGAGAAAGTTACAGCCCTCCAGATATGAACTCGCAATTCCATGGGTGTACCACGAAGTTGCGAAGGTGGTCCCTGTAAGCCACCCGCCAAGAGCGAGATAAGCAGTCGGGAATAGAAGAAGACCAGACCAACCGACAAAAACAAACCTATCTCGTTTAAGCCAATCATCCAAGACATCGAACCATCCCCTCTGTGAAATTGGTGGTGAAAGTGTTGAGGCAGTCATAAACTCCGATATTACTTTTCCTATTTAGTTTACAATACTTTACAATAATAGTCAATCCGTATTTCTACTCATAAAAAAAGGGAGGCTCCCGCAACCTCCCTCTTCTTATTAATTGTTGAGCATGTTTCTACATATGCGTTTACAGGTCTGTTGGTCTTCGTCGCATTCAATTAAACAGTCAAAATAATCGTTGATTAAATCTAGTTCGTCATTACATTTATCAACGGTTTCTTCGAAGTGTTTCCATTCTGCAAGTTGGTTTTTAGAAACCAGGTTGTGCATAGTTCACCTCCATGCAAAGGGGCATACATTATAAAGTGAAGTTTAGAATCATTTGATTCACCTCATAATTCTATCATATGTAGGAGAGATGGTGTTATGTACGATACAAAAATTTATACCTACGAGTTTATACCTAGACAAAAAAAGAGACCCGAAGGTCTCTCTTGAAGAATATTCAGTTTTTACTTTATCAACCGATTGCAGGTGCGGTGAGAGCAACAGGAGTGCTTTCAGCAGCAGCCAGGTCCAGAGGGAAGTTATGAGCGTTGCGCTCGTGCATGACTTCCATACCAAGACCAGCACGGTTCAGAACATCAGCCCAGGTGTTGATAACACGACCCTGTGAATCAATCACAGACTGGTTGAAGTTGAAACCGTTCAGGTTGAATGCCATCGTGGAAACACCAAGTGCAGTGAACCAGATGCCGACGACGGGCCATGCTGCGAGGAAGAAGTGCAGCGAGCGGGAGTTGTTGAAGGAAGCGTATTGGAAGATCAGACGACCGAAGTACCCGTGGGCAGCAACGATGTTGTAGGTCTCTTCTTCTTGACCGAACTTATAACCGTAGTTCTGAGACTCGTTTTCAGTAGTCTCACGAACGAGGGACGACGTAACCAGCGAACCGTGCATCGCAGAGAACAGGGAACCACCAAAGACACCTGCGACTCCAAGCATGTGGAAGGGGTGCATGAGGATGTTGTGTTCTGCTTGGAAGACAAGCATGTAGTTGAACGTACCAGAGATGCCGAGTGGCATAGCGTCAGAGAAAGAACCTTGACCGAAAGGATAGACCAGGAATACTGCAGATGCAGCGGCGACAGGCGCAGAGTAAGCAACACAGATCCAAGGGCGCATACCCAGACGATAAGACAGTTCCCACTCACGACCCATGTAGGCATAGATGCCGATCAGGAAGTGGAAGACAACCAGTTGGAAAGGACCACCGTTGTAGAGCCACTCATCTAGGGAAGCAGCTTCCCAGATGGGGTAGAAGTGAAGACCAATAGCATTGGACGAAGGAATAACAGCACCAGAGATGATGTTGTTTCCGTACATGAGTGAACCAGCAACGGGTTCACGGATGCCGTCGATGTCCACAGGAGGAGCACCGATGAAGGCAACGATGAAGCAGGTTGTAGCAGCCAGCAGGCAGGGAATCATCAGAACGCCGAACCAGCCAACATAGAGGCGGTTGTCGGTGGAAGTAACCCACTCGCAGAACTGTTCCCAAGTATTCGATTGTTTTTGACGTGTAAGTGTAGCAGACATTGTTTTGAATTTAAGTAAGTAGGTCCATCAGGGAAATGGTGGAGATACTTATTTCTCTGTCACCCTCAGACAGAGACATAAGAGGCATCTTTTACTTGCGTAGCCTCGGTAAGGTGATTAGACCCGTTTCCGCAAGTGTGTTACAAACAGTTAAAAGAATGTTACATTCCTTAACGTTGTTGTTTTATTTAGCACGGTTTTCACTACTTGTCAAGTCCCCATTTGGTGACTCCCATTTGGGGGTAGTGCCTCCCGAACACCTGACTATTATAGGGTATTGGAGAGAACCCGTCAAGCCCTGTACTCGTCGATTTTGTCTAAAACCTTGTTTAGATATTGATGCGCCAAAAACTTTATGCCCTCTGAATACCTTTCATGATCCAGGTCTCTTTTCATTTTCAGAACCTCACATTTGATAATGTCCTTCGTCAGTTGACCTCTCGGCATGGCATAAAAAAACTCTGTCTCTTATTTAGAGACAGAGTAAAGTATCAATACCTATTGTTTCAAACTGGTGCGGTTTCCCTAACAGTAGTCTTAACGTATTCTAAGACTGCTTCGGGGGTTGATGCTTCGTAGGGGTCGGTGTCTGCGTTGTCTCGGAAACCTTCTTCAAGGAATAGTTTCTCAATGATTCCATCATTAACGACAGCAGCATAACGCCAGCTACGCTCACCAAAGCCAAGGTTAGATTTACGAACCAGGTAACCCATAGAACGGGTGAAGTGGGCATTACCATCAGGAATAAGTTTTACTTTTTCAATACCCTGGTCTTTACCCCAGGCATTCATCACAAAACCATCATTAACAGAGATGCAGTAAATATCATCGATACCAAGTTGAGTAAACTCTTCATACTGTTGCTCAAATCCAGGCAACTGATAAGCACTGCAAGTAGGAGTAAATGCACCAGGCAGACTGAAAATAACCACACGCTTACCAGCGAAGAGATCCAAGGAAGGTTTAGTAACAAACTCTCCATCTTCACGGAATACAATTTCTACTTGGGGTACTTGATACTGTTCTTTACGCATTTTAACTTCTATCATTTAATTAGTGGGATTATAGGCTGGAATCATCATACCCCCACCAAAGTCATCATCGTCGTCAGCATCATTATTGCCAAGGGCACTGATCATTAACCACATCCCCAGCATCATGGTTGCTAACAATATCATCACCATACTCCTGGGATGATTTGTCCAGTGGTGACATATGCACCCATGGCGGCAACAATGCCGATCATGGCTGCCCAACCATTAATACGTTCTGCTTTTTCGTTCATTGGTTTTCTCCTTTTTTAGTGTAGTAAATACCGCCACCGACTGTGATGGCAGAAATAATTAGAAAGAATGCTACGATAAATGCGCTCACAGGTTTTCCTCCTGTTCGGTGAGGATGGTGCAATCGGACTTGGGATATGCTACACAGGTCAGCACCCAACCCTCTTCAATTTGGTCATCATCAAGGAATGACTGTTCTTCATTATCAACTTCACCTTCAATCAACTTACCAGCACAGGCAGAGCAAGCACCAGCTTTACACGATGAAGGAAGGTCAACACCTGCTTCTTCAGCAGCTTCAAGGATGTACTGATCCTCCTCACATTGAATGACGGTCTCGGTGCCGTCGGGAGAGCGGAGAGTAACATTGTATGCCATTAGTAAGTTTCGGATAATTGGTTTACTGAGTGCGCCAACAAAACAAAGAAGGCGACACTAGTTATTGTAAACAAAAGTGAAGTCATTGTCAAGTCTCAGAAGATACCGAAAAAGAAGTTTCCAGTGGCAGCATAGGAGATGAAACCAGCGATGATACCCATCATTGCCCAGCGTCCGTTGGTGCGCTCCTTAACCATATTAGGAGTCAGCATCCCGTAGTTCTCATAGTACATTACGGGTTCTTTGGCAAACATGTTTTGTTGCCCATATTCATTAGTTGTTACAGTCATTGTAGTTTTGTGAAGAACTGTTACATAATTATATAGTAAAAATAAAGAGGGGTCAAGCCCCTCTTGTTACGGTTTCCCGACATATTGAGTATAAATGCTTACTGAACCACCCTTCTAAAGGGTCTTCCGTGATCATCAAAACCATCAATATCAATATAACTTGGTGTTCCTGTGAAATTGTCCACAGGAGCAATCAGAAGATATGGTCCAGGCACTCTATCATCTTGAGGACTATATGTTCTCCAATTTGTTGGATGAAAATGAATTGTAACCACTTTCTTACCAGGATTTCTACACGTATATCCAAGTTCTCTCATCTGATATGTAATCTTATTATCACATCCAGGAACTCCCATAGTATAGTTCATAGCATCAGATGTTGGAATTGGG
>Ga0255743_10003093_pt1 | contig 13342 bp, 13 predicted proteins | sample 101ome_19_FD_179950 | JGI IMG/M metagenome (GOLD analysis project Ga0255743, IMG submission 179950) | Coastal salt marsh microbial communities from the Groves Creek Marsh, Skidaway Island, Georgia - 101405AT metaG (version 2) | ecosystem: Environmental > Aquatic > Marine > Intertidal zone >... | reverse complement strand
ATTAGCAATCAATAATTTATTAATTTTTGTTGATACTCCAAACAACCCGTTAAGAGGATCAAAAAGTTTGTTTGTTCCTGTAGTTATTTGTAAAAATATTGTTGCTAATAAATTTCCAAAAAATCTTTTCTTTGGAATATTACCTTTTATGCCATCTTTCCAAAACCTGTTTGATTTTATAAATTCATACCCTTTGTTTGTTCTAAGTTCTATAATTTTCTCAACATCATCAACTTCGAATTGACCATCACCATCAACTTTAATTACAAATTTGTAACCATTTTTTTCAGCAAAATCAATTAATTTTCTTGTTGAATAACCTGCACCATAATTTTTTTCATTAACTAAAAGTTTCAAATTCGAATTTGTATAGTTTGAAAGTATATCTTGAGTACTGTCCGAACTAAAATCATCAACTACCAGAACGTCTTGACCTAAATTTAGTAATGATTCCACAACATTTTTAATATGTCTCTCAACATTAAAAGCAAGAACTCCAATAAGAATTTTATCGTTCACTCTCATAATCCTACACCTTTAATTTATCTTGAAATAGAATTTTTTAAATTTGTATTTCAAGTTATGAAATTATTAAAATATTTTAAGATGAAAAATATAAGTAAAACATTTCAATTTTTTATAATTCTTATAATTCTTCTATCATTTTTAAGAATTGATTATCGATTCAAAACATCTGTTGAGTGTTGTTCAGATGATTATGATTACTTTATCCATGCAGAAACTATTGCATTAGATTTTGATTTAGATTATACAAATCAAAATCCTAGAGATTTTAGATACTATTCAAATAATAAAAATACGCCGATTGGGTTTATAGGATCCGGTATTCTATCTGCACCTTTTTTACTTTTTGGAAACATTTTAAGTGATTTATTTAATGAAAATTTAAACTCTGAAATATTAAATTATAAAATATTTTTCTATTCTTTATCTTCGGTCTTTTATTTTTTAATCTCTTATTTTTTAATTTTTAAATCCCTCGAAAAATTAAATATAAAGTTTGAAAAATATTTTTTATTATTAATTTTTAGCGGATCTGGAGTGTCGTATTTTGCATTTGAAAGATTTGGAATGACACATGTTTATGAAGTTTTTTCGATTTCATTATTAATTTTTTGCTGTTTAAATTTTTATACAAACAACATCTACTTCAAATACTACGCTTTGTTAATTCCTTTTGTAATGTTGATTGGATTTTTAACAAGGATGTCAAATATATATATATTTTTAATACCTATTATCATCAAGTTTTTTTTAAAAGAAAAAAACATTTATACTAATAAGAAACTCTTTTTTGATTTTAACTTTTTAATTTCAAGCTTTTTTGCATTAATAATTTACTACTTTTTGTCAATTGAACTTTATGGTGAATTTATAATTAGTCCTCAAAAAATATATGGTACAAATATTAATGTTATAGACTCTTATGTTTCTAATAATTTATTTACAACATTTACCGAATTGTTAAATACTGTATTTATTGTGATTTTCACAAATGAGTTTGGCATTTTCTGGGTCAGTCCAATTATATTTATAGGATTAACCCTTCCCTTACTGAAGCTAAGAAACATTAACTCTTATTTAATTTTGATATGTTTTGCACAAAATTTATTTATTATACACATTTGGCAAGCACTGGGGTCCTCATATGGATTTAGGTATTTAATGTCTTTAACTCCACTTAGTATATTTATTTATTATGTATATTTTTCTAAATATAAGCTTCTAAAATACTATCTAATTTTATTTTCTGTTTTGGGGAATCTTTCAGTGTTATTTTTTGAAACTACAACTTCAACTCAATTGTCGACGATTGATGAATTAAATTCTTTCGGTAAAACTATAAGATATATTGAACCAAATTATGTTACAGGATTAATAAATTCTATTTTTGAAATCAATAGCTATTTAATTATTTTTTCAACAAGTTTTTTAGGTGCAATATTTTTTAAATTATTCCTTGTTCTTCTAAATTCAGAACAGTTATTTTATTATTTAGAAAAGCTTAACCTTCCTGTTAATAATCCTGATTTCATAATCTATATTGATACTTTAAATAATATAAATTTAATTAAATTTGTATTAGTAATTTTTATTTTTTCTATTTTTTCATATATTTTGATAAACAAACTAAAAAATAAAAGTGTTAAATCTTAAAAAAGAGATATTTGTAAAGCTTTTAACTTTTTTGCAAGTAACTTTAGTTTTACTAATTGCTTATAAAACCTCTTTTACTTTAAGACCCTTTATAGATGAAATTGTATCTTTGTCATCAACAAATAATTTTTTTAAAACTTTAGAATTTAAAGGTCCAGAAAATACCGTTTACGGAAATTCTTATTCACCAAACCTAACTACTGGCCCACTGGTAACAATTGGATCTAATATTGGTGTTGTTTTTTTTAAAGACCTATATATTATTAGATATTTTAATTTTTTATTTTTAATTACCATTCAAACCAGTTTTAATTTTTTAATAAGTAAAAAATTTAATATATCTATATTTTATCTTACAATTTTTTCATTGTTTCTAATTACTTCTGTACCTTGGTGGTACTCATCTTTATATTCTTTAGGTGATTTAATCTGTAGTTTAATTTTTTGTAATTGTCTTTTACTTTATAAGTACTTCCCTAGATTATCTATATTTTTAATGAGCTTTACAATATTTTTTGGAAGAATATTAATTTTAGTTCCATTTTGTAGTTTTTATTTTTACAATTTATATAGTTCTAAAAAAATATCAATAAAAGAACTTTTATTGTTTTTAACTCCACCAGTGATTTGGCTAATTTTAGTTTTAAATTTTTCAACATATCAAAATTTGAGCGAATATATCAAAAACTATTTTGAAATAGTTTATTCAACTAATCCAAGTATTGGACTTGAAACAAAATCTAACTCTCTACTTAATTTTGAAAATATGAGAATGAATTCTGACCTTCGCTTTTGGAATACAGCTGATTATTTAAGAGTTCTAGTTAGTCCTATGTTGATTTTATTTATTATATTTAGACCCGAAAAATTTAATTTAAAAAAATTTCAAAGTGTTAGATATAGTCTTTTTTTCTCTTACATAATCATGTACTTTTTGTACTGGTTTTTTAGTCCAACTAAATCAATAATCTACACCCAAACTTTTACAACTATTGTGCTTTATACAGTTTTGTTGTATTTTATAGAAAATAAACACAGCAATTCGTTTTCTGATTTTATTCCATTATTAATTGTTCTCTTTTACTTTTCTTCAATAACGGTGATAATTATTAGTTTGTTATTTTACTTTTTCAAAAAAGTATTAAATATTTCACTTGATATCAGACTTTTTATATCTATTTTGATTATTTTTAACTCTTTAAATTCATATTTTGAAATTTCTAATAAAACTTTGTTCAACAATATTAACTTTTCTTTCTGTAATGAAAACCTGCAGTCTATAAGTTGTTTTGAAAACTACCTGAATAATGAATATAAATTTGAAGATTAATTTATTTTTGAATAAATTAAATGTGTAAACTAGCTAAACATGAGTAAATATTATTTTATAAAAGCAAGATTGTTAAGTTTTGTTACTACTTTTTTAGCCCCAGTTTCAGTTCATAATTATCAAAAATTTATAAATATTCAAGATATCTGGGCAAATATTAAAATGGACAGCATTAAAGGTGACTACCTTGAATTTGGAATTCTAAAAGGAAAAAGTCTTTTGCATAGTTTTAAGTGTGCAAAAAAACTTCAAATAACTAATTGTAATTTTTATGGTTTCGACTCATTTGAAGGTTTCCCAGTAGAAAATCATGACTTTTTTATAAAAAATAATTTTGTCACTAATTATGAAAAAGTAAAAAATACTTTTAGTAAATTTAAAAATGTGTACATACTTAAAGGTTTTTTTGAAGAAACATTAAAACATGATGGCATTGTAAAAATAGATAAAATAAGTTTTGCATTTATTGATTGTGATATATATGAGTCAGCAATCAGCATACTTCCATTTATAAAAGAAAGAATTTCAACGGGGGGCTTTATAATGATTGATGATTTTTCCTCAGTCGACAAAAATGGTAACAGTATCTACAAAGCTTTTATAGAAAATTTTGATATCGGACAAGACTGTATCTTATATGACACATACTCAAATGGCCAAATATACAGAGTAATTTAAAATTATGAATCAAAAAACTGATTTAACTATATACATACCTTTGTTTAACGAGGAAGATGGTGTTGAATATTTAAAAAATGAACTTGAAATATCATATCCTGATTTAAGTAATTTAGCTGATATAGATATCGTTTTAATAAACGATGGGAGTACAGATAAAACACCTTATTTATTAGAAAAATATTTTCAAGATAAAAAATATAGGATTATTCATCATGAACATAACAAAAATTTAGGAGGGTTCTTAAATACTGCAATAAATGATTGTACAAGTTCATTCATTGGGTTCTTAGATAGCGACTGTACATATCATCCTTCTTTAATGAAGGAAATGATAAATAAAATACTTGAGGGTTATGACATAGTAAACGCATCTCCCTACCATCCAAATGGTCATGTAAAAAATGTGGGTGAAATAAGACTATTTTTAAGTAGATCTATTAATAAGGTTTATAAATTAATTTCTAGAAAGAATTTTTATACCACAAGTTCTATTTGTAAAATATATAAAACAGAATTGGTTAAACAAATAGTGATAACAAGAAAAAATTTTGTTGCAGTTACAGAACTGTTTACAAAATCTGTCTTAAATACAAATAAAATTTTTGAATTACCTTGTACACTGAACGCGAGAATATTTGGTGTTTCTAAAATGAATGTTTATGAAAACATTTTAGATCATATCAAATATTTAGCTCACTACATAAAATATCTATATGAAAAATAAAATTATATTTGTTGTAGGAACTCGTCCTGAAATTATAAAAATTGCACCAATAGCTAACAAATTGCCCTCAATAATATTATTTACAGGTCAGCATTTTGATGCAAACATGTCAGATAATTTTTTTAAACTTTTAAAAGTTAGCAAAATTATAAACTTAAAGACAAAACAAAACTATTCCGTTCAACATATGGCAAATAATATTTCTTCTGAACTTTTAAAATTAAAAACAAATAAAGTCGTTGTCCAGGGAGACACAAATTCAACTCTTGCAGGTGCAATAGCAACTAAATTTGTAAAGAAAAAACTTTACTTTATTGAATCAGGAATGAGGTCAAAAGACTTAATGCAGGTGGAAGAATATAATCGAATCCTAGTATCTCATTTGGCGGATATTAATTTTTGCAATCATAGAAATAATAAGGAAAATCTAATTAATGAAAATATATCTAGTAAAAAAATTAAAATCTCAGGAAGTACTGTTTACTCTTCACTTAAATTAATTGATAATCAAATATTTAAAAACACTGAGCACGACTATATCCTTTTAACTCTTCACAGACCTGAAAATGTTGACCAAGATAAAAAACTAAATAAATTATTAAATACAATAAACAAACTTAATGCAAAAATAGTTTTTCCTATTCACCCAAGAACAGAATCTAAAATTGATAAAAAAAGATATAAAAATATAAAGTTTCTAAAGCCACAAAATTATTTATCTTTTGTTTCTCTAATGAAATACTCAAAATTTATCATATCTGACTCTGGGGGGGTCCAGGAAGAAGCAGCTATTCTTCGTAAACCACTTCTTATTCCTAGGGAGCATACTGAAAGACCTGAGATGCTGAAGAAATTTAATTTACTTGTAAGTAATGTAGAGGAACTTAGTGCGGAATCTAAAAATCTTTTAAATAATGTTTCCAAACTTAGTAAAACAGTTAACGAATCTAGACTTTTATATGGAGATGAAAAAGTAGTTAGCAATATCATTAAAGAGCTAAACGATTAATTACAACTCACGAATAAACTTTGCAGGATTTCCAAAATAGATAGACTTTTCTTTTACATTTTTTGTCACAACACTGCCTGCACCAATCAATGAATTCTTATGTATTGTTACACCGCAAATAATAGTAGAATTTGCGCCTATGGAACATCCATCTAAAATATTTGTTTGTAAAATTCTATCTTCACTCCAACCGTCTACCTTTGGATATAAATCATTTGTAAAAGTTACACTTGGGCCAATAAACACATTATTTTTAATCACAACACCTTTGTATATTGAAACATTGTTTTGAATTTTGCAATTATCTCCAATAATCACGCCTTCATCGATATAAACATTTTGTCCTATTGATACATTAGAGCCAATTTTTGAACCTTCTCTAATGTGTGAAAAATGCCAAATTTTAGTGTCGTCACCAATTTGAGCTTGCTCTGAAACTATAGCAGTTTCGTGTTTGAAATAGTTTTTTAAACTCATGGTTAAAATTATAAAACAATCTAACCTAAATCTTTAATATAATTTAAGTTGTTTTTTAAAATATCCAAAAAATTTAAATCATATAATTCTAAATAATCTTTCCCCAAAACTGACTTTTGATATGGTGATGGATTTGGCTTAGGATTAATTTTATCGGTAAACCAATAGGGTTCACCCTCTCCCATAGGCCAATGAATATATTTGTCAGTTAAATTGTTGGAAATATTATTTAATTGCTCGTTCCAAGGAATACAGTACTCATTGCATTCTATAAAATAAGAACCGCCTTGAACATTAAAATTGTAAATACTTGATAAAAATAAAAAGCTAAAAAATATTTTGAAAGCTAGTTTTGATTTTATCATTTCGAAAAAGATGAAAAGTGTTAAAGTTGAAGCAACAACAGCATACCTACCGTAATAAGTATCTCCTATTTGACCAAAATATATTAAAACTACCTGAGAAGTAAATGCCAATAAGGTAATAAGAATGTCATTTTTTAAAATTCTTTTTAAAAATAAAAACAAAAAAAATATGAAAATAAAAGTTACTAGATATTTAAGCCAAGGTTCTTTGTAATATTTTTCTGTAAAAATGTTTAATGTGAAACTATATCTGATGATATTCAGTATTTTTGTATAGTCAAAAGCCGAAGAAAAATTTCTATAATAAAAAGAGTTTTGAGTGATTAAATAAATTAAAACATTTAAATGAACAACGCTTGCAAATATACCAAAATAAATTGGGACTTTTAATTTTTTATTATTTTCAAAAAAATATTTAATGATAAAACATGGGAGTAGAAAAAGTGAATAATAATATGACAAAAAGCCAACAAAAATTACAAAATATTGAAAATTCAATAAATTTTTATCTTTAAGACCATATATCAAAATAATAAAAATTGAAATTGCCAGATATTGAGGAGAGCTTATTGAATTAGCAAAAACTTCTATAAAATTCATAGAAGGGAGTACTAATAGAAGAATACTCATGCCTAATCTAGATGTTTTATCAATGTAATTCCGATTCAAAATAATAAATAAAAAACTTGGAAGGGTAAAAATTAATAAAGAAGAAATAGCTGTAAAAATAGGACCATAAGCAAGAGGTAAGAATTTAGTAAATAATATTTGTAAATTACAAATCATACAAAAATAACCTCCAGAAGAAGGCGAAAAAAACAATGTGTTTAAAACATCATTCTCAAGAGAGTAGCTCCACCAGATAGCTCCTTCTTCAGCAAAGTATCTTCCATTTATAAATATTTCAGGAGATCTAAAAAAAATAAATATATAAAAAATAATTAAAAAAAGAAAATAAATTTTAAAGTCTTGATTTGTTTTCATATTTAAAGCATACAATATTTAATTACTTCTATAAATATTGACAAGAAGATTGCAAGCTTTTTATTAAAATAGTTTTATTGTAAATTTTAAAGAGCTTAAAAAGTGAAGAAATAATGGAAATAATATCATCAAATATTACCGACTTGATTTTACCTTTTAATAGTTTGTCTGAAAATTATTTTTTAAGTAATTTTGATAGTTTAAAACTAGAAAATTATGGTCATTTAATATTAGATATAAGAAACTAGTAAAAAATTGATAAATTTAAAAAATCGCTATAAAAATCTATATATAACTTCAAAATTTGCTTATTTATTATATGTATTTATCTTTTCCATTCCGTTAATGATATTTGTTTTTAATTTAATATCTTCATCTAAATTTGATGTAGGAGTAAATTCGAATCCTGCAACATATTCGGAATGTGGGTTTGTTTTAAATTATGAAAATTTTTCAGAAATAGAAATAGTGGAAACTCCTAGAGATGTTTATATTTTTCCTGAATTAGAAAATATAAAATGTTTAGGTGTCCCCAACTTAGCAAATTATTCATCAAATGATAGTGTTTTATATGTTGAATATGAAATGGGATCAAATTATAAATTTTTTAAATATTTAAATAATTTTGGAAACTATATTTTATTATTTTTATTGCTTCTCACCAAAAAAAATAAGTTACAATATCCATTAATTATTTACTTTGTATTTAATTTTGGTATTTACAACCTGCTCACGCCTGTAGAATCTCTTATTGAAATTATTTATCCGGTACCACCTCTTTATGGTGACAGATTTGTTAAATTCTTTGTGAACAATTTATTTATAATATTGTTTTCTATTAAATTAAACTCTAACAAGTTGTACTTATCTCTATTTACGTTCTTTTTGTTTTTTTCTAACGACTTTGTAGGAATTTTTATTTTTATATTATTCCTCAAAAACAAATTTAATTTTAAATTTAGTGAACGTGAAAAGAGGTACCTCATAAATATTCCTTTTGCATTTTATTTTTTTAGAATTATTTCTGGTATATTCACATATTTTGACGATGTTTGGATAAGCATGGCACAAACAATATACAGAGGATATACAAGGTATCCTGATATGCAAAGAGTGCTATTTTTCTTAAAGTGTAACAATGATCCGAATGCAACAATCACTGAAGGGTATTTTATTGGCATACAGTGCAATGAACTTGGGGGAGGCCCCCTTGACGCCTATTTACCTTTCTACGGTGATGTCAACTTGTGGTCAAAAATATTAGGTTCTCTTTCGATAATTACTTTAATTTATCTTTATAAACAGGCTCTAGTGTATTTCGAGAATAATCAAGTTCCTCTTGTATTTATATTTCTATCACCACCTTTGCTTCACTTGACACATTACGGAAACGACGATTTACCAATTCTATTAATTTGTTCGTATGCTTTATGGAATTTTAGAAAAAATAATTTTTTTAAATTATTTTTAATACTTATTACGGCGCTTTTTAACCTTCACCCAACAAGTATATTAGTTGGCATCTTGGCTGTTTCAGTAAAGAAAACTAATTATAAGGTTTTTATTAATACACTTATACTTTTAGCAATTTTTACAGGATTATTTTTTTATGACATCACATCTAACAACGCACAAATTGCTGTAATGCCCTGGGGGGATTATGGATTTGGTATTTATCTAGACTTAATCAATTTAAAATCAAATTTTTCAATACCGTATTCAATTGGTTCAATACTCATTTTTTCAATAGTATTGTTAATTCTTAGAAGCAAGTTCTTTAATAATCTTTATAACGAAGTTGACTTTAGTAAAATGAATTCTACTAGGACTAAATATGACGAATATGCGATAATTGGTATTACGTTTTGGTATGTAATCACATTCCTATACTCAAATGTTTCATACAGGCTACCTTCTTTCTACCTACTTTTCTTTTTAATTTTAATTTTTAGTAACAATAAGATAAAGACCCTAATAATTGGTTTAATTTTTTTAGAACCGGTGATTTGGCATTCAGAAGTTTTGGTTAGAAATATTTTTTTAACTATTAATAATCTTTGTCATTATTTGATTTTTTTAATCTGCTTTAGGTATTTAATTTCATACTCAAAAACAAATTTATTAAAGCTATTTAAAGATATTAAGAATAAAGAATTAAAATACAGACCTGTTAATAACTGATACTTTCCCATTAATTATTCTTTGTTTTAATATGTATAACATAATGAAAATTCCCATAGCAAAACCTGTTAATGAAATTAAAGATATAAAAAATTTTGATTCTACTTTTTTGAAAGAGGTAAAAAGTGGAATGTATATTGGGGGAAAAAATGTATCTAACTATGAAAATAATTTAAAAAAATTTTTAAATATCAAATATATAGTTTCATTAAATTCAGGAACTGATGCACTAATTCTCTCTCTTGTCGCTTTGGGAATTAAAAAAGGAGACGAAGTTATCTTGCCGTCTTTTACATATTTTGCAACTGCAGAAGCTGTAATGCAAGTTGGGGCAAAACCAGTTTTTGCAGATATAGAGGAAGGGAGTTTTTGTATTTCAGCTGAAACTATAAAAAAATTAATTACAAAAAAAACAAAATGTATTATCCCTGTTCATCTTTATGGATATGATTCTGACATTAAAAATATATTGCAACTAGCTAAGTCAAACAATATATATGTTTTAGAAGATGTCGCACAGGCTTTTGGTAGTAAATCTACAGAAGGAAGACACTTAGGTACATTTGGAGATATTAATGCTTATTCAAATTTTCCAAGTAAAACATTGGGTGGAATAGGTGATGGAGGTTTTGTGGCTACAAATAATTCCAAGTTATATAAATTAATACTCAAATTAAAAAATCATGGACAAACTAAAGTTTATGAACATGAAATTGTTGGATTTAATTCTCGCCTAGACTCACTAAATGCTTATGTTTTAAATGAAAAATTAAAAAATTTTGATAACATACATAAGTCAAGAAATCACTTTGTTAATTTTTATTTAAATTTTTTTGAAAATAAGTCAAACATATACATACCTACAATCAACGAAAACTTTTTAATGAACTACTTTAGTATTGTTTTGCCATATAACTCAAGAGATATAATTAAACAAGATTTAGAAAACAATGGTATTCAAACAAATATTTACTATAAAAAACCGCTGCATAAGCAAAAAGCTCTAAAGGAATATGGTTTTAGACATAATATCTTATCAAGAACTGATAACTACTCAAAAAGAATTTTATCATTGCCACTGTATTCAAATGTAACTAAAAGAGAACTTGATTTTATAAATCAAAAAATGAAACAGGTGTTTTAAATTGTCTAAAATTAAACTAGCAATAGTTGGCTATGGCAACATGGGTAAAATACATTACAAAGCTGCCTTAAAAAATAATTTCTGCGCAGATCCTTTAGTTGTCGAATTAGATAAAGATAAAGTTGATGGGGGCGTAGAGTGTGTCAATTTTGATGAATTTGTAGAAAGCTATTTAGACAAAATTGATGGAGCAATTATCTCATCACCTTCAAGTGTTCACTTAGACAACTCCCTGCCCTTGATTGCAAAAAATATTCCCCTTTTAGTTGAAAAACCACTCACATCAAGTAAACCTGATGATAACGAACTGTTAGATTCAGCTATTAAGAAAGGCTTAATATTAAAGTGTGGACTGATTGAATTATATAATCCTATAATTCAAGAGTTGTCAGAGATAAATTTTGAAAATGTAAATTTTGTGCATATTAAAAGACACTCTCCAAAAACAGACATTACTCGTAAATTAGAAAATATTATTCTTGACCTTACACTTCATGACATATCTATTATTTATAAAATATTTAAACCTACAAAGGTTGAAATTATGGCAGTGGATTTAACAAAAGAAAATGGAGTTGCAGAGTCAGCTCAAATATTATTAAAACTTGATGAAAAATTTTCTGTATTTATTAGTTCTTCTAGGCAAGACCAAGAAAAGGTTAGAATGTTAGAAATTTATGATGAAAGATCTGTTTATCATTGTGATTTAAAAAATAAATTTTATGAGGTAAAGCAGAGTGGAAAAATTGATTCTGTTGATGCAAAATCAATAACAGAATCTAATGTTTTAAAAAAAGTTGATATGTTGAATAAACCAGAAACTGCAGAGATACAACTTGAAAGTTTTATCCAAAGTATAAAAGATAATGAAATAGACGAAGAGCATTTAAATATTGTTAAAAATACCCATGAACTAGCTTACAAGTTGCTAGATTCCTAAATAAAAATTAATAATTTTAGATTTTATAATATAAAAAAAATTTCTTCTAAAACTCAAATTAGTAGATGTTTTTTTATTATATTTTGAAACAACAAGAGAAGGCTCAGCCCAAAAGGATTTTGCATTTGTTTTTCTTAAAACTTCATTCATCCACATATCGGCGGAGTGATTAAATGGTAAAAAGCTGTGGTAAAGTTTTTTAGCAGATGTTTTATTTAAAAAATAAAATTGAGCCGCTCTCGTGCCCCCATGTGAAATAATTTTACCTTCATTATTTTTAGTTATTTCATTACTTTTTCTATAAATTAATTTTTTGTTATTAACCTTTTCTTCATTTAATTCTTTATAATCTCCCCAAACTGAATCATAAACAACATCCCAATCTTCAGGAAGTTCTTGTAGATACTTCGAAAGTCTTAAGGGTATATTTTCGTAAAAATCACCAATATTATCTTCCAAGATTACAGCATATTCATCACCATTATTGACAATTTTTTCAAGTGCTAAGTAGTGTTTGTAGCTACAACTGATCCACCCATCTTTGATTTTTGAATTTCTTTGAACTGCTTTCTTCTTAATTTCAAAAGTTAATTCATCCTTATTTGGGTTATTAATAAAAAAAACATCAGACATGTCAACGCCATATTTTTTTAATAAGTTTGTCGTATTTTCATATCTGCTTGTTTCTAAATTATGAATTACATAATATTTAATTTTATTTATCATTTTTTTACATAATAAAATAGTTTTTTAACAAATTGAATTAAATTAATCAAAAAAAGTTTAAGTGGGTATTTGTTTTTAAGTTGTTTTTGCAAAGCAAATAATTTAAACAATCTTAATATTTCATGTTTTTTCACATTAATTTCGCTATGAAATTTTTTATCATAAAAATTAAAAAAAGCATCTTGATAAAATTTTGAGTTTTCTTTCAAAACAGAATCAAATGACCAAGGCTTCGCATTTCCACTGTAATGTAAAAATATTACGTTTTGTTTTACAAATTCAAAATTTTGAGGATCATAACTATTTAAATCAAGTTTGTAATTTAAAATTTTGTTTAAGTTGTAGTAATTGCCATTAAAGTAGACATTTAAAACATCTTGATCCCAATAAACTATTTTTTGATATTTTTCTGCCATAATTTTAGTTAGAGAGTTTACCATTTTTGATGATATCCACTTCTGAAAATCAACAACTACAACTCCAGCATTAAAATATTTTTCTCCTTGATACCCTAAATTATTAAAGTATTCTTTAGAAACCTCTTTAGTGCCTTCTGAAACACCTGAAATGTAAAATTTACCATTTTTCATTTTTTAATTTTTT
>Ga0255743_10003092_pt1 | contig 13342 bp, 7 predicted proteins | sample 101ome_19_FD_179950 | JGI IMG/M metagenome (GOLD analysis project Ga0255743, IMG submission 179950) | Coastal salt marsh microbial communities from the Groves Creek Marsh, Skidaway Island, Georgia - 101405AT metaG (version 2) | ecosystem: Environmental > Aquatic > Marine > Intertidal zone > Salt... | reverse complement strand
GTCGACGACACGATGATGGACACCACGATGCGTCGAGGCGGGTACCGTGGATAGAGTTTATACTTACGAAGTACGACTACACATACACGTACACTACATAAACTACATAAAAACTCGGACATTCGGAATCCAATCCGCCACGCCCCTCGGGCCGATCCGACGCGGCACACGTACACGACGACGACGGACGACGATGCGCTCGACGAGGTACGCGCGACGCGCGACGAGGCGACGGTGACGGTGGTGAAGGACCATACGCGCGCGATCGATCGATCGAACGATCGACGCGACGCGACGCGACGGATGGGAACGAGGATTGGGGACGGACGATGGACGGGGACGCGCGCGCGCGCGATCGTGTCGTGGGGAAGAGATGAAGCACGCGTGACGACGACGTGACGACGGAGACACCGATCGGTGGAGACCAAAGGGGTGTGATGGGCGACCGACTGACGATGCGTGATCGCTCGCTCGACGCGATTTTGGTGCGTGCGTAGTGGTGTTTTGAACGTGAAGACGACGACGGCGGCGACGCGAGCCCTCGCGCGGGGAAGGGCGGAGACGCGACGCGCGCCGACGCGCGTGGTGACGCGCGCGGGTGAGGGCGAGACGGATGGGAACGTCAAATTTGCGAATAATAAGCAAGAATTTGAAGCCGTGAGCGCCGAGGCTGGGAGCGGGTTGGTGGCTGTGCAAATCTCCACCAAGACGTGCGGTCCGTGTAAGATGATTTACCCGACCTTTGTCGGTTTGTCGGAGGAGTTGCCCAAGGTGACTTTTGTGAAGATTATGGGTGACACGGATTTGGAATCGCGCGCTCTGATGAAGGAGTGGGGTGTGCGCGTGGTGCCGTTGTTCTTGCTCTTCCGTAACGGTGAACGCATCGGCGAGTGGAGCGGCGCCAAGGCGGATATTCTCAAGGAGAACGTGCGCGCCGCGTGCAACGACGACGAAAAGTAGACGACGACGTCTTCGTCGCGCCCGCGATTACAAATCGTTCATTATGCTTTATACCGGTACAACGTTATTGTAATATTTGAAGATGAAGAATATCTCGTTGACATGACGATGATTATAAAATGCTAGGCGCGGCGAGACGCGAAATCACGCGCGCGTGGGCAAGCCGTTGTTTTGCATGTGCTCCTTGACTTCGCTCACGAGAACTTCTTCGCGGTGGAAGATGCCTGCGGCGAGCGCGGCGGAGCACTTGGTCGCGTTGAAGACGTTGGTGAAGTGTTCGGGACAACCAGCGCCGGAGGAGGCGATGACGGGGATGCCGACAGCGTCGGACACCAGGCTGACGAGTTCGTGGTCGAACCCGTTGCCCTGGCCGTCTTCGTCGATGCAGTTGAGAAGAATCTCACCGGCGCCGAGCGCCTCCATGGCGATGGCGAGTTCGTACGCACCGATGTCGCGACCTTCGCGACCGCCCTTGACGGTGCACTGAAACCACACGTACTTTTCGCCATTCGGACCGGGGCGAGAGGTTTCGACGCACTTGTTCTTCGTCTCGGACGGGTCGGCGACGTATTGGCGTCGCGGATCGATGGAGATGACCACCGCTTGCACGCCGTACCGCTCGGAAATCTGTTCTATGCTCGTCTTACCGGTGTTCACCTTCCCGGACGCGTACCACTGTTCGGCGACGTACACCGCGTCGCTACCGATGGACACCTTGTCCGCCCCCGAGGCGAAGTACGCGCTCGCCACCTCGAGCGCCGTGTATGACTTGCCGTTGCTATCGGTGAAGTCGCGGATACCGCCACCGACGGTGAGAGGCACGAAAACGGTCTCACTCGAGCGACGAAGGACCTCGAGCATCGGCGCGTCCGTCAACGGCAAATCTCTGTACCCCGTGATGTTCAAAAAGGCGACCTCGTCGGCGCCTTGCTTGAAATACTTACCCGCCAATTCGACGGGTTTGCCCAAGTTTCGCACGTCCCCGCCTTCGTCCTTCTCGCGCACGTCGTAGGAATCGCCCTTCGTGACGACCAAATCACCGCTATCGTTCGAACGAACGTCGAGGCACGCGATGACGCGGCGCGCCAATCCGTTGGCGACGCTCGGCGCCGTCCCAAACTGACCCGTCGGCTCGGCGTCCTCTAAAAAGCGTTGAAACACCCCCAAACCGGTGGCGCCGGACTTTTCCGGGTGAAATTGGCACGCCATGACGTTTCCTTTCTGCACGCTCGCGATGAATTCTCCTCCGTAATCGCACGTCGCGAGCACCCAATCCTTATTTTCTTCGCTCGGCGTCGCGCGGTACGAGTGCACGAAGTACACCCGCTCGCTCTCCATCCCGTCCATCAACCCGCTCGACTTTTTCGTGTTGGTGAGATTCCAACCGATGTGCGGTACGATCAATCCCTCGCCTCTGAATTTACCCACGCTCCCCGGAATCAACCCCAATCCCTCCACGCCGCCGCTCTCCTCGCTCCCGTCGAATAAGAGCTGCAACCCGAGGCACACGCCCAAGAAGGGCTTATCGCTTCTCACGTACTCTCGAAGCGGTTCGACGAGCCCTCGCTCGCGCAAGATGTCCATCGCGCTTCCATACGCGCCCACCCCCGGGAAGATGAGCTTATTCGCTCGCGACAAATCCTCCGGCGTCTTGACGTCTCGAACCTCAAACCCGAGGGCTGCCACCGCGTTTCGCACCGATCGCACGTTCCCGGCGCCGTAATCCAACAGGTACACCGGCTCTTTCCCACCCGCCGACGTCATCACGGCGTCACCTCGGGTCCTCGCGCCGTCTCGCGCGCCTCCACGCGTCGCGCGCGCGCGCCGACGTCCATCGCTCGCCGCGCGCCCGAGACCCTGCGCCCGCGGCGCGCGCGCCGTCGACGTGCGCATCGCGTTCGGTGCCGTCGGTGCCGTCGAGCGCGTGCGATGGGTACACGCGTGTCACGTCCGACGATTCGCGCGCGTCGCGGTCGGCGAGCGCGTCGCGGTGTGCGGCTAATGCGTCGCATCTAAAAAGTGAGCGCTATCTCGTTTTCTACTTTTTCGTCGGCGACGCCCAGGGAGGCGGGGGACACTCGAACGACCACCCGTCGCCGGTGTATCGCACGCAGTGTAACCACACAGCCTCAAGATCGATGGCGACGTCGCCGGCGTGAGCGATTCGAGGACAGTGTGGACAGAGCGCGGCGGTGGTCTCGCGCGACGGGCGAGGACGCGAGTAATCGACGGTGAGCGCGTCGTCGGCGACGAGTTCGCCATTCGAGTCGAGGATGGAGACGTCGCAGAGGCGTTGAATGCGGGCGGCGCGTTCCGGATCGGTGTGTTTTCCGCCGTAGGTGACGTCGTTGGCGATGGGGTGGCCGAGAATGGCGAGGTGGGCTCGGATTTGATGCGAGCGGCCGGTGCGCGGTTCGCAGCGGACGAGCGATGTGCCGTCGTCCAGCGTGCGCATCCACGTGAATGTGGTCGACGCATCTTTGAATGATTTCATCGTGCGTTCGTCGAGATCCTCCGTCTCCGGTTTACCGAGCCACACGGCGACGCGACGCTTCCCGTCGAAACCTAAACGCGCCTCCTCGGTCACCGACGCACCGTCGCCGTCGTTAAAGACGCCTCGCACGCGCGCGACGTACTCCTTCCGCATCTCTCGCGCCTCCATCTTTTCGCGCATCCTATTCGCCGCTTCGGGCGTTCTCGCGAGCAATAACAACCCCGACACGTTCTTATCCAACCTATGTATCGGAAGTAACCGCCCTAAATCTCTCCTCGACGCCGCCAGGAGCGCCACCACCGTGTTTTTCCGATACTGCCCAGTCGGATGCACCGGCACCGTCGCCGGTTTACACACCGACACGACGTCATCGCTCACCTTTAACACCTTCACCTCATCCGAAACCACCGGCGGTTCGTGCCTGTGAATGTAATGTCGCACCCTATTTCCTCCTCGAAGCGTCGGCCCGTCCTCGTGTCCCGAGTCGTCCCCGTCGTCCTCCCTCCTTCCGCTCGTCGTCGCCCCCGCGTCGCTCGCCCGTCCACCTCCCTCCACCCGCAGACGACCCATCGCGCGCGCTTTGACGTAATACGCGCGCGGGCGCATGGGAAACTCCTCGGCGAAGAGCTCGCACAACCGTTTCCCCGCCCACCTCGCCTTGACGCCGCAAATGAAATCGAAAAAGTACGGAACCACGAATCGCACGCCCACGTCGTCGTCGACGCGATAATCGCCGTCGTAATCGGGCGGATTGACGAACAAATCGTTCGTCTCCAACACGGCGTCGAACGCGTTGCCCGCGCGATCGTTCGCCTTGCGTTTCTTCGTCGACATGGCGGTCGCGCTGTGCGGGAAGAGGCTGTTGTTCGTTGGGGCGCGCCATCGCTCGACGCGCGCAGACGCGCGCATACGCACGTCGGTGACCATGTACGCGCGACGATTGGCGAACGAGATCATCGTTCGACCGGGGGACGAACCGGACGAGCGATACGACGCGCGACCGACGCACCCGGCGTCGACGAACGAGCGCGCCCTGCGAGCGTGGGACGCGTTATCGACGACGACGACGACGACGACGACGACGACGACGACGAAAGGCGGGGGGACGTCGCGCGCGCGCGGCGACGGCGCGATGGACGCGTCCGTCGTCTTACGCGCGATGGCGGTGATGCCGAGCGAGGAGACGATCGCGGCGAGACGACGACCGAGACTGGACCCGTGGACGGCGAGGGCGCTGCGGGACGACGTCGAGGGCGACGGCGGCGCGAGGAAGCGCGGACGAGGCGGAGGGAGAAAGGGGGGTGCGACGTCGTCGTCGGCGGCGAAGAAATCGGACGACGCGAAGGCGTCCGAGGCGGTGGAGAGATTGCGGGCGGTGGCGAGGGAGGCGTTGGAGTCGACGAAGGAAGCGACGCGACTGAAAGCCGAGGCGAACGCGAGGTTCATGGAGACGAGGAATTTCGCGGGTAAGATGGTGGAGGTAGAGACGGAATTCGTCGAGGGAACGAAGGAGGCCAAGGCGCACACGAAACGGTTGGAGATGCTGGCCAAGGGTGGGATCGATGCCGTCTTGGCGGAGCTCATGCAGCCGAAAAAGTTGACAGTGTTGGACAAGACCAAGGCGGATTGGCGCAACGTGAAGGATGGCGACGCCGATTTGCAAGAGGATTTACAACATCACCAAAGAGGCGGTCGCACGTACCGTGAACAACAAGATTTCTTACAACAAGCGGACTTCCGCGAATACGAGCTCGAGCGCGACGCCAGACTCGCCGCCAATTCCAAACGCGGAGGGGCGAGATAGCTATTCTTTCGCCTCGACCCATGGTTTAATACCAAGCCTAGCTAAGACTGAATTCGGCAGCGCGAACAAAGGATCGATCGGTTCCACCGCGGCGGGGTGACCCATGAGACTTAAACCGGCGATCCCGAAAAACGTGTGATAGACATCCGGCTCGTCGTCGGGACGATCGGAGATGCCGCCAGAGGCGACGTCTTGACATCGCAAAATAAATCGACAGAGCGCGTCGCGATCGATCCAGTGAGTCTTCCCCAACACGCTCAGAGAACTGAGCACCCACCACGAGTAACACACGTCCGGTAATTTCTCCGGCCGTCCATTCAATCCACCCATCTTCACCTGTCTCTCCGCGAGCCACCAACCGAGCAAATCCCCGTCGACGTAATCCAATCGTCCACCGATCGCCAACGCCCCCACGCATGTGAACACCTGACCGGCGTGTGATTCTCCACCGGGAGTCGCCCCGAACCCACCGTCAAAGTTTTTACACGAGTTGATGTACGCACACGCGCGCTCGACGTCCACCTCGTGTAGACGATTGAGCAGTCGCAGCGCGCTCAACGCGCAGTACGTGAAACGCGTGTCCACCTCGCCCCACTCGTCGCCTTGAAAGGAACCGTCTTCCCGTTGCATACTCTTGACGTACGCGACGATCGCGTCCGGATTCAAGCGATCCATCTCGTCAAACAATGCGTAAATCTGCACCGCGCTCAGCGTGTACAAAATGTGCCCATCGTGTCCGACTCCTCCGCTGTACGCGCCCGATTCGCATCGACAGCTCTCGATGTAGGATAAGATCTCCTCGCGCTTCTCTGCCCCCAGGTCCGCGTCCAATCGACCGATCGTCGCCAGCGCGCAGACGCCCCAGTAAATCCCAGAGAGGCGCAGGTGTTCGGTGAAGGCGTGTTCGAGGGTATCGGTGCTCGAACTCGCGCGCGCGATGAATTTTCCGTGCGCCTCGACGGCGAGGGAACTTTTTTCGAAACAGTCCCCGACTTGAGGCGACGACATCGCGCGCGCGCGACGATGAGGAATCCGAGAACGTCGCACTGTGTGGATTGGACACTCTCGGATTCCTCATCGTCGGCGCCGGTTTGGCGCGCAAATCAAATGTATTATGTTACAACACACAAAGTTGTCTACTGTAGTGTGATCAATACGCTAAATACAAGTCTCAGAAACTAGGAGACCAAGAACAGTAGCTACCCTCACAGATGTACACGAGGGCCTCGTTGACGTACTGCATGTAGTACGGGAGACGCGCCACGGAGCCGACTTGTTGCAGCGGCGGAAGATCGCCCGCTTGGCTCTTCTCCTTGACGCGCTCGAGGTCAATTCTTGGGAATTTTTGAATCACGATGTACTCATCCGAATCGTGGGGAGTTCCGAGCGACCTGGGGCGTTGAAGTGGGAAAGCCACCGCCTCTTCGTTCGGGCCCCAGAGGTTGAGTCCCTGAGGCAGGTTGTCCATCTTCTCAGCGCACTCTGTTTTGAACTTATCCGAAGGTATGAAACGAGAACCAAAGGAAAGAACGCCGTGATGATCATCCTCCGCCTTGATTTGGGGCTCGTGCGATCCTTTTGACATTCGCGGAGGTGGGTCCCAGCACACCCACTGGTGCGCCGTGTAGAAGTCAGTGCCTTCTGTGTTGCCGTCGTACGCCAAGTGCGTCGCGAGGAGAATCAAGAGGCGTTCGCCACTCGGGCTCCACTGGATTGCCTCTATGGTGTGTCTGATGACTTGGTTCATGACAGACAACACGGGAACCCGACGAGACGCATTCCACGTGGGGAAGTTCATGATGCTCAACTCGTCGTGAATCTTATTCCACTGGTTCGCACCCGTCACGATGAGGTCAAAGTCGAGCACAGCCATGTGAGGATCCGCCCTGGGAGGACCAGTCCAATTTCCATCGGCATCCAAGTCGAAGTGCATGCATCGAACGAAAAGACCGTCTTCCGTTGACCACACGACTTGCTCACCGCCGGGACGACCGGTGAAGTAAAACGGCGTGGGAATGTTCGGTTCGCGGTACGCTGGATCCGACGATATCTCCGTCACCACACACTTACGAATATTTTCAAACAACTCATCGTCGTCTAAACCAATGAATGGCATGAATTTCTGATTTTTAATAGCCTCTTCAGAAGGGACGGGTGCCATGACGAGATATGCGTACTTGTGGACGTCGGTGGCGTCGAACCCGCCGACGATGGCTGTGGGAACGAGCCAAAAACCTCTACTATCGCGATCGCCTCGTTTCGGAGGAACCCATTCGATCTGTAAAGTCGTATCATCGCAATAAACTCGAGTGAGTGGCTGCTTGGTGTGCTCTTCATCTGTGACGCAGCGCACTTTCCGAAACTGAGGAATATTCGACCACCACGAGCTCTGTCTCCTGCACGTCTGCTTCAGGAGACGATTCGAATCGGATTCTCGGATGCGTTTCGATGATTCTGGATCAGTGCTTATCATTCGACGCCGCTTAAAAGTTCCTCGTATCGCATCTTGCACCGTAGTAGAAGTTGCGTGATACGCGCGTCCCACGCTGCGTCCGACTTTCTGCCACCAGCTCAACTTTTCCACAGAAAGAACTTCTTCGAGGTCTCGCGAGACATGATCGCTCTCATCTACGTTGAAAGAAGCGTTATCAAACATTTCAGACCGCGCAACAGTCGTATTCTCAAACGAAACTGCGGATGCATTCTCTGGCTGCGCGTGGGCGGCCGCTGCGTTCGCGCCGACGCCTTCGTGTGCCCCGTCGGCGTTGCCCCCTTCTTCTTCCTCCTCCTCCTCCTCCTCCGAAGAGACAGCCTCATCGAAGCTATCATCGTCAGAATAATTCGCATCGTACTCATCTACGTCCGGCCACCGCATCGACAGCGGCGCGAGCGGCCAGTCGCGAACCTTGTGCACGAAAAACGTCTCTCGCTGACCATCCACCATCAGTGCCAGACTGTTGTCGTGCGGCGCAAAAGAATACCGCGCATCCTCTGATCCGCTCGCAATTTTCCAAACCTTCTCCGCAGGCGGCGGAATAGGCGACGGCGCGCCTCGCATGCCGTTGCTCGGCCCGTAAAGCGACGTCAGTGTCGTCGCGCAATCGAGCGTGTACAACGCGGATTCCATTCGATCCTTGTGTGAAAAGTTGATAAAAGTCCCGCACGGAGAGAACATCATGTGCGTGCAATGGAATCCTCGAGGAAGCGCGAGAATGTTCTTTACCGGTGGGGTATTCCGCGTCTCATCCTTTTCATCGCCGTGCATGAAGTCATCCGACATCTTCTCGAGCGTCGAGTGCGCGCGTCGGCGTTTGCACTTGCGATGCACGTCCTTCGACGTCGAAAACAAAATCTTATTGTAGCACTGACTCGTCTCCGGCCCGTCGACGAGAACCGCACACGCTAAGAGTTGAGATTTCGGCGCCCACACGAGCGTGCGAGGCACGAACGAGTTCAGCGCGGACTCATGAATCTGGTACACGTTGCCCCCCTTGGGCATGGGATCGCACGTGAACAGTCTCTCGCGATCAATCACCGCCAATCGCCCCGGATATCCCGCCGACGGTCGCGCATCGCTCACCACAGATTTACCACTCACATTATCCCTCTCTTGACGCGCGCTCGCCTCTCGCATCGACGACATTCGCGCGTCGTTCGCCTCGGCGAATGCGCAAAATCGCTTCGCGTCCAACTGCGCGCTCTTCTTCAACACGTGCACTCGCCACATGTACAATTCCTTCCAACTAAACTTTGGAAACCTCCCTCGCCTTCCATTCGTCTCCTCACCCACCCCGACTCCTCGTCGTTCGAACCCATCCTCTCGCACTAAATCCCTCCGCACCAGCGCGCTCGCCTCCAACCGCGTCGCCGCGTCCCTCCACAGCGTCTCCCGCGTCCCGATCAACCGCTCGAAATCCCGACACGCGCACGCCGCCATCGCCAACGCGTGTCCACTCCTCAATCGTTCCAACACGCGCACGACCAACTCGTCCGGAAGCGTCCCGAACGCCCCGAACGGCGTCGCGTCGTCGTCGCCGCCGTCGTCGTCGCCGCCGTCGTCGTCGTCGTCGTCGTCGCTCCGTCGCGCGCGTTTCGGCGCCACCATCGCGCGTCCTCGCGTCGCGTCCTCGCGTCTCGTCCTCGCGTCGTCGTCGTCTCGAGGTCGAGGTCGAGGTCGAGGTCGAGCCGCGCGCGGTCGGTCGGACATCCCGGACACGTCGGATGGAGGCGATACGAGGTGTGATGTTACAGAGGATCGATCGATGTCGACGTCGACGTCGACGTCGAGGGCGAGGGCGGCGTGCGAGTGGGTCAGGCGCGTTTGGCTGGAATCGGACGGAAGGCGCGGGCGGCGTCGGCGCGCGCGGCGCGCGCGGCGACGTTGGCGGGCGACGACGCCTCGCGAAGGACGGCGTCTAGGAGGACGCGCGTCGCTTTGCTCGAACGGGTGATGTGGTGGTTGTTGTTGATGTTGGTGGTGAAGATGTTGGCGTATTCGGTCTTGATGGCTGACTTTGTGTCTCGGTCGGTGGCGGGGAAGACGACGGCGTCGAACGTCGTCTCGAGGACGCGCGAGAGCTCGGACGATCTTCTCTCGGCGACGATGGAGAGAATGGCGAAGGATTCGTTGAGTGCGCTCACGGAGATGGCATCGCTGAGATCTAAATCTCCTCTCGCCGGCGGTATGAGGCAGCACTCTGGGCACACGCGCTCGACGACGAATTTCGTGAAACCGGCGACGGCTTCGGACGTCGTCTCGGCGGGCGGTACCCACTCCTCGATGAATCGTCGCAGAGCCTGCAACGCAACTTTACGAGCGCTCACGATGCCGTGTGAACTCGCCGATCGAACCAAGTGTGAAAACATTTGTTCGCGAAGTTGCGTCGTGGTCTCGAGATGGGCGTGGCCCGTGAACGTGGGCGCGATGAGTTCGTTGAGGCCCAAAGCGGTGGTGGTTAATAGCCACATCCGCTCGAGCTCGTCCGCCTCTCGCATCATCTCCGTGTTTTTGGCGACGTCACCGCTCGCGGACTGTGCGGACGCTTGCGAGTACGCGTTCGCCAACGCGGCGAACACTTGAGCGCTGAGACCGGGCAACACCTCGAGGACGAAGGGCGCGAGCGTCGCTTTGTACGTCGACGCGAGCTGATTGAAGAGCGCTAACGTGTCCTTGAGCTCAATCATGTCCGCATCTCGACGAAGTTTATCCACCGTCGTCGCCAAGTAAGGCGTCACGTTATCCCTGATTAAGTCAATCATCCTGTGCAAGAACCCAGTCGTCCTGTTTCGCACGCTCGCGTCTCTCGGCCATCTGTCGAGGCACCTTATGGACATTTCCAAACACGATTGGAACACCGCACCCGTCCTTGGCCTCAGCGTCAAGCACGCCCGCTGCGAAAAACCTTTCGAGATGTTACCGAACGCCACGATGGTTCGAGTCGCGAGATGCATGCACGTCTGGTCGTCGGCGCTCGCCTGTCCTCTGACGGCTTCGTCCATCTGTTCGCAGAGCGACATCGCAATTTGCGACAAGTACTTGTACTGTTCCTCCTCATCGACGTCATCGCAGCCGAGTAAAGTACCCACGGCTTCGAATAAGTAGAGACTATCGTCGTTACCTGTCTCTGCCATCGCTTTGCTTTGCACCCCCGCGGCGCTCGCGGCGTGCGCCGAAGCCTTCATCGTCTCCGGTTCCGGTAACGTTCTCGCCACTTCCTTCAAGTGCTTGGGGAGAACGACCATGATGTGTTCCACCTTATCAGATAGCTTCGTGCGCAGCGGACGGATGAGACGAGAGAGTAAGTAGCACGCTCGCGATCGAACCATCGGATCGGTATGCGCGATGCCTCTCTCGTCCAAAAACGCGCTCAGCGCCGCAATCATGGCTTCGTCGTCGCGTTCCAACACCGCGTGATATCGAACACACACTTCCATGAATATCGGCGCGACGAGACGATGGTAGGCGGCGCGCCCCACGCTCGCACCCCAACCCTTGATGAGCGTAACGGCCATCGCTCCGAGCGGAGTATCCGTGACGTCACCGCTTCCATTTGTCGCTTTGCTCTTCTCCGCATTGGACATCGGCTTCACGGCGGCGTCGTCCGCGCCCTCACCCAGAGTATAGAGCGCCGACACGGCGACTTCGATATTTTGCCAACAGCACTCCTTACCCGCTCCTCCCACCAGTGTGTTGGTCAAAATCTGACGAACCACCTCTCTAGCTATGTGCGGCGCCAGCCGCGCTATGTTTCGAAATTGTACGTTGAGCTCGGCGCGAAGGTTAAATACATCCTCTTCAAACTCCTGCGTGAGCGCATTCGTGCCGTCGTTCCAATCTAAATCGTCTATGTGTTCGATCGGAAACGTTCCACGCGCCACGACCGCCTGACACGCCGCCGTGAGCGCCGGTTGCTCTGCGTTCATCAACGCCGGCTGCGATTTGATGTACCCGATGTACGCGGTGAGGAAAGGCAGAGCCGTGAGCACCGCACGCTCGTGCCTAAAATTGATGGCCGACAAAATCATCGGCGTGACTTGATGCAACAGCACGCTCACCTGAGACGACGATTCCGCGCCGAGCGCCGTGATGTTCTCCACTTTGTTTGCGTTGAGAAGTTCCAAACCGACGGAGACGGCGAGCGAGGTGACTTGAGTGACAAATTCTTCATCGAAATCGTCAGGTCTCGAGATGCAAATCGTCAATAAGGACGAACATATCTCCAACACGTTCGTACTCGCGATGAGCCTCACCTTGGCTTCGATGTCCATGCCTTTGGTGACGACGGCGTGCATGTACGCCGTCGCCGCCGATCGCAAGCCTTCGTCGGCGTTCGGCTCGTTCAACGCGAGACACTCCCTCGCGCACTTTAGGTACTCGGCGCTCGCCACCAGGTTTATGTCCACCCAATCCACGTATCGTCGCGCCACCGTCCACACGCGCGCCGCCAATCGAGGATTATGACTCTTAAAGTGCTCCAAGCAATCTCTCCACGCGCCGAAGATGAGCTGTAAACTACCGTCGGCGCGCATGGCGTCTTTAATTCGCATCGAACGCGCGACTTCATCCTTACTTCCTCGACCCGCCTCCACGGTCGCAACCACCTCTTCGTCTATCGCCTCTAAAACCCTCGTAAACATGTCCACACCGCTCTCTCCTCGCGTCAACAGATTGCTCAGGTCCGCGAAAAACGTCGGCCACCGCGTCGGATACTCCAACGCCACCGCGTGCGCGCACACCTGCGCCAACTTATTCTTCACGAACACCGGCGCTGCGCTTCCTCCATCCCTACCGCTCACCGTCGCCGCGTCGCTCACGTGCGTCCCCACGCTCCGTCGCAACGCCTCCGCGTCCCCCTCCGACAGTCGCGTCGTCGCCTCGGCGTCCCGGAGCGTCTCCGTCAGCGTCTGCAGACACCAAAACTTAGTCTCCGCCGACGCCCTCGCGCTCCCGTACGCCTCGAGACACAGTTTCCAACACCCAGACTCTCGTTTCAACGCCTCCAACGCCTCCACCGCGCCGCCGTCGCTCGCGCGCGCGGTCGCCGCCGCGCCGAACGCGTCTCGCACCGCCGCGTCCAACCTCTCGACATCCATCTCGACGACCACCGATCGATCGATCGACCGATCGACCGATCGCGCGCGACGCCGACCTCGACCGTCGCCCGTCGCCGGCGCCTCGCGCGCGCCTCGCCCCGTCGGCGTCTCGCCTCGGCGTCGTCTCCCGTCGTCGTCGTCGTCTCGCGACAATCCAATCAATCCACCGTTCATCGCGCACGCGCCGCCTTCACTAGTGTATCCCAGTTTCACCCATCAAAACCACAAACCCACCAAAACAACCACCACACACATGTTCGCACACACACTACGTACAAAAACATACACGAAAATCCCAGATTGAGACACACTAAATACGCAGACGGATCGGACGAACGGATAAACACGCGCCGACCGGAGTTTTCGACGCGCGCGCGCGACGCTCGACGAGGTGCGACGACGACGACGACGACGACGACGCGCGAGTGGAGGCGATACCGCGTTCGCTCTTTTTCTTCTTCTTTTTTTTCTTCTTCTTCTTCGACGACGAC
>Ga0255743_10003089_pt1 | contig 13349 bp, 10 predicted proteins | sample 101ome_19_FD_179950 | JGI IMG/M metagenome (GOLD analysis project Ga0255743, IMG submission 179950) | Coastal salt marsh microbial communities from the Groves Creek Marsh, Skidaway Island, Georgia - 101405AT metaG (version 2) | ecosystem: Environmental > Aquatic > Marine > Intertidal zone >... | reverse complement strand
AAATAAAATAGTAGATAAGAAAAAATAAGTGTTCGCCTTTAAAAAAGTAAAGGAGGAAAGTCCGAACTGCAGTAAAATTGAAGTGAATTACTTCCGAGAAACTTCTTAGGGAAAGTATTACAGCGATATACATGAAAATAGACAGAAAAGCTTTTCTGTATTTTTTGAAACCCAATAGGCAGTAAAACAAGTTGCAAAATCGTATGAGAAATCATACATTAAGAAAAATGAACACACGTTTTAAACGTACAAAATTCGGCTTATTTTTTTTTCAAATGTATTCTTAGCTCAGCTGGATAGAGCAACAGCCTTCTAAGCTGAAGGTCAGTGGTTCGAATCCACTAGAATACGTTACAGGGTATAGCGCAGCTTGGTAGCGTACCTGTTTTGGGTACAGGTGGTCGTGGGTTCAAATCCTACTACTCTGAAACACATTAACACTATAGCATGAACTAATGTGTCAAACATACAGACCCAAGTTTAAACATATCATTTTACATTATGAATCCAATGTATTATCTTAGTTTTACCAGTAGTCTGTTTCTTCTAGGTCTCTGGGGGATTTTTTTAAATCGAAAGAATATTATAGTCATGTTAATGTCAATTGAACTTATGTTATTAGCAGTTAACAGTAACTTTTTAGTATTCTCTGTGTATTTAGATGACATACTGGGACAACTTTTCTCACTTTTTATTCTTACAGTAGCTGCCGCAGAATCTTCCATAGGTTTAGCTTTACTAGTTATCTACTATCGTGCTCGAGGAACAGTAGCTGTAGAATTTATTAGCCTTCTAAAAGGATAAGTTTATTTTCTTGTTCTCTAAACAAAGTTAAAGTTTTATGCCCCAATTGGATCCTACGTCGTATTTTTCTCAGTTTTTTTGGTTATGTGGTACATTTGGTTTTTTTTATCTTGTACTGACCAAGTATATTCTCCCACAAATTGCGAAGGTGCTTTATGTCAGACATCAAAAAGCTGAACAAGCACAAATCACCCAAGAAAGTCCTTTACAACAAGAAACTTTTCATGTACAACACACAACAGGAATACATATGACAGATGCATGTAACAAAGCAAAACAAGCTGTGCAAAATGCAATGCAAAAGTCACAAGAATGGATGAAAGAACAAACTGCACAAGTACAACAAAAGCAATTAAATAGCTTACAAACACAGTATACCAGTCAAATGAAACAAAATGCATTTACATATGCACACGTTTCACAAGCCTTAAAACATACTCTACCACCAAGTGCACAAGCAGCTACACAATTCCTACATCCAAAAAATACACCGAAAATGCGTGTATTCGATAAAACACTAGTACATACACTATTCACAAAATAAATATATGTGTATGAAAAACATGCACATATATAACAAAAAATACAACATCCTATGCAAATGATTCAACAAAATCTTGCTTATATCTTAGGAGGAACATTACTTTTCCTTGTTTGTAGTTCCAAAAATATCTTAATTTATAATGAAGAATTACTTATTGCCTTAAGTTTTCTTGCCTTTATAGCTACAAGTGCACACACAATGGGAGATACAATCGCTGAAACCTTCCAAACACGTGCAGATCAAATTCAAACTGAATTACAAGCCTTTTTTGTTGCCAAAGAAACATTGTATCATGAAGTAAAACATCAGATTCAAATGCAACAAACATTAGCACAAAGTATGACCGCTTTAGGAACACTTGTTCAACATCAGTTACAAGACTTACATACACAACGTGCAAAAGCTCTCCAAAATTCAGTACAAACACGTACAGTCACACAGTTACAACACATGGTATCACAACAAAATGCAGTACATGCACACTTGCATAACGTAACTTCTCAAACATATACACATGTTATGTTAGAAGCTATGCAACTCCAAAAACAACATATGCAAAAACTATGTATGGAAAATGCATTACAATTACTTGGAACCATGAAACGAAAAAATGTAACACAAAAACAAATAGACACAAAACAAGTTGAAAATACTCAAAATACTGTAAAAAAAACAGGAAATAAAACAAAGAAAAAATAACTTCTTACTTGTAAAGTCAACAAAAAAACCTTGTATGGGAAATACTTTTCCTATGCAAGGATACTTCTTTTTTTTTTCATGCTTTCTTTAGTATATATAGAACCAACCGAACCCAAACCGACTTCGATCTTGACTTATATATACCCTGTATATACTATACCACTATGGGACACGCAGGTGAAAGCATACCCCACTTTTAACAATTTTTACATCCTTTAGATCCAGACATATGTAAAAAAGTACTTATCCCAAGTGATCAACACTTTTAATATAATTATAAACCCTTTTGTAGTCTCTTTTTTAATCATATACCAAACTACTTTTTAAAAAGATTTTGGTGAGGCTATTTATTACATTTTGTTAATTTTAAAATCTTATGAATAGCATGCATTGAGTACAAAGAAAAAAACAATTGTATGATGAATTTCATTCAACGTTGGCTTTTCTCAACAAACCATAAAGATATTGGAACATTATATCTTATTTTTGGTGCTTTTTCTGGAGTTTTAGGATCATGTTTTTCCCTTTTAATTCGTATGGAATTAGCACAACCTGGAAATCAAATTTTAGGAGGAAATCATCAACTATATAATGTGTTAATTACAGCACATGCATTCCTTATGATTTTCTTTATGGTAATGCCAGCCCTTATTGGTGGATACGGTAATTGGTTTGTACCAATTATGATTGGTGCACCTGATATGGCATTCCCACGTTTAAACAATATTAGTTTCTGGTTACTCCCTCCTTCATTATTACTTCTACTTAGTTCAGCTTTAGTTGAAGTAGGTGTAGGAACTGGATGGACAGTTTACCCACCATTGAGTCATATTACAAGTCACTCAGGAGGGGCTGTAGATTTAGCTATCTTTAGTTTACACGTATCAGGTGCAAGTAGTATCTTAGGAGCAATCAATTTTATTACAACCATCTTTAATATGCGTGGACCTGGATTATTAATGCACCGATTACCATTATTCGTATGGAGTGTCTTAATTACAGCATTTTTACTTTTACTCTCATTACCAGTACTCGCAGGAGCAATTACAATGCTATTAACCGATCGAAACTTTTCAACCAGTTTCTTTGATCCAAGTGGTGGAGGAGACCCTATTTTATACCAACATTTATTTTGGTTTTTCGGTCATCCCGAAGTTTATATCCTTATTTTACCTGCTTTCGGAATTGTAAGTCATGTGATTTCAACATTTTCCCGAAAAGCTATTTTTGGACAAATTGGAATGGTATATGCCATGTTAAGTATTGGATTACTTGGGTTTATTGTTTGGGCACACCATATGTATACAGTAGGTCTTGATGTAGATACACGTGCATATTTTACAGCAGCAACCATGATTATTGCAGTGCCAACAGGGATTAAAATCTTTAGTTGGATTGCTACAGCATGGGGTGGATCCATCCATTTACGAACACCTATGTTATTTGCAATTGGATTTATCTTCTTATTCACAGTAGGTGGACTTACAGGAGTTATTCTTGCAAATGCTGGAATTGATATTGCTTTACACGACACCTACTATGTCGTTGCTCACTTCCATTATGTACTCTCAATGGGTGCGGTATTTGGATTATTTGCAGGATTCTACTATTGGATTGGAAAAATCTCTGGATATCAATACCCAGAAATCTTAGGACAAATCCACTTTTGGTTATTTTTTATTGGTGTAAACCTTACATTCTTCCCAATGCACTTCCTTGGATTAGCTGGAATGCCACGACGTATCCCAGATTATCCAGATGCTTTTGCACAGTGGAATGTCATCTGTAGTTATGGATCTTATCTATCAATCTTAGCAAGTCTCTTTTTCTTCTATGTTGTATTTGCTACCTTAACTGGTAATGATGTATGTGAAGAAAATCCATGGGCTTTCGATGATGAAGATACCTCTGTATCTACACTTGAATGGACAACACCATCACCACCAGCATTTCACACGTTTGAAGAAATTCCAGCAGTGAAAGAAACACAATTTAACCTCTTACAAAAATAATACCTTTAATTATATATACCTGAACTCTTTTGTGACGGTATATATACTACAACATATAAACATAAAGCAGATCTAAAAGTCTTCAAAATGTACGTGAAGGTATCTATTATCCACGGAGATGAATGTTTAAAAGAATAAAGTCAAATTTATACGTAGACCTTTTTCATCAATACTACATACCTTTCTATATACAATATATCAATAGTATACATGTATATAGAAAGAACTACCAAACGACACACAGGTAGAACATACTAGACCTTCTATTATATCAATACCCCTTTCAGGTACTCCTCTATTTATTTTTTCATGTAGGAGTCAGAATAGTCAAGTACTCGAGAGGTTTTACTCTACATAGTTACTTTTCAAAGTCTATAAAGACTGAATTCCTACAACGAGTTCTCGACTATTTGATCTTTGAAGTAAAATACACAAGATTTTTTAAATAACAAAATGTAATAAATAGCCTCTTCATTTTATTATTTTTTTATGTTATTTTCAAATTATTCTCTCCAGTCTATAACCAGTGTTATAATATTCCAGAAATGTGATGATCTACTAGGGAATACAAAAAAAAACAAAAAAGGTGGGGTGTCCGGGCGAGCGGAGCGAAGGGGGGACGAATAAATATTAATTTTAGAAATTACAAAAAAATATAGAGATGAGCGGGCGGGGTGTCCGGGTGAGCGGGAGCGAAGGGGGACGAATAAATACTAATTTTAAATTGTAAATAAAATATAGATTTAAAATAGAAGTATACATATAAGATAGAGTTCTTTGTTAAATTATACACGTAAAATAGATTTAGATCGTAAATAATTGAACCTTATTCATCTGACGTTCTTATGTTTGAAAGTTTTGCTACTGGTATAGTATTTGTTTTAGTCCTATGTTTATATATTTTTGATGTTTCTTTGCAAAGTGAAAAACAGAATGAATTGTGGTGTGTATACTAGATATTGTAATCCTTGTATTATAAGATGCAAGTTTATGTATGTATATGGAGTAGTATGTGTTCTGTCGTGGAATATGTGTTTTTCTGTGTGTATATATAGATATATTGTCATGTCTCTTGTGTTGAGAGTATGTCGTGCTTTATATGATTTATTTTTCCGCATATTTTTCAGAGAGTGCGCTAACGCATGAAATCAGCAGCCTAAAGACTACGGCCGCAAGGCTAAAATTTAAAGGAATTGACGGGGGCTTACACAAGCGGTGGAGCATGTGGTTTAATTCGAAACAACGCGCAGAACCTTACCAATCCTTGCAATATACAGAAAGCGAAGGTTATGCTTTGTATTTTGGTATACAGGCGCTGCATGGCTGTCGTCAGTTCGTGGCGTGAGCTGTTGGGTTAAGTCCTAGAACGAACGCAACCCTCTTGATATGTGTATATTTTTTAGTATACCTTATCATACTGCCAGTGACATACGGGAGGAAGGTGAGGATGACGTCAAGTCCGCATGGCCCTTATGGGTTGGGCTACACACGTGCTACAATGGCGGAAGCAAAAGGTGGCAATATGGTGACATGGAGCAAATCCTTAAAAGCCGTCGTAGTTCGGATTGTTCTCTGCAACTCGAGAACATGAAGATGGAATCGCTAGTAATCGTAGATCAGCATGCTACGGTGAATTTGTATCTAAGCCTTGTACACACCGCCCGTCACATAATGGGAGCGAGATCTGCACAAAGTATTGTATGGGTATATATACATATGTATATTTTATTATGCATAAGATGTATATTTTATAGGATAGCACTGTAGGTATTGTGACTGATATGAAGTCGTAACAAGGTAGCCGTAGGGGAACCTGCGGCTGGAAGGACTCTTTTTTGTACAAGATAATGTAGTATTTTTTATGATAGAAAGTAACGAAACGTATGAGTTTGATCCTGGCTCAGAATGAACGCTTGCGATAGGCTTAACACATGCAAGTTGAACAAGAGTGTATTGCTTTTGTAGCGAACGGGTGCGTAATGTGTAGGAATTTACCTTTTTAAAGGAGTGAAATGCTTTGAGAAAACAAGTTGTTGTAAGAAGATAAGCCTACATAAGATTAGATAGTTGGTGTGGGAAGGGCTCACCAAGTCGAAGATCTTTAGCTGATCTTAGCGGATGATCAGCCACACTGGGACTGAGACACGGCCCAGGCTCCCATGGGAGACAGCAGTGAGGAATCATGGACAATGCACGAGAGTGTGATCCTGCTATATCGCGTGAGTGATGAAGGGTATATTGCTTGTAAAACTCTTTCAGCAAGAACATGCTTGCATGTATATGGATAGTGACGTGTCTTGCATAAGAAGCCCCGGCTAATATCTGTGCCAGCAGCCGCGGTAATACAGAAGGGGCAAGTGTTATTCGGAATAATTGGGCGTAAATGGCGTGTAGGTTGTGTTTCGTAGCTTTTTGTTAAATCCTTATTGTTATACTAAGTAAAGCGAAAAGAACGGTTACACTGGAGACTGAGAGAGGAAAGGGGAATTTCTAGTGGAGAAGTTAAATTCTTAGATATTAGAAGGAACACCAAAAGCGAAAGCACCTTTCTGGCTTAGATCTGACACTGAGGCGCGAAGGCGTGGGGAGCGAAGCCGATTAGATACCGGCGTAGTCCACGCAGTCAACGATGCTGTATTCCTTTTTGGAAAGCGGAAAATGTTAACGGTTGTATGTCTACTTCTAGAAGTAGACATACAACTTATTCTATTGGCGAAGTAGCTCAGTTGGTTAGAGCAACGGATTCATACTCCGTGTGTCAGTGGTTCGAATCCACTTTTCGTCAATTTTCTCTGTATTTTTTATTTTCTTTTGTTTTTTTAATTTAAAGTATTTTGGGGATGCCTTGACTATATATCATGAATGGGCGTTAAATTATGCGAAAAGTTGTATCTAAGACAAACCGTGAGAAAGGTACAAATACCCATCGTGGAAAACCACATAAAGATTCACACAAAGGGAACTGAAACATCTTAGTACCTTTAGGAAAAGAAATCAACCGAGATTCCGTGAGTATCGGCGAGAGAAAGCGGAACAGGCAATTTCTATATATTTGTGCAAAACATGTCTGGGAAGCATGACCAAAGAAGGTAAAAGTCCTGTATGATGAAAATATATAGAGTAAAAAAGTAAAACATGTTAAAGTGTTTGAAGATAGGAGAACCACCTTCTAAGCCTGAATATGATATATAGATCGATAGTGTACAAGTACCGTGAGGGAAAGGTGAAAAGAACCCTAGACCGTAGGGAGTGAAAAGATCTGAAACAGAATACTGACAAGCAATTGGAGCTTATGTTTTAGTCTATTAAAACAGAGTGACAGTGTACCTTTTGCATAATGGGTCAGCGACTAAATGAAGCAAGTGTGCGTAAGCAGGGATGTGGACGCGTAGCAAAAGCAAGTCGACAAAGGCATGAAATTTGCTTCATTTGACCCGAAACTAAGTGATCTTATCTTGAACAGGTTGAAGAAAGCGTAATGTCTTTTGGAGGACCGAACCGACGTCTGTAGCAATAGACGCGGATGATTTGAGATAAGGGGTGAAAGGCCAATCAAACTTAGAAATAGCTGGTTCTTCGCGAAATTTATTGAGGTAAAGCGTACATAGACAAAACTGTTAATGGGGGTAGAGCACTCATTGAGCTATGGGGGTCCAAAACCTTACTGCTCTCAAGGAAACTCCGAATACCATCTAACATGTAACACGAAATGTGCAGTCAGACATATAGTGCTAAGGTTATATGTCGAAAGGGAAACAGCCCAGCCCAGACGCTAAGGTCCCTAAGCTTTCTGTGAGTGGGAAAAGGAGTGAAACAACGTTGACAACTAGGAGGTTGGCTTGGAAGCAGCCATTCTATCATGAAAGCGTAATAGCTCACTAGTCGAGTTGTTTTGCACTGAAAATGTATCGGGGCTGAACAGAAACACCGACGCGCTGGTTTAAAGATCTTTATTTAAAGGTAGCGAAGCGTTTTGTACGCCGATGAAGAAAATACGAGAGTATTTTTGGAGGTATCAAAAGTGACTATGCTGACATGAGTAACGAAAATCATGTAGAATCATGATCACCGTATGTTCAAGGGTTTCTGCGTTCTGGTCTACAGCGCAGAGTTATGTTCGGTCCCTAAGAGATACACGCATTCGTGTGCTTAATGGACAGTATTTATATTGACGGTATTTGCTTCTAAAAGCTTCAATTGGATATGGTGTATAGTAAGTAAGTATCCAGGAAAATGTATAAATGTTATTGACCGTACCCTAAACCGACACAGGTGAACGAGTCGAATAGACTCAGGTGATGAGAGAACCACATTGAAGGAACTCGGCAAAATATTCCCGTACCTTAGGAAGAAGGGAAACCAAGTATGGTGACACAAAAATGGGGGTGACGACTTTTTACTAAAAAATTAGGACTCTGCAAAATGGTAACATGAAGTATAGGGTCTGACGTCTGCCCGGTGCTAGAAGTTTAAAAGGAGTGTTGAAAGATACGAATGGAAAGCCTAGTAAACGGCGGTTGTAACTATAACAATCATAAAGTAGCGAAATTCATTGCCAGCTAATTCCTGGCCTGCATGAAAGACGTAACGATTGCCCCACTGTCTCCAGTGTGGACTCAGTGAAATTGAATTCTCCGTGCAGATGCGGAGTACGTGCCCCAAGACGAGAAGACCCTGTGCATCTTTACTGTACATTTACATTGACAAAACCATACGTATGTGTAGGATAGGTGGGAGTACATACATCCTTGAAATACCACCCTTACTATGTTTTTTGTCTAACATCTTAAGGATAGACAATGTATGTGAGGCAGTTTGACTGGGGCGGTCGCCTCCTAAAGAGTAACGGAGGCGTGCGAAGGTAAACTCAATGTAGATCGGAAACCTACTGAAGAGCATAATGGTATAAGTTTGCCTGACTGCAAGATTCACAGATCGAGCAGAGACGAAAGTCGGTCATAATGATCCACAAGTACTGAGTGGAAAGGCTTGTGCTTAACGAATCAAAGATACGCCAGGGATAACAGGCTGATAATTCCCTAGAGTCCATATCGACGGAATTGTTTGGCACCTCGATGTTGACTGATCATATCCTGGGGCTGAAGAAGGTCCCAAGGGTTCGGCTGTTCGCCGAGTAACATGGTACCTGAGTTGAGTTTAGAACGTCGTGAGACAGTTTGGATTCTACCTGGGGTGCGCGTAAGAATTGAGAAAACCACATCCTTGTACGAGAGGACCGGATGTGTACAACCTCTGGTATAGTAATTGTCTAGCCATAGGCATGGTTACTAGGCTACGTTGTGATAGGATAAGTACTGAAAGCATATGAAGTACGAAACTTTTTTCAAGACATATTCTTTTTGGTATATCGTACAAGTTGAGTACGTTGATAGATAAGTTGTATATTGTTTGTAAAAACGTAAGCATTCTTATACTAATATATACATTTTGTTGTTGTTGAGGGAGGACTGTAGATCAGTCTTCCTTTAACAACCTTACAAATACCACATATATATACCCTTTCAGAAATAAAAAATATAAGACATATAAAATAAATTTAAAGCTTTAGCCTCAAATAGTAAAAAGGTTTGGAGTATATACATGATATACATATATACACCCCTAAAAAATAAACTACTGAGAAAAAGTCGAGGGTAAAAGATCAAAAGCTACAAGAATACCTGCAACAAAAAGTACCCAAGCAAGAGATAATGGAAGTAAAACTTTCCATCCTAAACGCATAAGTTGGTCATAACGATAGCGTGGAAATGCAGCACGTACCCAAATATAAAGAAATAAAAAAATAATCGTTTTAAGTCCTAACCACATTGAGCCTGGAATCCAATATAAAAATGTAAAAGAAAATGGAGGTAACCAGCCACCTAAAAAAAGAATGACACAAAGTACGCTCATCATAATCATATTTGCATATTCACCAAGAAAAAATAATGCAAATCCCATAGATGAATATTCAACGTTATATCCAGCAACCAGTTCGGCTTCTGCTTCAGGTAAATCAAAAGGTGCACGATTTGTTTCTGCTAAACATGAAATAAAAAACATTAAAAGTAAAGGAAAAAGTGGTACTCCAAACCAAACATCTTCTTGAGCCATTACAATTGCAGATAAATTTAATGATCCTACACATAATAAAACAGTAATAATAATTAAACCAAGCGATACTTCATAGGAAACCATTTGAGCTGTAGAACGTAAAGCTCCTAAAAAAGCATATTTAGAGTTACTTGCCCATCCTGCCATAATGACACCGTATACACCTAATGAAGAAATAGCAAAAATATATAACATACCAACATCTAAATCACATAATACAAGCCCTTCTCCAAATGGAATAACAGCCCAAGCAATTAATGCAAGTAAAAATGTTAAAACAGGAGCTGCTAAAAAAACAACTGTATTTGCGCTACTTGGTAAAACAGGTTCTTTAATAAGTAGTTTTAAACCATCAGCTAATGGTTGTAAAATACCAAAAAAACCAACAACATTTGGCCCTTTACGGCGTTGCATTGAAGCCATTACTTTTCGTTCAGCAAGTGTTAAATATGCTACAGCAACAAGTAAAGGAACAACGATACCAAGAATTTTTGCAATAATACTTACTAAAAATAAAAGCATACCACATTCTTTTTTTGCCATGGTGTATGGCATCCCCTACGGGAATTGAACCCGTGTCTTCGCCATGAAAAAGCGATGTCCTAACCACTAGACGAAAGGGACAGTATATAAAAAAAAGGAGAGTAGTTCCAATGGTAGAACAGTGGTCTCCAAAACCAAAGGTTAAGGGTTCGAATCCCTTTTCTCCTGAAGAAAATGTATGTGCTCGTAGCTCAATGGATAGAGTGCCGAACTACGGATTCGGAAGTTGAGAGTTCGAATCTTTCCGAGCATGCAATCGGGCCTATAGCTCAGTTGGTTAGAGTGTACGCCTGATAAGCGTAAGGTCAGTAGTTCAAGTCTACTTAGGCCCAAAAAATATATTTCACAGCGGAAAAAGGGACTCGAACCCTCAACCCTAGCCTTGGCAAGGCTATACTCTACCATTGAGCTATTTCCGCTCGACCTTCTTTCAGTAGGATGAAGCTTGCTCTTAAAAAAGAAAACAAGCTCCAAACATAATATATATAAAATTAGTGAAGATGAATAGCATCATTTAAGTAAATACATGTTAAAATAGTAAACACATATGCTTGTAAACAAGCAACTCCAACTTCTAAAAACATAAGAGCAAAAACAACAGCAAATGGAATACTTGCTGCAAGTTTTAATACACCACTTAATGATAACATACTCCAAGCAAAACCACTTAGAATTTTAACAAGAGTGTGCCCTGCCATCATGTTTGCAAAAAGTCGAACACCTAAACTAATTGCACGGAATATATATGAAACAAGTTCAATTACTACTAAAAAAGGTGCGAGAATTAAAGGTGCTCCTGGAGGAAGAAGAAAACTAAAAAAATGTAAGCCATGAATTTGAAATCCGATAATTGTAACAGCAATAAAAACTGAAACAGATAATCCGAAAGTTACAACAAAATGACTTGTAGTTGTGAAACTATATGGAATCATTCCAATTAAATTACTACATAACAAAAAAGTAAAGAGAGTAAATATCATAGGAAAATATTGTTTTCCTTTTTCTCCAACTTGTTCAGAAACTAAACTTACAACAAATTCATAAATCATTTCAATAAGTGATTGCCATGGTGTTGGAACTAATGATCCTCCACGAGCTGTTACAAGAATACAAAGACACATAAAAAGTCCTGTTGACAAACACATAAATAATGAAGAATTTGTAAATGAAAAATAAAAATTACCAATATGCATTGGAATCAACGAAATAATCGTAAATTGTTCTAATGGTGAATAAAAAAACATATACTTGTTCTTTTTGTTGTTTTTGTTCTTGTAGTCTATACAAAAACAAAGTATCTAGTATTAAATAACACACATTTTTTATGAATTTAGTTTTATTTTATATGTTTGCAAGTTTTGCACTACTTGCAGGTATTATGGTTATTAGAGCAAAAAATCCTGTATACTCAGTTCTATTTCTAATCTTAGTTTTTTGTAACGTATCAGGACTTCTTCTACTTATTAACCTTGACTTTTTTGCAATGGTCTTTCTTGTTGTTTATGTTGGTGCTATTGCAGTGCTATTCTTATTCGTTGTCATGATGTTAAATGTTAAATTAGCAGAAATAAACGATAGTATTCTAAGATATCTACCAGTAGGTGGAGTATTTGGTCTATTATTTTTCGGTGAAATTTTCCTTTTATTAGAACAAGATCTTGTTCCAGTTATGACATATGAAACACAATCTATCCTTTCTTTCATGGAATCTATAACTATATATAGTGTATTTGGTGCAGTAAGTAGTGCAACACTTTTATTTTCACTCTTCTCACAACCATGGAATAGTTTAACCATTTTTTCTCAATGGCAAAAGCATTTTATCCAGATACAAGATACGATAGCAAACTATAATACATTTGTACAAGAACAAACACTAAATGTGAATGATCTTGAATATGTTGTTTGGCCATATATCATGGAACAGACAACAACCATTCATACAATTGGACATGTGGTGTATACATATTACATGGTATTTTTTATTTTAGCTAGTATTATTCTTCTTATTGCAATGATTGGATCCATTGTACTCACAATGCATAAAGGTGTATTCGTGAAACGTCAAGATGTTTTCGAACAAAATACTCGAGATTTCTCTAAAACTGTACGAAAAGTTAAATCAATATAAGAAAACAAAAAAACGAGTCCAACACAAAATGGTTTGTGGTGAAAACATCACAAATCATTCATAAAAACCAACCAAAATACTCCAGTCCTCAGTAGCTCAGTGGTGAGAGCGCATGGCTGTTAACCATTAGGTCGTTGGTTCAAATCCAACCTGAGGAGAACACACACAACACACTTCTCTTGAACTACACGTTTATCACACAAGATAGATAAACAATTGAAAAAAAAACAAATGCTTTATGCGTAGTTTTTCTATGACAGTAAACTCATTTTTCTCAATGAGTTTTATGCCAGTAATTCTTTTTGTGGGTACATTTTTATTTCCACAAATTGTCTTTTTAGACGCTCCTTTGCCTTGGCAAATTGGATTTCAAGATCCTGCAACACCAATTGCTCAAGGTATTCAAGACCTACACCATGATATTTGTTTTTTTATGGTGGTTGTTTTAACTTTTGTAATTTGGATGTTATTTCGTACTTTATGGCATTTTCATTGGACAAAG
>Ga0255743_10003067_pt1 | contig 13403 bp, 12 predicted proteins | sample 101ome_19_FD_179950 | JGI IMG/M metagenome (GOLD analysis project Ga0255743, IMG submission 179950) | Coastal salt marsh microbial communities from the Groves Creek Marsh, Skidaway Island, Georgia - 101405AT metaG (version 2) | ecosystem: Environmental > Aquatic > Marine > Intertidal zone >... | reverse complement strand
TGGACACTGGCCCACGATCACGCAATGAAAGTGCAGTGGGATCTCTTTTTGAATTATCGGTACAAAGATGAACCCGAGATTCGCCCCAGCTTTGAGCCAATCCCTCCCAATCGTTAAATGGGTAACGCCAACTGCTCTGAAGAAGTGAGCCTGGATATAGTGGGTTCTTCGGAGAGCGAACGATGCGGCTAGTCAGCCAGACACCGGCTGTTGGTGTTCTGGAGTATTTATATTTCACTTCTCCGTCTCAATCCATGTGGTCAGCTGACTGGTTGACGGAGGCCTTTGGCCTCCAGCCGCGGCAGTACTTCCTGTCTAAAATAGGGAAACTCCTTGGCGTAATCCACGAAGGCGAGGGTAGTGCCAGCGACGCCTGTCTCGCTCAACTTTTCCAGTAGATCAGCAATGGTGTCGGGTGTGCCGACCAAGGGGAATCCCCCGTGACCTGCGGCCATTCGATCGCGGTACAAGGCGAGTGCCTCGGGGGTAAAAGATTGCGCATGCATGCCCTGTAATGTCATCAGATTATCGACCGCACCCCAATCTGCCTGCTCGTCTGCGTACCAGTGCAGGTAGTCTTCGGCTTCCTGTTGGGTGGGGCGGCACACCACAGTGCACAGCGTCAGCACATCCACCTTGCGGTTAACGCTGCTCGCGCGCTCAGTAATATCGGAAACGGTTGCTTTAGCTTGGTCAAAGTCAAAAACCGGCGTGAACAGAAAATCGGCGTTGCGCATAGCAAAGACTCGGCCCTCTTCTGATCCCGCGGCGTTAATGATTGGCATCTTGGGTTGGATGGGGTGGGGCAGACTGTAGACCCCTTCGCCTTGATAAAAGTTGCCGTTCCAGTCAAAGGCGCTGTCCTCAGTCCACAGCTTTTGGACGTAATCGAACCATTCCTGAGCCATTGCATAGCGGTCGCTGTGGTCGCTAGGCAGATCCACCCCAAAGGCATCGTATTCAGGCTTATTCCAGCCTGCGACAACATTCAGTCCGAGTCGCCCCCCCGACATTTGATCGAGGGTTGCGAGTTGTTTGGCGACGACGATGGGGTGATTGAAAGCAGTGTGCACAGTGGCAAAAACTTGAATGTTTTTTGAGTGGGCCGCGAGGCCGGCAGCCCAGGTCACAGTCTCTAAAACATTTCCGTGAAAGTCAGTTTCACCGCCGTAACCGATCCATCGAGCGATCGGCAGCATGAACTCGATTCCGGCTTCATCGCACTGTTGTACGAGATCGATGTTGTTCGCCCAGTTGTTGTCCCACCGTTCAGCCACTTTGGTGACGGCCATACCACTGGAGCAATTTGCGGAGAATGTGCCGAGCTTGAGTTTGTTGTCGTTGAACATGGGCGCTGGAGTTTGGTGCATAAGCCTTCCTCACGTGCGAGTCGTTGCAAGCCTGTGCCACGTTAACATTTCAAGCTTAAAACGTTAAGCTCAAATTGATGGCTAGGCTGGGCGTGCAGAGGGGGGAGGGCAGGTTGTGTCGTGGCATTCCCCCAATCTGACGATAGTCTCAGTAGCCTGTCTTCAGGGCGTTGAGTCAGACGCGGCTCGGTCTAAGATCTGCGGATTTACAGGGGAATACAGTGGATTACTTCGAAGACTTTGACATTGATCAGCGAATTAGTTTTGGCCGTTATACCGTTACTCAGGACGAGATTGTCCAATTCGCCAAGCGATACGACCCACAAGCTTTTCATGTAGATGAGCGTGATTTACTGACAGTCGAGCTCGGGGGAGTCATGGCTAGCGGGTGGCACACCACAGCGATCTTTATGCGTCTTGCTGTTGATGCCTACCTTGCGGGTGCTGCAGTGCTGACGTCCCCGGGGGTCGACGAACTTCGTTGGCTGGTCCCCGTGCGAGCAGGCGACATTATTAGCGGCGAAGCTATTGTTGAGGGCGCGCGGCGATCAGCCTCCAAGCCTGATCGCGGAATATTGACCACCGGAGTGGTGCTGTGGAACCAGCGGGAAGAGGAGGTGTTGAGAATGACGACGCACGTTTTTATGAGGGTACGTCCAAGCTAATCGGGCAGGGCCACGGCTCAAGATTGGGCGACTCGTTTAATTGCGTATTACTTGACCGCGGTGGCTTCGATTTCTACCAGCGCTTCGTCCTCGATAAGCGCTGAGACCTCGACGACTGACATTGCGGGGAAGTTCTTGCCCATTATTTCCCGATAAGTGCGCCCCACTGCGCCAAGGTCAGCGAGGTACTGCTGTCGATCTGTGACATACCAGGTCATCCTCGTCACGTGCTCGGGACCGGCTCCTGCACTGCTTAAGACGGCAACGACATTTTCAAGTGCCTGTCGGAACTGCCCAATGAAGTCGTGGTGTTCAAAGCGCTCATCTTTGTTCCAGCCAATCTGGCCTCCGCAGAAGACCATCGAATCGCCTTGAGCTATCACACCGTTGGCGTAACCTTTCGGACGTGTCCAGCCCTCGGGTAACAAAGTCTTGTGCATGGGTTTTTCCCAGTTTGTAATGACCGAAAGCGCATTATATTTTATACTTAAAATATTAGCTAGAAGGGAGCCAATAGGCTCGGTAAGCGCGCAACGATCTCAGTCGCATCTCAGATTCGTGCGAGGAGCTAGGAGAAACGAGATGATAAAGGCGGTGTTGATGGCCTCGTCGACGGGGCTGCATGGAGGTTCTTGTTTTGGCTGAGCGGTCTTTTACTGAAGAAGTCGAAAAACTTCGCGCCGGGAGCGGTGATGTATTCAAGGGCGAAGGTATTTTGGCTATCACTAAGGCGCTCCTTCAATCAGGCGTGTCCTATGTGGGTGGTTATCAAGGTTCTCCTATCTCGCATTTAATGGATGTGCTTAACGATGCGCAGGGCATCCTCGGCGAACTGGGCATTCATTTTGAAGCCAACGGCTCCGAAGCCACAGCGGCAGCCATGCTGTCAGCCTCAATTAACTATCCACTCCGTGGCGCCGTCACTTGGAAGTCGACGGTTGGTACCAACGTTGCGTCCGACGCCTTATCAAATCTCGCGTCGTGTGGAGTGACAGGTGGCGCCATGGTGATCGTCGGGGAAGATTACGGTGAGGGTTCGAGCATCATGCAGGAGCGCAGCTATGCGTTTGCCATGAAGGCGCAAATGTGGCTCCTCGATCCGCGACCTAACCTGCCCAGCATTGTCGATATGGTTGAGAAAGGATTCCAGCTGTCAGAAGCATCCAGCACGCCAATTTTCTACATGATGCGCATCCGTGGATGCCATGTGACGGGCGAATTTATCGCCCGAGACAATGTGGCTCCAGCGTATAACAGTCAGGCACCGGTAACGCCGAATAGGGAGCCTGAGAAAATTATTTTGCCCCCTTTTGTCTATCAGCAGGAGCGGGAGAAAATTGCTGAAAGACTGCCCGCGGCCATTCGCTTTGTTGAGGAAAATGCCCTCAATGAAATTTTTCCCGGGCGATATGAGTCGGTGGGAGTCATCACCTGTGGCGGCTCTTACAACACGGTCATTCGCGCTTTGCAGCGACAAGGATTGGCCGATATTTACGGCGATACCGATATCCCCATTTACTGCCTTAATGTCGCGTATCCATTAATCCCCAGTGAGCTTGTGCAGTTCTGTGTGGGTAAAGAGCAGGTTCTGATTCTTGAGGAAGGTCAACCAGAGTACATTGAGCAGGGTATTCAGACGATACTGCGCCGGCAGGACGTACAGACGCGTGTTTACGGCAAGGACATTATGCCGATGGCCGGCGAGTACACCGGGCAGGTCATGCTGGAGGGGATGACTCGATTCATTCAGGAAGCCTCGCGAGAGGATATTCCATTGGCGCTGTCGCTGGAGGCAGTGCAGGCCACAGAGACCCCGGTGTCAGAAGAGGATATCAGCCGTTTGATGGCGGAGTTGCCGCCGCGACCTGCTGGCTTGTGCACCGGATGTCCGGAGCGTCCGTTGTTTTCGGCGATCAAGCAACTGCAGGAGGATATGGGGCCCTTTCACATTTCCTCCGATATTGGCTGCCATTCCTTTGCTACTGCCGCTCCCTTCAACCTAGGCAATACCATTATGGGCTACGGTCTCTCGCTAGCGAGTTCCTCAGGAATGCGTCACGCATTGCCGCACAAGGCGATAAGCATCATGGGCGACGGCGGCTTCTGGCACAACGGCTTAACGAGCGGCGTGAGCAGTGCGGTATTCAATGAGCACGATGGCCTTCTGATCGTGATAGACAATGGTTATTCGGCTGCAACCGGCGGGCAGGATATTCCGTCGCTGGTAGAGCCTAATCTGATCGCCACTACGCTGGATGCCGAGCAACCGAAGCGGGACAGTTGGCAGACCATTGAAGATGCGTGCCGGGGTGCCGGGGTGAAGTGGATCCGCACAGTCAGCACCTACAATATAGCGGCCATGAAGGAGACGTTGCGCTCAGCACTGACGACAGATGCTCCTGGACTCAAGGTGGTGGTGGCGGAGGGAGAATGCATGCTGAACCGTCAGCGTCGGATCAAGCCAATGATCCGCCAGGCGGTCTCTGAAGGTGAGCGGGTGAAGCGCGCCCGTTTCTATATTGATCCGGAAACATGTACTGGCGATCACGGCTGTATTCGGCTGTCAGGGTGTCCGTCTTTGACCATCCGGGAGAATCCAGACCCCCTGCGTTCGGACCCTGTGTCTTATGTAGATAACAGTTGTGTTGGCTGCGGAGTGTGCGGCACCAACGCGCACTCGGCGGTGCTTTGCCCATCGTTCTCAAAAGTGGATCTCATCCACAATCCTAACTTATGGGACCGATGGTTAAACACGACTCGCGTTCGGATTCGCGAGTGGTGGCGGGCGCGTGACCGCAAGCGTATCGCTCAAAGGCAGTTCTGATGGCCCCTGAGAATGGGACTATCAATATGGTAATCGCCGCACTCGGTGGTGAGGGTGGCGGCGTGCTGACTAATTGGTTGATCTCGGCGGCGGAGCGCAGTGGCTGGTGGTGCCAAAGCACTTCGCTTGCAGGAGTGGCGCAGCGCACAGGCGCTACGATCTACTACCTAGAATTCATGCCGCGACAAGACAGCAAGCGCCCCCCGGTAATGTCGCTGTTTCCTGCGCAAGGCGATATCGACGTGGCAGTTGCTTCTGAAGTCGCTGAAGCAGGACGAATGATCAGTCGGGGTTTTATTTCCCCGGACAAAAGCTTGTTGATTGCTTCAGACCATCGCGTTTTTGGCATCACAGAAAAAAGCGCAGCAGGTGATGGGTCTGTAGACAGAGATTTGATTCTCGAGATGGGTGAGCGCTATGCGAAAGCGTTCGTGCATTTCGATATGTCTGAAATTGTCCAGCGACACGGAACCGTTATTTCAGCGGCGCTCCTGGGTGCGATCGCTGGGAGTTGCGCGCTCCCGTTTGAGCCGCACTGCTTTCGCGATCTGCTCTCAAGCGGAAGAGGGGCGACAGCCAACCTCGCTGCTTTCGACGAGAGTCTGCGCCGGGCAGAATCTGGCGGTGTTGGCGAGTATGTCCCCCCAGCGGCGTTGCCTTTCACGCTGCCGGTTGCCAGTAACGCAATCGGGCACCGCTGGTTGCCGCGGCTAGCAGCATTGCCTGAGGCGCTGCATGAGGTCGCCTATTACAGCGTGAACAGATTGATTGACTATCAGGACGAGGCTTATGCAGAGGAATGGTTGAGTCGCCTGTCAGCGTTAGTAGATCGCGATCTGGATCGAGAAAGCTACGCTCTTTCGTGTGAGGCTGGGCGCCACCTTGCACTGTGGATGGCGTTTGAGGACATACCGCGGGTTGCGCAACTTAAGGTTAGGCCCGACCGAGAGTCTATGATTCGCTCAGAAGTTGAGGCGGCCCCCGACCAACCCGTGACTGTGGCGGAATTTTTTCACCCGCGGGTTGAAGAAGTTGCCGCTCTACTCCCCGAGAGGTGGGGTGGGGCGTTGTTGAAGTCAAAGACCGCTAGGCGCTGGTTGAGTCGACTCCTTGGGCCGCGAACTTTGCGAACGGACCGTGTCAGCATGCAAGTATTGCTCCGCGGTTTGGCGGCTGTTCGCCGTGTCCGGCGTTCCACCTTCGGCTACGCGCACGAGCGGCGAATGATCGACCGGTGGTACGAGGCCGTGCTGTCTGCCAAAGAGCATGACATGGCCATGGCGATTGCCATGCTTGGTGGACTCGTCAAGGGTTATGGCGAGACTCGACATCGCACCACATCGCGGCTGATGCAGATTCTGGATTATCTTGAGCGTTCACCTAACAGTGATCCGTCAGCCATCACCTCGCTTTATTCGGCAGCCATGGAGCCTGATTCAAGCTTTGAGCCTGGCGCTACCGTACCCTCAAATTCGGACTTCGCGTGAGCCACGGGAGGGTAGTCGGCCTGCAAGACATTGCGGCGGGCGTTACGCTGAGTGCTGTGCTGTCTGTGACGGCCTATGCCATATCTTACCGCTATGGTGCGCCAGCTATGCTGATGGGCCTTTTGCTGGGTCTGTCCTGCCACTTCTTGAGTGAATCGGATCAGTTCACGAAGGGATTGGTGTGGGCCTCGGGCCCCTGCTTAAGATTCGGGGTGGCATTACTTGGACTCAGGTTGAGTCTAGATGAGGTCGCCATTCTCGGGTGGCCAGCGGTTGCCGCTGTCTGTGCGGCAGTGGTGATGACGCTGGCTTTTGGCGTCTTGTGGGCACGGGTGCTGGGTTGCGAGCGAGATTTGGGTTTACTGACCGGAGGTGCCGTAGGTATTTGCGGTGCTTCAGCTGCGATGGCGATCAGCGCAGCACTTCCTGAGTCTGAGACGAAACAGCGACACACGCTATTTACCGTCATTGGAGTGACGACTTTTAGCACCGCCGCTATGGTGTTTTATCCCATTGTTGGTGACTTTCTAATGTTCACCCCCACAGAGATGGGGTTGTTTATCGGAGCGACGATTCATGATGTCGCTCAGGTGGTGGGAGCGGGGTATAGCGTCTCACCCGAGACAGGCGATCTCGCCACCTTTGTGAAGCTGTTGCGTGTGGCCATGCTTGTCCCGATCGTAATGGCCATTGCATTTCTGAGCCGGATTTCGGCGCGGCCGCCTGATCAGGTTGACGGGCAGTCGTCCCCGGCGTCTTTCCCTATTTTCTTGCTCGGTTTTCTCGCATTATTCCTTTTGAACAATACTGTCCCGCTACCCGTTCCCTTAACTCAGGGTGTCTCTCAGCTTGCTACCGGGCTCCTGCTGTTGGCAGTGACGGCGCTTGGTGTGAGAACGTCACTCCGTGAGGTGGCGTCAATTGGGTGGAGGCCGATTGTGTTGCTGGCTGGAGAGAGCTTGTTTCTTGCCGCGGCAATTGCCAGTTTATTACTCTTGGACGTTGTCTGAACGCTTCGGACGGCGCTCAGCAAGGATGTCGATTTCAAATTGCATCACCTTCTCGCTGTATTGGTTGAAAGCCTCATTTCGTGACCGAATCAGGCCCCATTTTTCTCTGATCACTCGCTCGGGTTTTTCAACGATTTCGTAGGTGTACGTTAACGTGTGCCCGGGCCGAACTGGCTCAAGCCATTGCAGATCATTTATGGCGACGCCCGCGCCGTTGCGGCGACCATCATTAACGCCCTGTGCGTAAACTTCCATGTAGTCGACCATTTTTCGCATCCACGTCGCCGTCACCAGCCACGGGCTGGCGACAAGCCCTTGCCTATGGCTATGGCGCGCTTTCTCGGGGTTGGTTGATTCGGGTCGAGGATCGAACTGCTGAGCAAAGTCGACAATTTCCAGCTCGCTGAAGGTGTGCGACCCAAATACGTGAAACTCTCCCACGGGGAGGTCTTCAAACCATCGGTCTCTGAGATACAGTGTAGTCACAGTGCCGCCCCCGCAGCCGGGCCGGTTGCGATGGCTGCTGTGGCAGACATCCCCGCCACGACTTCTCCATCTCCGTTGCACACCTCGACTTCCAGTGCCTGAATGAATGTGTCGGTGATTGGGCTCTCAGAATGTGACGAGCCGAGTGCTATTCGGACGCTAATTTGATCGTTCACAAAGGTTGGCCGATGCCACTTTAAATGACCGACCGAGGTCATTTCTAAAAAGGGTATCCCATTGGCCAATAAGGTTTCGCTCACTAGTCGCGTAGCCAGGGCGGCAATATGCCAGCCGCTGGCGCAAAGGCCCCCAAATATGGACGCCTCTGCCGCGTCAGTGTCCAGATGATAGGGCTGAGGGTCGAAAAGTGTGGCGAAGGCGACAATAGCGTTTTTGTCTAACGCGATAGTGTCGCTGCTCAGTTGGTCGTTGGGGGAAGAGGGCGCTGACAAGACGAGGCTCTGGAGTGATGAAAGGCCGCCATTCTAACCTGAAGTCATGTGGGCGTTAGGGCCATCTTGTCACGCGCCAAACTGCCACTGCGCGACGCGCCGACTGATAGCGCTAACGGTCGCGGACCCCCAGAATTATTGCACGCAAAAAGATAAAGCCGTCGCTGACCACCCTGGCGGGGCGGTCTGGCGTGGCAATTGCTTATGGTGAGTGCGGCAGTCGTCAAGCTAGGCGATGCGCCGCTCAATCCGACACGAGAGCGAGTACTCTCAGCGGACTGCCCGATCCACCCTCGATTTTTAGAGGAGGACAAAGAATGACGGCCCCGGTAGCGGGCAGGAGATCCAGATTAGTCATGCATTGCAGGCCATATTTGCCGGCGCCGTGCATGAAGTAGTGGCAGGGTAAAGGGGGATCAAAACTCATGGCGATTCCTGCGTCGGTCCCGATGCACTCTGTGCCGAAACCGAGTACGTCGCGCTCTTTGATCATCCACTGAACGCAGTCGTGATCGGGCCCCGGGTGGTGAGCGCCGTCCTCTTTGATGTTGGCGTAGTTGTCGGGGCTCGCGACTTTTCGCCAATCGGAGCGCATGAACACCCAGCTTCCCGCGGGTATTTGCCCATGCTGTTCTTCCCAGGCAATCAAATGCTCCTTGGTGAGCAGGAAATCCTGGTCTTCCGCCACTTCTTTGCTGCAGTCTATGACGCAAGCGGGAGCTATGAAGTCTTTGGCTGGTATCTCGTCAACGGTGTTGTTGGGTAAGTCCTTGCCGGATACCCAATGAATGGGTGCGTCGAAGTGGGTGCCCGTGTGCTCATTCATCGAAATGTTGTGCCAGAACCACATTGGACCGTCCTCGTTGTACTCGGACACCAGCTCTTTTTTGAAAGACCATGCTTGCTTGAAGTCAGGGGGTAACGAGATGACCGGATAGTCCTCCCGAAGTGTTTCTGTGAGGTCGATGACGGTGATCGCATCGTTTGCAAGACCCTGAACTAAATCCGATAACGTGCTCATATACTTCCCCTTATTGTGTAAATGCGGCTACCCATGCCGTCGCTCGGTGATGACTACGGTAGCCGGAAGACTGACTCTCCCAAGCCTCTTAAAGTTATCATATTGCCCCTGACGGAAAACGGCGGCAGCGTGACTGAATAATCGATAGGGGCCGCCAGTCCTTGTCGTAAAGTCACTTTGGCTGACGGTGTTATGCGTGATTAGCAATGGTCTGCCTGGCGATGATGGTTGTTTGCACTTCGCTGGCCCCCTCATAAATCCGCAGTGCGCGAATATCCCGGTACAAAGCCTCGACAATATAGCCCTTGGTGACGCCTTTGCCGCCATGCAGTTGCACTGCAGCGTCAATGACTTGCTGTGCGGTTTCGGTGGCGTGGTATTTGGCCATCGCCGCCTCGCGGGTGACCCGTTCCGCGGCGCAGTCTTTGGTCCACGCAGCGCGATACACCAGTAGCGCGCTACTGTCGACACCCAGCGCCATCTCACCGATTTTGGCCTGCACAAGCTGAAGATCTCCTAGCTTGCCGCCAAAGATGTTGCGCTCGGCGGTGTAGTCCAGCGTCTCGTCCAGCGCGCGTCGCGCCATGCCTAGCGCTGCGGCAGCCACGGTAGAGCGAAAAACGTCTAGTGTTGCCATTGCAATGCCGAAGCCTCTGCCTTCCTCGCCTACCAGATGTGCTCTTGGTATTCGGCAGTCACTGAATGTCAGGGTGCCAAGAGGATGGGGTGCTACCAGATCGATGCGTTCGGTGACCTCGAATCCGGGTGTGCCTGCTTCGACGATAAAGCAGCTGATGCCTTTTGCACCTCCGGTGTCGTCAGTGCGTGCGAAGACGGTGTAAAAATCAGCGATGCCGGCGTTGGATATCCATGTTTTGGTGCCGTTGAGCACCCACTGGTCGCCATCGGCTCGGGCGCTACAGCACATAGCGGCCACATCCGATCCTGCCTCGGGCTCTGATAGCGAAAACGCGGCAATCTTATCGCCAGTCGCTACAGCGTTGAGGTAGGTCGCTTGCTGCGCCTCATCACCAAATAGTGAAATCGGGCCGCTACCCAGCCCCTGCATCGCAAACGCAAAGTCGGCGAGCGCATTATGGCGTGCCAGCGTCTCCCGGATGATGCAGAGGCTTCTGACGTCAAGTTTTTTGTGTTGTCCTCCTGCACTGGCAGGGACGGCATAGCTTGTAAAACCAGCATCCCCCAGAGCCTTGACGATGGCTTTGCAGGTCCCGTCTAAATCGTGATGCTCTTCTGCTGTGAGGGAGGGGATGTGACGATTCGCCCAGTCATCAAGCCGCGCAGCGAGCTCTCGATGCTCGTCGCTAAAAAAGGGCCACTGCAAAAAGCTGCCGTCGCTCATGATTTCTTCTCCCGACGAATGGCCATGGTGTCAGTCACCCTGAAACACGGGCTGTTGTTTTTCTACAAATGCATTGTAGGCGCGATGAAAATCCTCGGTCTGCATACAAATTGCCTGCGCCTGAGCTTCGCACTCAATCGCTTGGTCGACAGACATGTTCCACTGGTGGTGAAGCTGGTTCTTCGTGATGCCATTGGCAAAAGTGGGCCCTGCGGCGATGCGAGTCGCTGCCGCCATGGCATCCTCAAGCGGTGCCGCGCTCAATCCATTGAAGAATCCCCAACGTTCGCCTTCTTCGCCGCTCATCGAGCGTCCAAAGTAGAGCAGTTCGCTCGCCCGTCCCTGTCCGATAATGCGTGGCAGAATCGAGCACGCGCCCATATCACAGCCCGCCAGGCCGACCCGGTTGAAGAGGAAGGCCACCTTTGCGCCCTCGGTGGCGTAGCGAAGGTCACTCGCCATGGCAATAATCGCGCCTGCGCCCGCACAAATGCCCTCTACGGCACTGATCACAGGTTGTCGGCAGGCTCGCATCGCTTTTACGAGGTCCCCCGTCATGCGAGTGAAGGCCATTAGATCTTTCATATTCATCTCGGTCAGAGGCCCAATGATTTCGTGCACGTCGCCTCCAGAGCAAAAGTTGCCACCCGCTCCGGTGATGACTACAACATCGACGTCGGAGGCGTAAGTTAGGTTCCTAAACAAATCCCTCAGTTCTGCGTAGGACTCGAAGGTGAGTGGATTTTTGCGCTCAGGTCGATTGAGCGTAATGGTCGCAACGCGATTCTCGCACTCCCATAAAAAGTGCTGCGCTTCGTAGCTCAACAGTGATGTTGTTTGCATGATTATGTTCCCCGTGTCAGGCGGTGCCACCACCGTCAATCGCGACCGCCTGCCCTGTGACGCTCGCCGCACCATCGCCACACAACCAGCTCACTGCGCTAGCGACTTCTGATGCCTTGATCAGGCGCCCTTGCGGATTGCTTTCAGTGAAGTGCTGCAGGGCATCCTCTTCAGTCCGTCCAGTCTTGCTGACGATCTCTGCGATGGCTGTGCGCACGATATCAGTATCCACGTATCCAGGGCAGATCGCATTGACCGTGATACCTCGCGTCGCGACTTCAAGAGCCAGCGCACGTGTCATCCCGAGAACGGCATGCTTCGATGCGCAGTAGCCGCTGACATAGGGAAAACCCCGCAGCGAGGCGACACTGGCGATGTTGATAATGCGGCCCCAGCCTGCATCCAGCATGTTCTCAAGTGCGATTTGAGTGCAGTGGAAGACGCCATTAACGTTCACGTCCATGGTTCGTTGCCAGTCGGTGAAATCGAGGCGATGGAAGGGTGCAGTGGGGGCCATTCCCGCACAGTTCACCAATATGTCGATGTGTCCCAAGTGCTCTCGAGCGGAGGCAAAACACTCGACCATTCCGGCCCTGTCGGTCACGTCACCGGCTACGGCCTGACTGCCGCTACCTAAGGATGTCGACAGGGTTTGCAGCGGTTCGATGCGTCGCCCGACCAGTGAAACCCGGTATCCCTCGGCATGCAGTTGCCGACTAATGACTGCTCCAATGCCCGAGCCAGCGCCGGTGATGAATGCATGACGGCTCACGAGGTCGCCTCGCGCTCACGCTCGGCCAAAGTATGGGCCTGCCGATAGCCGAGAAAATACTGGTGTTGCTCGATCGCACCGGGTCCCTGATAGCCCAGCTCGGCTGCCGCATGAAGCGTCCAATTTGGGTCGGCTAGGTGTGGGCGCGCCAGGCAGACTAGATCAGCTCGCCCTGCCGCGATAATGCTATTGACGTGGTCAGTCTCGTAAATGTTGCCCACAGCGATGGTCGGTATATCTCCGTCATTGCGGATGATGTCCGAAAGCGGTGTCTGGAACATGCGCCCAGGTTGAGGTTTAGCGGAGTGACTGGTTTGTCCTGTCGAGACATTGATGATGTCAGCACCCGCTTCGATAAATGCCTGCGCTATCAGCAGCGCATCTTGTTCTGTAACGCCATCGTCGCCCATCCAATCATGGGCGGAAATGCGCACTGACATGGGTTTTTCTTGAGGCCAGACGGCCCGCATAGCTCGACAAACCGCCACCGGGTAACGCAACCTGTTCTCGAGGGAGCCGCCGTATTCATCGTCACGTTGATTCAGTACCGGCGTGATGAATGAAGAGAGAAGATAACCGTGTGCCGCGTGCATTTCGATCATATCGAATCCGGCTTTATCAGCGCGCCGCACTGCGGCGACATGCTGTTCCAGCACCGTGTCCATGTCCTCGCTTGTCATGGCTTGCGGCACGGGGCTGTAGGTGTCGAAGGGTATCGCGCTGGCAGATAAAAGCGGCCACTGCTCGTGTTCGGGGAGGGGCTCGTCAAGAATTTTCGGATCCCACTTCCATGGCTCCAGCGTTGAGCCTTTGGGTCCGGCATGACCAATCTGGATCGCCATCTTGGCCTGCGTGTGCTGATGCACAAAGTCGGTGATGCGACGCCAAGCATCAGTGTGCGCGTCGCTCCAGATGCCGGTGCATCCGGGCGTGATCCGCCCCTCTGCGCTCACATTGGTCATCTCCGTATAGACCAGTGCAGCGCCGCCCTTGGCGAGACCGCCGTAGTGCACCAGGTGCCAGTCGTCAGGCATGCCATCTGCGGCGCTATACATGCACATGGGTGAGACGCAAACCCGATTTTGCAGTGACATATCTCGGAGTGAAAAG
>Ga0255743_10003058_pt1 | contig 13412 bp, 13 predicted proteins | sample 101ome_19_FD_179950 | JGI IMG/M metagenome (GOLD analysis project Ga0255743, IMG submission 179950) | Coastal salt marsh microbial communities from the Groves Creek Marsh, Skidaway Island, Georgia - 101405AT metaG (version 2) | ecosystem: Environmental > Aquatic > Marine > Intertidal zone >... | reverse complement strand
TATAAATTTACTCCAGCCAAAAAATATACTCTTATTTATTGTTTAATTATCTCATTTATTATTACAATGCTAAAACCAAATAGCTCAGAAGCATTTGAAGGTGTAATAGAATGTAAAAATAAATTTGGAATGACGACAATTAGAGAATTTAAAAGTAACAAATTAGTTTCTACAAAAGTTAGCACTAAACCAGGAGAACCATTTAAAACACAATCAGGTTTTAGCGATCTTAGTATTTCAAAAAAAGGTCAATCTATTGAATGGACTGGTACTTTCGTCATGAAGGGCGTTAAATATCCTGTAAAAAGTTCTATCGATTTAAAAACAATGTCCTATTACACTGATTTAAATATATTTAATTTATCGAGCCCTCAAAAAAGAAAAGTCGATCAGATTTGTACTAAAAAATAATTGATAAAAAAAATTTCGTTAAAATTTTAACTTGGCGCGCCTGCAAGGAGTCGAACCCTGAACCTCCAGAGCCGAAATCTGGCGCTCTATCCAGTTGAGCTACAGGCGCATAAAATAATATTTATCAATATTTTCGCAATTATTCACCAATATTAACTAGCGTCCCATTTCTTTTGGCACTAGAAAAAGATTTGTAAAATATTGAAATTGCCAAGGCCAAGTAAATAAAATTCAAAGCAATTGCATAATATATATTTGTAAAGCTCACTGTTTGATTCACTAGTATGTTTCTTGTTTCTTCAAATATATGAGCCAAAGGTAGTCCAAGTGCAATAGGCTGAACCCAATTGGGCAAAATTTCTACTGGATAATAAATACAGCCAAGTGGTGCAATAAAGAATAAACTTGCCCAAGCTACATTTTCAAAAGAAGGTCCAAATCTAACTAAACCTGCGGTAACCAAAAGGCCAAGAGTTACACCAAATAAATAAAGACTAAACAATAAAAGTATTAATGGAATACCAAGTTTAAAAATTGAAATTCCAAATAGTGGTATCGCAATAAGCGCAGCGGGTACTAAGCCAATCATGGTCCTAATAAGAGCTGATGAAGTTAAGGCGAAAATAATCTCTGAAATTCTGAGTGGAGATACAAATAAATTAATAATATTTCGACTCCATATTTCCTCTAAAAAAAGCATATTATAGCTAATGCTTGACCTAAATAAGAAGTCATAAAGGATGGCAGCACTTAATATGACACCAGCAACATTATTAAAATAATCACTATACATAGTAAAAAATTTTGAAACAAACCCCCAAAGAATAATTTGTACTGTTGGCCAATAAATTAAATCAAAGATACGTGGAAAAGATGAACGTATTAAGTAAAAGTGCCTTAACATTAGTGATGAAGATCTTTTAATATTCATTTTTTTCCCTCACTAATTTTAAAAAAACTTGTTCTAAATTATCTCTTCCATGTTTATCGATTAAATCTTTAGCTTTTCCATGATCAATAATTTGCCCTTCCTTCATCATTAAAACATAATCACTTAACCTGGTAACTTCGCTCATGTTATGAGAAGCCAATAAAATGCTAATCTCTTTTTCTTTTTTATATTTTTCCAAATAACTTCTTACATAATCTCCAGTATCAGGATCCAGGCTGGCTGTTGGTTCATCAAGAAGTAAAATTTTTGGATCGTTAATTAGTGATTTTGCTAAAGACACTCTGTTTTTTTGACCAGATGAAAGTTCTCCTGTTTTTTTGTTTAAAAAAGTCTTTAGATTTAAATCTTCAATAAGTTGTTCAACTTTTTCTTTTAAATTTTTAATCAAATACATGCGGCCGTAGACTTTTAAATTTTCTAATACTGTTAATTTTTTAGGTAACTCAACATATGGTGACGCAAAATTCATTATATTTAAAAATTGATGATCTTTATATTTTAATTCTTCTTCATTAATAAAAATTTGACCTGATGTTGGTGTAATCAAACCAAGTAACATTCCAATCGTAGTTGTTTTTCCACATCCATTAGGACCAAGCAATGCTAGTGTTTGGTTTTGATTAATAGAAAAATTAATTTTTTTAACCGCTTCAATGGTTTTAAATTTTTTTTCTAAATTTTTTACTTCAATTATTTTCATGATGATGCTCTTTTTAATCTATCATTGATAGCAATTCCAATATCTTTATTAGGAATTTTTGTTATAGAAATATTTTTAAATCCCTTTTTTTTAATTTCCCTGAGTTTTTTATAAAGATTTTTAGCAGCTTCTTCTAAAGATTTTTTTTTAGAAAGATAAAAAATATTTCCCCCTTTCATTTTTGTTTTTCCAAAAACTAAAAGAGCACCTTTGCTTTTACTTTTATTTTTATTTAGATAGACCGGAATTCCAGGTGAATAGTGTTTTTTAAGTTGACCGGGTGATAAAATTTCTTTTGATTTATTAGTTGAGATATTTTTTATTATTTTTTCAATATTTTTTTTAGATACTTTTCCAGGCCTGAGTACTTTTGGCTTTCCAACAAGATTAATTACAGTTGACTCAATTCCAACTTTAGATTGTTTTCCATCTAGTATAAACCGTATTTTATTTTTAAATTCATCATAAACATCCAGTGAAGAAGTTGGGGACACATGGTTACTGATATTTGCACTTGGGGCAGCGAGAGGTGATCCTGATAATTTTATTATTTTTCTAAAATGTATATTAGCTGGAACCCTACAAGCAACAGTTCCATTTTTATTAATTAATATTCGAGAAATTCTTGAATTTTTTTTTAATTTTAAAACATAAGTAATAGGACCTGGAGAATATTTTTTATATATTTTGGCTAAATAATTATTATTTTCTGTCTCTTTTTTAATAGATTTAAGACTATCAAAATGAACTATCAAAGGGTTTTTTTTTGGTCTTTTTTTTAATTTATAAATATTTCTAACTGCTTTATTTGAATAAGCATTTCCAGCTAGTCCATAGACAGTTTCAGTCGGAAGAGCACACACACCGTGATTTCTCAATATCTTTGAGCATTTAATCAAATTTTTTAGATTAGGTTTAAAGATATTTGAATAGTTTTTCATTTTGAAATATTTATTATGCATCAAAATTAAAATCTACAAATGAATAAAGTAAATAAACACTCTGATATTGAAAAAATGTCCTTTGAGAAGGCTATGGAAGAATTAGAGACGATTGTTGCCGATCTTGAAAATGGATCTATTGAATTAGAGGAGTCTATTGAGAAGTACCAAAGAGGGATACAGCTCAAAAAACATTGTGATCAAAAATTAAAAGAAGCCAACATGAAAATTGACCAAATTGAAATTGATAAAAATGGTAATGTAACTGAAAAACCATTTACCCGAAAAAAAAAATAATATTAAATGTCAAATTTTCAGGGAGATTTAAAAGTTATAGCAGAACAAGTTAATTCTTTTTTAAAAGATTATTTTCAATCTCAATCTGCAGACAACAAGCTATATGAAGCTATGAAGTATGGATTATTTTCTGGAGGTAAAATGATTAGATCATATTTAGTTCATTCAGCGTGTAAAATTTTTGATATTAGCGAAAAAGATTATCTACCAATTGCTGCAGCTGTAGAATGTGTCCATAGTTATTCATTGATCCATGATGATTTACCATCAATGGATAATGATGATTTCAGAAGAGGAAAAGAAAGTACGCATAAAGCTTACGGTGAATTTACAGCAATTCTAGCTGGTAGCTCTTTATTAACCATGGCATTTGAAATTATTTCAAACTCAAAAATTGATATTAGTCATGAAAAAAAAATAGAAATTGTTCATGCATTAAGTTCATGCTCAGGTCATCTTGGAATAGCCGGAGGTCAGTTCTTTGATTTAAGTCTTAAAAAAGAAAAAGTTGATAAGGATAATATTATAGATATGCAAAACAAAAAAACAGGAGCACTTATGGGTTTTTGTGTAGAGGTCGCTCCAATTTTAGCAGACAAGAAAGATCTTAGAGAAAAATTTAAAAAATTAGGAATTAAATTAGGTTTGCTATTTCAAATTGCAGATGATTTTTTAGATAAATATGGAAAAGAAGATGTTCTTGGAAAACCCGTTAATCAAGATGATACTAAAGGTAAAAATACTTTAATTAATTATTTAGGGGAAGAGCAAACTAAAGATTTTATTAAAAATTTAAAAAAAGAAATTGAAAGTGAACTCGTCTCTTTTTCTAATACTGATGCATTATTAAATTGTATGAATTTTATTGTAGATAGAAAAAATTAATTATCCCTTAATTCTTTTGGAAGTTTAAATTCTACATTTTCTTTTATAATTTCAACTTCTTGTACTTTAATATTTCTAATTTCTTTAATTTGATCGATGAAACGATCGACCAAAACATCAGGGGCAGAAGCCCCAGAGGATATTCCAATACATTTAGCATTTTGAATTATTTCTTTTTGTAACTGAAATTCTTGATGGACTAAAAAACTTTGTTTACTTCCATTTTTTTTTGCTACTTCTACTAATCGTTGTGAGTTTGAGGATTGTCTACTACCGATCACAAAAAATACATCACATTTTGCTGCAATATTTTTAACTGCCGCCTGTCTATTAGTTGTAGCATAACAAATATCACTTTTGATTGGTGGCTTAATTTTCGGAAATTTTATTTTTAAAGCCTCAATGATTTCTTTGGTATCATCAACTGAAAGAGTAGTTTGAGTTATATAAGCAATTTTATCTTTTGATATTTCAATACGATTAATATCTTCTTCTTTCTCAATTAAAGTAACTTCTCCGACCGGTAATTGACCCATGGTACCAATGACTTCAGGGTGGTTTTTGTGCCCAACTAGTATAATTTGGTAACCTTGTTTATTAAGTTGTTCTGCTTCCCGATGTACTTTTGAAACCAAAGGGCATGTTGCATCTATGAATTGTAAATTTTTAAGATCAGCATCCTGATAGACTTGTTTTGCAACACCATGAGCCGAAAAGATAACTGGTCTCGTTTTATCTTGTATTTCATCTAGCTCATCGACAAAGATAACTCCTTTTTTTTCTAAACTTTGAACAACATGTTTATTATGAACAATTTCATGCCGTACATAAACTGGAGTTCCAAATTTTTTTAAACTTTTTTCAACAATATCGACTGCACGGTCTACACCAGCACAAAATCCCCTTGGGGCACAAAGTAGTATATTTAAATCGCTATTCATTTTTTTCTATCTAAAATCTCTAATAGTATATGAGGAAGTGTCAGCGAAGCCAAACCAATAAAAATAGTTTGAACAATATTCCTGCTTAAACTTTCATCTAGATAATAAACAGTAATTAGCGCAATAACAGCAGTTAAAAGTGTTAAAGGAATAGCTTTTATAGAAAAAAGCTTTAATCCATTTATTATGTTCTCAGAATCCAATTCTCTTGATAGCCCAATTATATGCTTTGAGGAATGTAGGAAACAGAAATAAAGAGAAAAAGCTAATATCAAAGGTAAATAAATAAAAGATAGAATAATAAATAGAATTTCTAATAAAATTAAAACAAGTTTATCAATTTGTTCTCTAAGCAAATAAATTAAACCAATAATAATTAAAAATAGATTTATTGAAAAAAATAATGATTTAAATTGGATGATATTTTCATAAGATTCTTGAGGAACTAATAGATATTCAAAGAATATTGACGTTGAGTCAAAGCTATAATGAAATGCTAAAGTAATAATTAATAAACCTTTTAAAAAGCTTGAAATATTAAAAATAAATCCATTGCCTTTATAAAAAAAACTAAGATCTTCTTCTCCAAAGTGATAGCTAGCTATCAATAAAAACATCAACAGTGTGAGCGCCGGAAATAATATCCAGCACACAATAACAATTAAACTAAGAGAGATATATCCTGGGTAAAATAAAATATACCAACTTTTTTTAAATATAGGTTCTAATATTTTTTTTCCTCGAAGATGGTCAAGGGCACCATGAGAAACACCAATGATAAGAATTAAAAAAAAACAAAAAAATAATAAATTTAGATTATCTTCAACAATATTTTTTTGTATCAATAAATAAGATATTACACCCAATAATGAAAATAATGATAAGAATATTATATATATTGTTTTATTCTTCATAATTTAAATAAATAAATTTTTTAAGAATAATGATTTTGGCATATTTTTAATTACTTTATAGTCATCTGATAAACTACCTTCGCTCGATAAAAAACGAATAATTTGATTTTGATAATTTTCATCAAACATTTTAAAAAATATATTTGGCATAATTTTCATATTATTTTGAAGGACTTTAATAAAAAGTCTATCTAGAAATTCATATTTCATTGAGATCGCTTTATCAAAAGATAGCTTTTCAATTGCTTTAGCTATAATTGTTGAGTGCTTTTGAATATAAGGAAATGCATAGCCGGTACTCATTCGATTTATATTTCCTCTTAAACCAATATTAAAGTAGCAGTTATCTTTTTTATATGAGGTTCTAAACATTGGTATAGCACCTATTTCTTCTCGAATAATATTATAATTTTTTAATTTTAAATTATTTTCAATGTATTCTTTTAATTCATCAACATAATTTTGTTTTTTTAAATCTTCTAAATTAGACAACCATGTTGTCTCAATCAAAGCTTGATGATTAGTAAAAGGTAAAACATAAAAAAAATGAATACCATTTTTTTGTTCACAATCAAAATCCATTAAAGTCAGTTCATCATTATTAAAAGATAAATCTTTTGTTTCAATTTCTAGACCATAAAAATGTTGATATAGATTTCCCTGTTCTAATTTTGGAACACGACTATCAAAAACTAATTTTGTTTCTATGTTACCGTTATTTGTTTCAATTTGATAAAATTTCGATGCTTTTTTTATTTCACTAATATTTGTATCTAGCTTGATATAGAAATTATCTTTAAGATTATTTTGAATTTTTTTGTAAAATTTTAAACTATCAATAGTTTGATATGGGTATTTAAAATTATTAAATGATTTAAATTGTTCATTATATTTTATATTAAATTTAAACCATTGTTTTTCTAAACAATCTTCAAAATCATGATGACTAGTTTTCCAAAAAGACCAAGTTCGATCTTTTTTAAATTCAGATTTATTATCTAAAATAATAATTTTTTTATTTAAATTTTCAACTTTAGATAATTGGTAAGCTAAAGATAATCCAGCACAACCTGCTCCAATTATTGCTATATCATATGTCATGTAAGTAAGTGGTAAGGTGTATGAAGTTGATCTGTTTTATGCGTGGGTTCAGTTGTTTTATATTTTTTATTTTTTGTAGAATAGTTTTGTATAAGAATTACAGTTTTTTCTAGAACATTTAAATAAATTCTTTTTTTTAGAAAAAGATGTTTATTTTTAATAATTTTTTTTCCAATTGAATTGTAGAGAATGGCAGCCATGAGTATACTAAATTTATTTTTATTAGGGATAAAATAAATTCCATCAATACCACTTTCATAATATTGTTCTGCAATATTTAATAATCGATTTATAGAATTAAAAATTAATCCTTCATTACTATGATCTTTCATATCTTTTAATGTAAAATTATTTGGCAGCATATCTTTGGGAATATAAATTCGATTATTCATTGAGTCTTCTGTTACATCCCTTGATATATTTGTCAGTTGCATTCCAATTCCAAGGTCAATTGCAAATCGCCATGCATTTTCATGAGTTGCACCTAGTATCCGAGCCATTAAAGCACCTACAGTTCCAGCAACTTGATAGCTATAAATTAATAATTCTTGTAAGTTTTGTGGCTGTTTAAAGTTAATATCTGAAGATAAGCCTTCGATTAAATCATCAATAAACTTTTGTTTTAAATTGTATTTATTTTGAATTTCCTTGAACGCTTTATTTATTGGATCAGTAGATGATGGTTTTTTGTAATCATTAATCAAATAAGAAAAATTATTTAAACTTTCAGCCTGATTACACTCATCTGCTGCATCATCTAGCTGCCTACAAAAAGCATATAATATTGCTGCATCATTTAGTGTTTTTTTATCAAGCAAAAGACCTGCAAAATAAAAAGACTTTGCATGCTTTTTTAAAATATTTTTAAATTCTTTTTGCATAGTTAGATGTCAAAATGATCCAAAACTTTCGCTGACGATAATACACCTGGGATACCAGCTCCAGGATGTGATCCTGCACCTACAAAATATAAATTGCTAAGCACTTCGGAACGATTATGAAATCTAAAATATGCTGATTGTGTGAAAATGGGTTCAATTGAAAACCCAGAACCATATTTAGTATTGAGTTCTTTTTCAAAATAATCTGGAGTAACAAATATTTCAGCTTCGATATATTTTGAAAGTTCAGGCATGCAAGTTTCCTCTAATTTTTTTATTATTTTTTTTTTGAAACCTTCTCCTTGCTCATTCCAATCAATTTTAGATTGATTATTTGGTACTGGTACCAAAACATAAAAACAATCTTTTCCTTCAGGTGCCATTGTAGAGTCTGTTGCTGATGGTCGGTGGAGATAATAACTAAAATCATTATCTAATTGCTTAGAAACAAAAATTTTATTTAATAATTCTTTATGCGATTTTCCTAAATAAATTGTATGATGTTCAATATTTTCATATTTTTTTTTAGTTCCAAAATAAAAAACATATAGCCCCATGGAATATTTTAATCTTTGCATTTTTAAATTAAAAAAATTATTTTTAATTTTTGGATATATACATTCATCATAAATTTTTGGTGGGTCTGCGTTACAAACAACTGCATCCACATTTATTTGATTATTATTTTTTAAAACGACGCTGTTAACTTTTTTATTTTGGTGATTAATTTTTAAAACTTCTTGACCCTTGATTACTTTGATCCCGACTTCTTGCATAAGTTTTTCAAATGCTTTAATTATATTTCCAGTACCACCCATTGAATAATGAACTCCCCATTTTCTTTCCAAATAAAGTATGAGCGCATATATTGAAGTTGTACTATAAGGATTGCCACCTACAAGAAGCGGATGAATTGTAAATGCTTTCCTTAGTTTTTCATTCTTAATATATGATGAAATGAAAGTATAAACTGAGTTGTAACTTTTTAATTTAAGCAAAGATGGAATTTGTTTAAGCATAAACCAAATTTGATGAAAAGGTTTGTCTGCTAATTTTAAAAATCCAATGTTAAAAATTTTTTCTGATTGTGTTAAAAGATTTTTAAAGCCCCGCTTATCTTCCAAATGAATTTTTTCAATTTGTTGAAGCAATTCATTTAAATTTTCACCATAATTTAATTTTGAAAGATCATCAAAAATAAATTGGTACCAAATTTTTAGTGGAACTATTTTAATATAATCGCGATAATCTTTATGAAACAATTCAAAGAGTTCATAAATCAAGTGTGGAGCTGTAATAACCGTAGGCCCTGCATCAAATGTGTAGCCGTCTTTTATAAAAACTCTTGCTCTTCCTCCCAGATCATTTTGTTTTTCGATCAGAGTAACGTCATGACCTTTGGCTTTAAGTCGAAGAGCAGCTGCAATACCACCAAACCCAGATCCAATTACGACTATTTGCTTTATATTATTCATCCTAATATGGGGAAAAACTATCCTAAAAGTTGTGTTTTTTCAGGAAAAAAACACTTTTATTGTGGAATTTTTTTATTTTTAGGGTTCTTTAATAAACAAATTTAAGTATAAAGTGTCGCAGTTAAAAGCGAATCCATGTGGCTTCGCTTTTTTTGTTTAAACAAAAAGGAGAAATATGAAAAACGTAATACTACAGTCTAATGACTTCACTGGAGTTACTTTCTGGTTGATTTCAATGACTATGTTAGCTGCTACTGTTTTCTTTTTCATCGAAAGAAATTCAGTAAAAGCATCTTGGAGAACTTCAGTTACGTTATCTGGTCTAGTTACTGGTATTGCATTCGTGCATTACATGTACATGAGAGACGTTTGGGTAACAACTGGTACTTCGCCAACAGTATTTAGATACATTGACTGGTTACTAACTGTGCCGTTATTGATGATTGAATTCTACTTCATCTTATCAGCAGTTAAAAAAGTTTCTGGTGGTATCTTCTGGAGATTATTAATTGGTACTTTAATCATGCTAGTAGGTGGTTACTTAGGTGAGGCTGGATATATCGGCATCAATTTAGGTTTCATCATTGGTATGGCTGGATGGATTTACATCCTTTATGAAGTATTTGCAGGTGAAGCAGGTAGAGAAGCGAAAAAATTAAAAGGCGCTGCTGCTAGCTGTTTCGAATTCTGTAAGTGGATCGTTACAATCGGTTGGGCAGTATACCCATTAGGTTACCTATTTGGTTATATGACAGGTTCAGCTGATGAAGTTTCGTTAAACATCATTTACAACCTAGCAGACTTTATTAACAAGTTGATCTTTGGTTTAGTGATCTGGCATACTGCTAAGTCACTTACTCCTGCATCAGCAAAGTAATAAGGCTTAGAGCTTAAATTAAGGCCCGCTTCGGCGGGCCTTTTTTTTATTAGTTTCAAATAATTTTCAATCAGTTAAAATAAGATCATGTCAAAAACACCATTGTTGGATAAAATAAATTATCCTCACGATTTAAGATCATTTAATAAAAAAGATCTCGTTCCGTTAGCAAAAGAATTAAGAGAGGAAATGATCGATGCTGTTTCAGTGACAGGAGGTCATCTCGGAGCTGGTCTTGGTGTTGTAGAACTTACTTTAGCGATACATTATGTTTTTGATACTCCTAAAGATCGATTGATATGGGATGTGGGTCATCAAGCGTATCCTCATAAAATTATAACTGGACGAAGAGATAAAATTAGAACTTTAAGACAAGGCGGAGGTCTATCTGGGTTTACTAAAAGATCAGAGAGTGAATATGATCCTTTTGGTGCAGCTCATAGCTCTACTTCAATTTCAGCTGGACTTGGAATGTCTGTAGCAAGAGATTTAGATGGTAAAACCAATAATATTATTTCAGTGATTGGTGATGGCGCCATGAGTGCAGGAATGGCATATGAAGCTATGAATAATGCTGGATCTATGGATTCAAGATTAATAGTTATTTTAAATGATAACGATATGTCAATCGCACCTCCAGTTGGAGCAATGAGCTCGTATTTAGCTAAGTTATTATCTGGTAGTAAATATATTGGTTTTAGAGAATTCTTTAAAAAACTATCCAACAAATTCCCAAAATCTTTAAAGAAAAGCATTGGACAAGCTGAAGAATATTTAAGAGGACTTGCGGTTGGCGGAACTTTGTTTGAAGAAATGGGTTTCTTTTATGTTGGAACCGTTGATGGCCATAACTTTGATCACCTGCTTCCTGTCTTAGAAAACGTTAAAAATTCCAAACATGAAGGTCCTTTTTTAATTCATGCCATTACTCAAAAAGGAAAAGGCTATAAGCCAGCAGAAGACTCAAAAGATAGATATCACGGGGTGACTAAGTTTAATGTTGAAACAGGTGAACAATCTAAATCAAAATCTAACATTCCATCATATACTTCAGTCTTTGGAGAAACACTGACAAAGCATGCAGAGCGCGATAGTAAAATTGTAACCGTAACTGCTGCAATGCCATCAGGTACGGGTATAAATATTTTTCAAAATAAATTTCCAAAAAGATCTTTTGATGTTGGAATTGCAGAACAACATGCGGTAACTTTTGCTGCAGGATTAGCAACTGAAGGATACAAACCTTATGCTGCAATTTACTCAACATTTTTACAACGCGCTTATGATCAAGTTGTTCACGATGTAGCCATTCAAAAATTACCAGTTCGTTTTGCAATTGATCGTGCAGGGTTAGTTGGAGCTGACGGAGCAACGCATGCAGGTGCGTTTGATATTACATATCTTTCTACACTTCCAAACTTTATTGTGATGGCAGCTAGTGATGAAGCTGAACTTATAAGAATGATTAATACATCAGTTGAGATTAATGATGCACCGTGTGCATTTAGATACCCAAGGGGAAATGGAGTAGGATTAGAGTTACCGGATATTAATGAAACGATTGAGATTGGAAAAGGAAGGGTTATTCAAGAAGGATCAACGGTATGTATTTTAAATTTTGGAGCTAGACTTAAAGAATGCAAGACAGCCGCAAAACAACTTGATCCAAAAGGAATTAGCACAACAATAGTTGATGCAAGGTTTGCAAAACCACTTGATCAAGATTTAATTTTAAGATGCGCAAGAGAACACGAAATGATGGTAACCATTGAAGAAGGTTCGATTGGTGGATTTGGTTCACACGTCTCTCATTTACTATCTGAGCAAGGATTTTTTGATAAGGGTTTAAAATTTAGATCTATGATTTTACCTGATAAATTTATTGACCAAGATACGCCTGATAAAATGTATGATTTAGCTGGCCTGAATTCAAAACAAATTATAGAAAAAATTGAAAATGTTTTTTTCAACAAAAAAGATATTAAAATTATTAAATAGTTTTTTATTTTTATTTTTTTTAACAAAATATGCCTCTTCAAATGAGTTACAATTCATTAAAAAAATCAAATTCTATTCAACTCATGTAGATGATCTTGGTTACAATTATAATAGTTCAAGACCTGGTTTAAATGGTCAATTTCATCTTTTTTATTCATTGAATGATAATATAAAAATTAAAAGTTTAAATTATATTTCAGAGGCTGAAGACAAGTTTCAAGATGAGGTTACTTATAATTTTAAGTTTAATCAAAAACTTGCAGTTGATTTCAAGATAAATAGTTTTGTGCTATCTCCTTATGGTAAAATGATTAATTACGATAAAAACCCTTCCAAACAATCAGATAATTCCCATATTGGGTTATCAGTTACCAAAAACTTTGCAAATCAATCAAGTTTTATGTTGGATTATAGAGATGAACTGTCCAATGGTTCAAAGATTGGTTCGAATAGAGTTTATCAAAATGTTTTTGGTGCCTATTTCAATAAAAAAAACTTTTTAAATAATAATTTAAAATTAAAAGTAGGTTATACTGAAATTCAAAATGTGAGATCCACTAAAATGATGAAAATTTCAAGAGATATAAATAAAAACATCGAAATTGCATTTAAATTTTTAGATAATGATGGTAAAGGAGCTCACGGTTCAAACAATGTTAATGAAAATAGAAAATTTATTATTTCAGAGATTAGCTATTCTTTTTAAAGCGTTTTTTTTTATTTTTATTTTTGAGTCTCAATGTTTGGCAGATATATCGAAGCTAAAGGTTGAGGGTCGGGTTAGATATTTTTCAACTTTAGTTGATAATCTTGGAAAAAATTATGATAGTGCGAGACCAGGGCCTGTTTTAGATTTACATTTTACTTATCCAATTACACCAAAACTATTTATTAAAAATATAAATTATTTTGTAAATTATAATGACACAACATCTGGTGATCAAACAATGAATTTAGAAATCAATCAACGGCTTCTGCTGGCGTATGTCAACAAAGGTAGGATCATTGCACCATACTTAAAGATGGTTAATCATGATAA
>Ga0255743_10003048_pt1 | contig 13443 bp, 9 predicted proteins | sample 101ome_19_FD_179950 | JGI IMG/M metagenome (GOLD analysis project Ga0255743, IMG submission 179950) | Coastal salt marsh microbial communities from the Groves Creek Marsh, Skidaway Island, Georgia - 101405AT metaG (version 2) | ecosystem: Environmental > Aquatic > Marine > Intertidal zone > Salt... | reverse complement strand
TGACGTGTGGGTGTGGACGCGCAGACGACGACGACGACGACGACGATGACGATGACGACGATGAGCGCGACGGTGACGACGACGGTGTGCGGAACGGCGGCGACGCGGACGATCGGGTCGCGGACCTCGGCGCGCGTGGTGGCGGTGGGATGCGGCCGCCGTCGTGACGTCGCGGTGGTGGACGGTGGTCTCGGACGCGGACGCGCGATGGCGCGCGGACGGTGGAGCGGACGAGAGCGAGGAAACGCACGGACGATCGGGGCGGTGGCGAATCCGTTGGCGCTTCCGGAGTACGACGAACCGAGCGAAGAGATGACGGAGGCGAGAGACTCCAAGGAACCCATCAGAGTGAAAATCGGCGACGAGTGGTACGATTGTCGAGGGTGGGCGAAAGCGCACCCGGGCGGTGAGCGATGGTTGTATTTCTTCGACGGTCGCGACGCCACGGACGTCTTCTACGCCTTGCACTCGTACGGCCCGAACGGAAGCGACTTGGCGGTGAAGCGACTTGAAAAGCTTCCCCGCTGCGACCCGCCGAAGGATAAGAGCAGACTTCCGAGTGAAAGCTCCTACGCGGTGAGCATGGCGTTCGGTGAATTGCGCGATAAGCTCGCGGAAGACGGGTTTTTTAAGCGTCAACCCCTCAAGGAGGCGTGGGCTCTCTTCCAAGTCGTCGCCCTGTACGCGAGCGGCACGGCGCTCGCGTACTCGCACCCCGTCGTCGCCACCATTCTCCTCGGCCTCGGCATGGAGCAAGCGGGCTGGTTGGGTCACGATTACGTCCACGGGCGCGGTCCGTGGTGCAGCTTGATGCGTTACATGCCCACGCTCCTGAACGGACACAGCGTTGAGTGGTGGATGCAAAAGCACTCCATGCACCACTCCTTCACCAACGAGGAGCACCTCGACAACGACATCATGATGGAGCCATTCTTCTTCTTGCGCAGCCCGACGGAATCCGGCCGACCGGATCATCCGCTGCGAAAGTTTCAGCACATTTACGGCTACCCGCTCTTGTCCATCATGTTCTGGTTGTGGCGTTGGCACTCCGTGCAGACGGCTTGGAAAAAGAGAGACGTCAAGGAACTCGCCTTCATCGGCGCCAACTATCTCTTCTTGGCGACGATGCTGCCGTGGCAGGTTGCCGTCGGCGCCATCACGCTCAGCGGTTTCCTCGTCGGTTCCCTCGTCAGCGCGACGCACCAAAGCGAAGAAATCATGGAGTTTGGTGAGGATCCGGAGTACGTGGAGGGTCAGTTCCGATCCACCCGCGACGCCGAGTGCGTCTTCGGCGGGTTGGAGACGTGGATCTGGGGCGGCATGGACACGCAGTTGGAGCATCACTTGTTCCCGACCATGCCTCGTTACAACTACCACAAGCTTCGTCCGTTATTGAAGGCTTGGGCCAAGGCGAACGGCATTCAGTACCGCTCTTCGCCGAGCACCACCATCATCTCCGACAACTTCAAGTTGCTCAGGCGAGTGGCGCGCGCCGCGTAATCGGCCCGGGATCCACCAGCGCGCATCTCATATTCTTTCGTTTGTAGACCTTTGGACCGAATTTTATCACCGGTTGTTTATTGTGTTTATTGTTACTCATAGGAACTTGCTTAGCGGTGTAAAGAGCATCTCACCTCTTTTAGTATTTACGACGAGTCTCTCTCTCGCTCTCTGTCTCTCTCTCTCTCGCGTCGTCGGTGCGGAAAAAAGACGCGCGCGAACCATTCGGACGCAGCGCGATTCAGACGCGACGCCGACGCGTGACGCTCGCGACGGGCGATTATGCGATTATTTTATCTCGTGATTACGTGGCATACCATAAAAATGTATCAATCTATTTGCGCGCACGGCACACGAGGAGAGACCAGTCTCTCGGCTAATTGAACGTCACCCCCAAACATCCGTAGTCTAAGTTTTGTCACCCCTATTTCTTCTTCGCGCAGCGCTTAGAAGGCGAGGCGAGTGAAGAACCAGCGAGACTTGCCAGTCTTGAATCGTTCCTCGAGGAGCTTCTTCGCCTCCTTTTGCGCCGCAACCTTCTTGGTGGCGTTCTCCAACGCATCCGGGGTCACGACGTTCTTGAAGTCGACGTCGAGCGTGTATCGAGTCGGCATGAGGTGGGAGTAGTTGATGTTCTTGATGAACGTCTTGCAGCGGGAGCGCTTGGCTTGCTTCTTCTCATCCATCTTCTTCGTCACCTGTGCGTTTGTAAAGAGAAACGACGGTCAGTGATCGATACTCTCCGTCGGGCGCGCGTCTCGCGTCGGCGAGGCGCTTTAGGGCTTCAGGACCTAGAACGATGCATCATCGATCGCGCGTGCGCGCGCCCGCGACGATCCGCGGGCGGCTCCGGCGCGCGCTATCGACTCGAAATAACGCGTCGCATCGATTCGTACCTTGCGCGGGATCGTGGAGAGACCGCACACGAGCGCGTGCCCGTACGGGTGCGCAGAGCTGCCGTCGTCGACATTCTTGACGATGACCGCCTTCTTGCCCGCGTAGCGGCCTTGAAGCACGACGACAACCTTACCGGGCTGCGATGAAGAAACGATCGGGTCAGTACGATTTCTCTCGAGGTCGCGCACCGTCTCTCGCGCCGTCTCTCGCGCCGTCTCTCGCGCCTCCTTCGCGCGCGAGGGTCCAGGGTCTTCGATCCGCGCATCGATCGGTCGCGGTTCTCGTCCGCGTTCGCGACCGACGCCGACGCCGCATCGACGTGACGACGCGGCCGCATCGACGCGCATCGTTTCGTGTCGATATCGTCGCTCGCGCACCTTGAGGAACTTCACCATCGCGACGGGCGTCACAGAGAGAGGTCGAAACGATGCGCCGCGCGCCGTCTTCACCACCCGACCTCCGAGGTCGCGAGGGTCTTCAAAGGGTTGTCCGCGTCCGTCGAGGTCGAGATCGAGATCGTGTCGTCTCCTCGTATTCACACACGCGCGTCACCCATCTCGAGTCGACATGGATGCGTCCATTCCATTCGATAAACGGATCGAGGCGTTCAATCGACCGATCACGACCGGTCCACGGCGACACACGCCCTCGACGGCGACACACGCCCTCGACGGTGGAGACGAGACGACGACGACGACGACGACGGGAGAGGACGACGCGACGACTCGTCGCGACGACGCGCGTGTGATGCGAGGGGGTGACGTCGTCGAGGACGAGGACGAGGAGACGTCCGCGGTCGTCGTCGCGGTCGTCGTCGAGGACGACGGTGGGGGGAAGGGAGTCGCGACGACGACGACGACGACGACGACGACGACGACGACGACCGCGATGGGGGAGGCGAGCGCCGCCTCGACGAGCGATGAGGATGAGACGGTGGTCGGCGCGCGGTTGGAGCGGTGCGTGCGAGAGATGTTGCGCGCTATGGGTGAAGACGTGACGAGAGAGGGATTGTTGGACACTCCCGCGCGCGTGGCCAAGGCGTTGACGTTCGCGATGCGAGGGTACGGGGCGAGCGCCACGGCGGCGTTGGGCACGGCGCTCTTTCACGAAGACGGACTCGTCAGGGCGCTGCGAGCGGAAGAGGTGGAGAGTGGAACGCACGATATGGTGGTCGTGCGAGATATACCGGTATTTAGCACGTGCGCCAAGACGTTCATGCCGTTTTACGGCGTCATTCACGTGGGGTACGTTCCGCACGGAGGGGTGATTGTGGGCTTGAGTAAACTCGCGAGAGTGGCGGAGGTGTACGCTCGACGATTGCAGACGCCGGATGGGTTGGCGCACGCGGTGGCGCACGCGCTGCACGACGTCGCCTCGCCGCTCGGCGTGGGGGTGATGTTCACGGGCGTTCATCTCGGCCCTTTCGGGACGCGCGAAACCGCGGGGAGAGCGTCGACGGGGTGCTTTGCCTCGGCAAACTCGGTGTGGTGGGAAGAATTTAGCGCTTTAGTAGAGCACGGTGGTGGTCCATCGGAGCTTTCTCGGGGGTTATGGGGTGATGATGCGCGCTGCACACCGTGCGACGACGACGAGAACGCGATTCCTCGAGGTCCGGCGGAGACGTTCGTCGACGCGGCGGCGATGGACGCGGCGGAGTGCGAGAGCGTCGACGAATCCGTGCGCGAGTCTGTGATGAATTTATTTCGCGAACTGGACGTCGAAAAATCGGTGCGAGACGCCACAAACGAGGAGGCGTCGGCCGAAGACACCGCTCGACAGTTTTCGCGTCTTCTCTCAGCCATGCGATCGGGATCGGACGTACCCTTTGGCCCGATTGAAGCGGCGGCGGCGCGAGACTTGTCCCGACGGGTCGACGCCGACGCCGACGCGAGGGGCGACGATGGCGTGGTAGTCGTGCGAAACTTGCGCATGTCCACGGTGTGCGAACACCATCTCTTACCGTTCCACGGAACGGTGAGCGTCGCCTACATCACGAATCCGACGGCGGGCGCGTTGAGCCACGACACGTTGCAGGCTCTGGTGAGCCGCCACTCGCGTCGTCTGCAAGTGCAAGAGCGTCTGACGCGGGACGTCGCGGAAGAGATCAGTGCGCTCACCGGAGGCATCGGCGTGATGGTCGCCGCGCGCGCCGCGCATCTGTGCATGGTGAGTCGCGGCGTGGAAAAGCCGGGAAGCTCCACGTGCACGGTGACCAAGCTCGGGAGACTCGCCTCGGAGCCGGCGCTGCGCTCGCGCGTGTGGGGGAGAATGAAATGAGTTGGTCTGCTGGAGATTTTTAGGCTGTGCGTAGCGTTGTTAGAAAAGAATTATATCTGCTCAGATTAACAATATCGTGTCTAAAAAAAGCGGCGCGCGTGTGCCGTGGTGTTTATTTTGCTTCTAGACGATGAAAACTTTCTGAGATCCGCCGAGCATGACGAGTTGCATGAGGAGCGGCACGTCACTCTGAAAGTTGGATTTCGCAGCTCTTTGTAGCGCTTCGAGTTGCTCTCTGAACAACGCTTGAACGCCGGCGATTCCAAAACATCCAGCGCCGGCGTTGTTCGACGCGTCAAGGGGATCCTGCACGCGAAGTCCCGAGCCGAGCGGAGCCGCGTTCGGAGACTCGGCGAGAATGCCCCACTCCGTCGCCTCGTCCTTCGCGGAGACGATGATATCCTTGGTGAGATCCGCCTCGTAGCCGTACAGCTTGAGGAATTGGATCATGGCTCGACCGAGAATCATGGCGTCGCGGGCGTCCGCTTCATCGAGTTCCGTACCCTTCTTGCCCTCATCCTTCGCCACCGTGACGCTCGCCACGGAACCGTCGCCGTCCGCTCCGTCGGCGGATTGCTTATCCAACCAACCGGACCTTTGGATGGAAGTCAGCGCCATCATCGTCAGCGCGTACGATCCGAGACCGCCTTTGTAGACACCGCGCAAACCCTTGCTCGCCAACACAGCCTTTTGCACGCAAACGATGGGCGCCAACGCGCCGTTTTGTTCCTCAGCCTTTTGGACGAAACGCATCGCCGACATTCCTTTGTGTTTCGCATCCTTCAAAGAAATGTGAACCTCGAGCGGAAGGCCGATACCGTTTTGTCCGAGTCCCGGAATGCCGTACGGCGACGCGCCGGGCCTCGGTCCCGGCGGCAGCGGCGGCGTGCCGCTCGTCTCGTTTGCGTTCGCGCTCGGAGGCACCACCGCGGCGATGGCCGTCGCGAGCGTAGCGACGGCTTTGCCAGTCATTTGCTGCGGCATCGGTTGGAAAAACGCGGTGTGCGTCGACATTCGTATGAGGGGCCTGTGCGCGCTCGGGACGACGTTCACGTCCATCACCCATGGGTTCGTGCGCAGAGCCATCGCTAGCGTATTCAGTGCTTCCAATCGTCGCTCTGGATTCGAGCTCACCGCCTCGGGCAAATTGAGCGATAAATCAAGATTACTCGATCCCGGCACCCACGCGCGCGTCGGATACGATCCAAAGACGTCCACTCCGGTGGAGGGGAACAGTGTTTGGACGATCGCGTTCATGGCGCGAATCACTACGTCCACGGCGCGTCTCTCCTTCTTCAGCAAGTGCGCCGTGGGGGTGAAAAATTGCACGTGCGCGCACTCTAAAAGTTCGCGACCGAGCTTTGCTGCCAGAACACTTTCGAGTTCTTCACTCAGAGGCGCTTTCGGGCGATCACTCGAAACGTCCATCGGCTGAGAAAACGAAACCTTTGACACATTCACTGCGCTTCTCGACGGTTTTGCTCGGTCTTTTCGATAAGGTTCCTGACGTTGCTTCGACTTGTTGTCCTTTTTCCCATCCTTCTTGCGAGAGTTTTGCCTACCTTGCTTTTCATCCAATCGATTCGCTTCCTTCTTCGCGGTCGCCGTCGCGACTGGCGCGGGAGCCGCCGCGGCTGCCGCGGCGTCCGCTTCCATCGTCGCCTTGAGATCGACCTTCGGCGGAGGCGACTTCACAGCCCACCCGCTCCAAGCCGGGGACGATTGCGCCGGGGGCGTCTCTTCCTCCCGATGAGATTCACTCACTTGATTTTCCTCGATCGAGAAGGTTGTTTGCTCAGTCGCATCGTCGCTGGCGGTGGGACTCGCGGTGGAACCTCCGAGAATGGACGCCCACCCACGCAACGCCTTGGCGCCCGCGCCGACAACCTGGGCGTTCTCGCGGGCTCCATCGATCAATCGCGCCTCCCGCGTCTCCCCAGGGGAGGACAACTCTTCGGGTTCGACAGATCCGGCGCGATTATCGTTTGCTTTTCGGTCACTAGACGTCACGTCGCAATCCTCACCCTGCTGCTGCTGCTGCTGCTGCTGCGGCGGCGGCGCGCGAGCGCCGTCGTTCGAATCATTCGAATCCTTTGAGTCGCCATCCGTAACCACCGCCGTTTCCCGGGATACGGCGGAAACTTCGTTCGGAGAGAGTCTACCGGTGACGATCGCCGCCCAGCCCGATGGTTCCGAGCGCACGCTCGGTTGCTGCTGCTGCTGTTGCTGTTGCTGCTGCTTCTCTTGCGGTTCGCCCTCGCCGCTCGCCGTCGCTATCGCCTTTTCACCGCTCTTGCCGCTCGTGCCGCTACCCTTGGATTTTTGACCGTTTCGCGTACCGTTCGCACCGTTTCGCCGTTTCTTAGCGTCATCGCTCGACGCGCTTTGGTCGGCGCCCGTCTTGTTCGTCGCGCCCGTCGTCTTCTTCTTAGCCACCGTCTCCCACTCTCCCTCACCCTCATCGCGCACCATATCGATTGAGTTTTCGACGACTCCACCGCCGTTCGCGGCTCTTTCTGTGTCGGTGGACGATGACTCTATTCCTTTCGCATCATCGCCGCGCGTCTCCGCGCGCGCCGCCAGCTCGCGCGTCTCCTGCGCTCGCATGTCTCAGAACCTCGTCGCGCACCGCTCGCGCGCGAGGGCGTGGGAAAACGTATGGACGATCCGAGTTCTGACGCCCTCGCCGAGGCGCGCGCGTCCTCGCTCCGCCGAGAATTCGGACACAAAGATTTTACTCGCGCGCTTCCTCGAGCGTGCGCGCGCGAACGACGCCCGTCGTCGTCTGCGGGGACGCATCGCTTCGGGTTTTTCCTCGCCATCCCGCTCGCTCTCGGACCGTCGAGCGGTTCGAGCCGTCGGGATCGGTGCGGCCTCCGATTTCACCGTTCGTGACTCAGAGGTTGAGGACACGTCCCATCCGCGGTCGACGGATGAAAAAAAACCAGAACGCCGCCGACCGCAGTCGTCCGCACGTCGCGACGTCGGTCGAGGGTGCGGACGTCTCGCGCGATCGTTCGAATCGCGCCGTTTCGTCGCGTTCGCGCGTCGACCGCGAGGTGGAGACTCGGAGGTTGAGCGCGTCGCGCGCGGCGAGGGACGCGATCGCAACCTCGTCATGGCGACCGGGCTCGGGCTCGGGCAGTTTGCGTTCGTCGGGACCTTCATAGCGGCGGTGAAAAAGACGATCGCGGGACCGAGAGAGGAACCTCCCGAACACCTCAAGTGCGTCATCACGCAGGAGCTGTTCACCGATCCCGTGGTATTGGTGCAGACGGGGTACACCTACGAACGCGCGGCGATTCTCAGGTGGTTGAACGCAAAGTTTCCGCCGACTGATCCGACGTCGAACGTGGAGTTGTGGTGCACGGATATCGTCCCCAACTGGTCGTTACGTCAGAGCGTGGATGAATGGGGATTAGCGAACGGGTACGGCGTGCTCGATCCGCCGGAAGAGGCGACGCGCGTGACGAAGGACGGAAGGCACGTGGCGAGACGAAGCGCCAACGCGACGTCCGCCAGCGCGCTCACGCACCAGTATCTACAGGCGCTGCATCGCGCGCACCCGCGACAAGCGGCCATCTTAGTATTTCTCATGACTTTCACGCTGGGCACCATCACGGTGACGACGCTCACCGTGGCGCACAGCGTGTATAGCGCGGTGAGCGAGTTTCTTCAAGACGCGCGCGTCGCGTGGCTCGTGGCGGGTCCGGCGCAGAGCGCCGTCTGGTGGGGCGGCGTCGGAGCATTTCTTTGGCTGGCTAATCGTGGACCGTTCGCCGATCCGCCCGCTCGGGTGCGTCCGGAAGAAACAGTCGGTCGCGGCTTATTTTTACGCTTGGGAGCGCGTCGGTGACTCAAACTCGCGCCGACGCCGTTGTCCATCTTTTCCTGTTGTACAAAGAACGTCCATGTAATGTAATGTTATGCGCAAACACACCGCTCGTGTTCCACAACCGCGCACACGCCGCGTCGGCGCGCGCGACGCGGCGGTTTTGTTCGCCTGGGAGAGCCAGAGAGATTACCGGCTGATAAAGAGCTCGCTTAAACTATCAGCCTAACACGATCCACGCCACAGAGTCCAGCGCGGCTGTCGAGCGCACCGTCTCGTCTCGCGCGCGTCGACGAGAACGGTACCGACGATGATGACGGACGAGTCCGCGACGGTCGTCGCCGAGCAAACCCTTCGCGCGTCGACGATGTCGGATAATCAGAACGCATTCCTCACGCCGGGCCCACGTCCGAGCGCGCCTTCGGTCGGCATCCTGCGCGTGCCGGGCGGGTACGAGGAGCTCGCGGGAAGCAAAGATCAGAGTTGCGACGAAATCATCATCGAAGTCGGCGATCCGCACCGCGTCGGCGACGGTTTAAATAAACACATCGAGTACAAGCTGACGTTTTGGTCGGATTCAGAGATGTACGGAGGAAAAGGAGCCAGCGGCTGCGTCGCGCGGAGATACACAGACTTTGAATGGTTGAGTAAACAACTCGGAGCCAATTGCGATGGTGTCATCATCCCACTTTTACCGTCTAAGACGATTTTACACATGGACGACCCGTCGTCTCGCGGAATCGAAAAGAGACGAAGCGGTTTGGCCATGTTCATGGCGCGCGTCGCGGCGCACCCGCTGATGAGAAAGTCGCAAGACTTGCACGCCTTCCTCACTCAAGATTCCAAGTCCTGGACGCAGCGCGTCGCGTGGTATGAACGCGGGGTGTTGAGTGAAGGCGTCTCTTCGGTGACGTCTTGGTTTAGCACGCTCAGCGCCGCCGACGTCTCTTCGTTGACGTCGTCCATGTCTGTCGATACGCTCCGCGAAGCGCAACAGTACATCGACACGGTCGATTACATCAACAAACTCAAATTAAGGCTGGAAAAGCTCATCGCCGCGGCGGGCGCTTTGCAAAAGCACGGCGGTCACACGGTGACGGTGTACGAAGACTTTGTCGCGTGTTTAGAATTGCTCGCCACGCAAGAAGACAAGGCGCTCAAGGTGTTTGCGAGCGCGAAAGGCGTTTGGTGGAAGCGCTTGAGCGACCTCTACGCGGCTCTGATACCGACGCAGCGAGAGGCGAGCGACGTCATGCGCTTGGAATTTCTCAATTCTCTCGAAGAGGTGAACGCGCTGTGCGGCGCGTTGGTCGCGGCGTTCGCGGCTCGGAAACGCGTCGTGGATCATTACAACCGCGTGACCGCGAGTATCGAGCGAATCGAAGGTAAGCTATCGACGATGGGTGTCCCCGAACCGGGTCCCAAACGCGAAGAGAAGCAGAAGATTGAGCTCGCGGCGAGCGACTTGCGAATCGAACGGACGCAAACGCACGAACGATACGAGCGATGCTGCGCAAACATGGAACACGAACTGATTTGGTTTCACACCGAGATGGCGGCCGTCCTCGGACAAGCGCTCAAGGCGCACGTCGCGGCGCAAGGAGCGGCGGCGGGGAAGCTGTCGCGACTTCAGGACGAACACTTCTCAGACATCAAGGCGATGTTGGCGAAAAAGCCAGACGCTTTCGTCGGCTAGTCGATTAATTTGTAACACGCACACGAGATGAACATGCAGCGTGCGCTCTACACACAGCTACTCCTACTCTACGGTTGGGTGACGTCATTTCTAGAAATGTTCGATAGGAAACTTCCCGCTCTAACGCGGTGCTCGACGCGCGCGTCGCTTCCCTCCGCGCCGAACAACGCGACGCCAACCCCGACGAACGCCACGAGGCACGCCGCGCCAACGCGGGCGAGCCAACCACCTCGACCTTCGCCGTCGAAAGCTTGACGACGTCGTGCAAGCATTTCCGCGCGTGCCGCCTCGAATCCCTCCGTTCTCCACGTCGCCGGCGCGTCGTCAATCGGCACGAAGCAGACGTCCCTCTCGTGTACGCGCCAACGCGTGTAATCGCCGCATCGACCGTGACACGCCCACGTTTCTGCGCTCGCGCTCGTCGGTGTTTCACAATAGCGCCACATTGGATGCGCTATTCGTTGCGTTCCTCCGCAACTTTCGCACACATATCGCAGCGCCACGCGCGAGCCCACCACGCACGCGTCGCAGAAGTCGCGCACCGCCCGTCGCTGTCGACACACTCGGCACACGTTCGACGCGTTCGCGACGACGACGCGCCCGGTGCGCTCACACTTTCGAATGTTGCCTCGACATCGCGGGCATCTCCCGATGCCGTCGCTCGCGTGCGAACAAATTCGCAGCGCACACAGTTGACACATCTGCACCGTGGATGATTCCGGGGCGGCGCAACACGGAAAATCGAACGCGTCCTCGATGGTCTCGTAACAGACGGCGCACGCACGCGCATCCATCTCCCCGTCGTCCCCGTCGTCCCCGTCGTCGCCCATGCCTCGCTTCGTGGTGTGACGTCCATCGGTTTCGAGTCGTCGTCGCCTCGGCCTCGCATCCGTTCGACCCCGCACTCGCGCGCGCGACGTCGTCACAGAGTCGACGTCATGCGGTGCGCGGCGCCTCCGCGATGGATCGGCTTGACGATGACGTGCGCCGCGTCCACGAGCGCGAGCGCTCGGACGCGCGGCGCGAGTCGGCTCGCGCGCGTCGAATCGCGCGGGGCTGCCCATCACGCACGGTGGTCCGTCGGTGTCGATAGCGCGCGAACGGGCGTCGATCGCGCGCGGGTGCGAACGAACGGCGCGCGGTCGGACGACCACGCTCGTGCGTTCGCCTCCGACGTCGGGGAGGGGACGGTGGAATCGCCGGGTTTCGCCGCGAGATTGCCGACAGTCGTCAACGCGAAGAAGACGATGTTCGCGTGCGTCGTCGGGCTCGTCGTGTTGGGAAGCGTCGTGCAGCGATCGAGTCTGAGCTCGATCGTTCTTCGTCTTGCGAGCATCGCTGTGGTGAGATTTATTTTTCGGCGAGCGTATCGGCTTTTGTGCGCGTGTTGCTCGTTTCTGCACGCCGCGCTTCCGAACGCGGAGGACGTGGGGAACGGCGCGAAGACGAGGGCGACGAGCGCGTGGAGAAAGGTGGAAGACGTCGCGCGCGCGAGTTCGTTCAAGAGGGCTGCAAGGGGTGCGTGGAGAAAGGTGGAAGACGTCGCGCGCGCGAGTTCGTTCAAGAGGGCTGCAAGGGGTGCGTGGAGAAAGGTGGAAGACGTCGCGCGCGCGAGTTCGTTCAAGAGGGCTGCAAGGGGTGCGTGGAGAAAGTTTAACGCCGATCGAAGAGGCATGTTACTCATACCCATCGTCGCCGCGTTTGTCGGTTGGTTTACCAACTGGTTGGCCGTGAAAATGATATTCTATCCGATCAAATTTTTCGGAATACCTTTCATGCAGTACGTTGAGGGATCCGCCTACGGTTTCGACGTATTGCAACCTCTGGGACTCTTCGGTTGGCAAGGAATCGTCCCCGCGAAGGCTGCGCAAATGTCCGAGTCCATCGTGACCATGGTCACGACGAAACTCGTCAACGTGCAGGATGTGTTCATGTTGCTCAGTCCGACGGAGGTTTCCTCCTTGCTTTTGAACGAGGTGCCCGGCATGGCGAGCAAACTGGCTCGTGACATGGTTCCGTCCGAGTGGGCGGTCAGTTTGGCGGAGCGCGCCGTGCCGTCGCTGCCGGCGCCCATACTCGCCGAGGTGGGCGACGTCGTGTCTTCCTACCTATCAGGTTTTGTCGTCCTGTTGCAGCAACAAGTCGACAAAGTCATCGATTTGAAGGAACTCGTCGTCTCGGCGATGTGTACCGATCGAGTCGTTCTCGTCGACTTGTTCCGCAAGTGCGGCGCCAACGAGCTCGAATTCCTCGTAAACAGTGGCCTCTTTTTCGGCTTTTTGTTGGGCGTGATTCAGATGGTCGTTTGGGCGTTTTACGACAATCCTTGGTCGATCACGATTGGAGGTGCCGTCGTGGGTCTTCTAACGAATTGGCTCGCGTTAAAGTTCATCTTCGAACCCGTCGAACCCGTCTTCGTCGGGCCATTCAAATTTCAAGGTTTATTTCTCCAACGACAACACGAGGTGAGCGGCACGTTCAGCGATTATTTAACGTCCAAAGTGTTACAGAGCGAAAAGATTTGGGACAACATGTTGTACGGCGCCAAGGGCGAAGAGTTTAACGCGATGTTGGAAGAGTACACGAAGACGTTCGTCGTCGAAGAGGCGGCTCGTCGCGGTTTGTCGACGGCTGATTTGGACTGCGAGCTCATCGACGAGATCGCCAAGCGCGTCGTCGACGAGCTTCCGGAACACGTACACGTCTTGCACGAGTACACGGACGCGACGCTCGGTTTGCAAGAACTCATGCGTGAGCGCATGAAGATGATGACGCCGCAAGAGTTTGAGCGCGTGTTGCATCCAATCTTTGAACAGGATGAGCTCACGCTCATCATCTCGGGCGCCGTTCTCGGCGCCATCGCCGGTTATTTACAACAAGTCGGCACTGTGAAGAATGATTGACTCACTGCCGCGAAGCCGATGTGTAGAACAAACATGTAATTCAGCGTGTACCGAGATGGGTATACAGTGTGGTGTGTTCATTTCACGCGCGTATTGATTTTATGCGATGGAAACGATCTTTGCGCGTCATGAATTACAACACGTATCATTACAAGGCTTTTCATTTATGATTCATCGTACGTGTTCGTCGTTCATCGGGATCGTTTCTTTTCGTTTCGCTTCTCGCACGTCGCCAAGTACTGCAACGCCTCTCGGGTCTTCGCCTCGTCGTCGTCGCGTGCCGCGGCCTCGACGACGCGCTTCTTCCGAGCGCCGTCGTTTCTGATGGTGAAACGGTA
>Ga0255743_10003042_pt1 | contig 13458 bp, 7 predicted proteins | sample 101ome_19_FD_179950 | JGI IMG/M metagenome (GOLD analysis project Ga0255743, IMG submission 179950) | Coastal salt marsh microbial communities from the Groves Creek Marsh, Skidaway Island, Georgia - 101405AT metaG (version 2) | ecosystem: Environmental > Aquatic > Marine > Intertidal zone > Salt... | reverse complement strand
GTCGTCGTCGTCGTCGTTCTCCGCGCACTGCTCTTGCATCCTCTCTCTGAACGCATCGTTGGCACACCAAATGATTGCGTTCGTAGAAAAGATATCGTGTCGTGGCCAACATGATAATCCCCCCCCTCCCCCACACACACACCAGCGTGTCTCGATGATAACACACCGCTTTTGTTTCTTCTCTTGCAAAAAATATTTGTGAGGCGACCAAAAAGGAGTTCGTTAGAAAAAAATAAAACGCGTGCTTGCTGTCAGACAGAGACCAGAATCCAGAAAAGCGCATACGAGTGCACCATAGGTTTTTTCACTTTTTCTCGCGAGAAAAAAAAAGAAGGGGAGCTCGAAGACGCGCGTTGATTCGTTAAAACTTCTCTCTCGCGCGCGCGCGCACTCTTCCGTACCACGTAAAATACACCCCCTCCCACACGCGCTTTGATTTTTCGACGAGGGAGTCGACTCGCTGGAGAGAAGATGACATTTAAAATAATAAGTGCGCATTGGTTTTTTTAAGAGCTCTTCTCCGATAAAAAACTCAACGAACATCTCTTCGTTCTTTCTTTCTTTCTTTCTCTGACGTAGGAAGGCGCACATAAAAGAGAAAGAGAGTGATAGAGAGCGGCGCATTCAAGAAACGATATACGAGTGAGTAATCATGGGAATCTCTGGATTTAACAAGATGATGCAGAAGGAGTTCAAGAAGAGTTTCGCTCAGCCGAAATCCGACGGTGGACCACAGTACAAGAATAACAACAACAATAACAACAGAAGTAACAGCAACTACTCTTCGTCGACGTCGTCGTCGTCATCCTCTTCGTTGACTGATATAAAAAATGCATACAAGTTGGATCCCAGAAGATTGGCTTCGTTCGACCACGTGTACGTGGACGTGAATAACGTTTTACACGTAGCCGCGCATCACACAAAAACAGAGTCCGCCTTTTACAAAAAGTTGTTTGGCTTACTAACTGGTATTATTCGGCGGACGCGACCGAGGTATTCGATTACGTTCGCTTTAGATGGACCAGCGCCAATGGCTAAAACAATTACGCAACGACGACGACGCGTGAGATTATCATCGGGAGAGAGAGAGCCGTTATCGACGGATTTATCAAGAATGATGAAACTGGGGATTACGCCCGGGTCGAGGTTAGCACTGAAAGTCGATCGAGCGATTGAGTATTACATTGCGTCAAAAGTGCATCGAGAAGACTTTGGACCGGACATTTTGTACGAGCTCTCGGGCACGACTGTACCTGGTGAAGGTGAAATCAAACTCGTTCGAGCGATGCAGTTGAGACAGGAAAATCCAAACTTTCGAAATCACACGCACTGCATCGTTTCCGAAGATTCAGACGCCATACTTTTAGCGCTGACGGTCAATCCAACCATGGACGTGTTCGTTAGTGGTGCGCAGAGACTAGTATTTTCAGCCAGAATGTTCAACGAAGAATTAGCTATGAGTTTAAACCCGAATTCAAAAGTGCTCAGCGCAGAAAATAATTTGAGTGGTGCCGGCGGCGCGGGGACCGCAAACAAATCGAAACGACAAGCGAAAAGGGAAATGGAAATGAATGAATACAACCAGAAGAGAGGCGGTGAATTACAAGCTCCGAGCGCTAAAAAATCAAGTAGCAATAGTAGTGATACTAGTGTTGAAAATAGGAGTGGCGATGAAGGTGACGATGGGCAATCGTGGTGGAGCGGTATTTTACCAGACCGGAAAAAGTATCCGAAGGAATACGCAGAGGAGTTGTCCGCGATTCGGCGGGACTTTGTTGGTTTGTCTGTGATGTCAGGTAATGATTACATTAGCGGGAGTCGATTTGGGGTGAAGTTTTCGTGGAGAAATTACGTTCGCGTGAGGAGTTGCAAAATGTTCAAAGGTCGCAACCGGTTGTTCCCTGGACCTCCATCGAATTCAAAAGATCCTTTGTTTCAACTTCGTTTGGAGAGAGATCGACGTTCGCAACCGATGACGGGAATGGATGACACGGTAAATTGGGCTATGCTCAAAGCTTTAGCCGGAACACTTTTAAACCCAAATTATTTGGACTGGTTGGAAGAAAACGATGCGAGTGCTTTCAAACACACGGGTAAATATGCGAGTCCACTGGCGAAAGATATGGTGACCATCAAAGATTTTGCAATCAACTATTCTATGCTCGCAAGCATGCCAGCTGAGGATTTTGCACACGTTTGGAATAATTTTTCAAATGTTAATGAGAATAACGACAGCAGCGTAAAACGCGTGTATGATTACATGTACGGTGTCGAGTGGGTGTTGGCGACATATCACGCCGGAGAATGTGCGGACTTTTCATTCTATACGCTCTACGATTCCTCGACGCGACCGCGACTAGTAAACCAAGTTGGTGGGCTCGGTGGAAATGATTTGCTCGATTACGCTTCTATACCCGACACGTTTGATAAGAATTGTGATCCGTTGAGAGATAAGACCCGAGCAGAGGCTGTATTTTACAATAAAGCACCCATTACACCTTTGGCGTATTCGTTAGCGGTGATTCCGCGAGGCGGTCGCGCCCAGTTGTGTAAAGGCATTCAATCTTTGGTAGATCCAAATTCTCCTTTGCGTGAACTTTTCGTGTGCGATTACTGCGCGAGATGTATTAAACATCGCATCAAAGTGGCCCCTTTAGAAAGAACACTACAACAACAGCTTTCTGGGAATAGGACCGGGAAAGCACTCGTAGGGTCGAAAAACACGTCTGCTGGTGATGTTGGCCAAAACGAGTCGAAAAAGAAGCAATCGAAAAAAAGTGGGAACTCATCTCGCATGGACGAACTGTTGGCGAAGAAGTCACCGATGTACGTAGAAGTTTTGAACGATGGCGATGAGAGTGACGATGATATTTCAGATGTGATCATAATAGAAGACGGAGACGAAGACGAGGATAACGAAGACGAGAGTGAAGACGGTAGTGTAAAAGTTTTTCTCTCATCCGACGAAGATGATGAACTGAGCGACGATAATTTTGACGCTTCCGAATACGTCGATCCTCCGCTTGAATTCCCGTCCAAGAAAACGTACAAGTCCTACGAAGAAGTTCGCGACGAGTTGCGCAGATTGAATAGGAATCATCTCCAACACGTCAAGAACGCCTACGTTCACGTTGACAAGCCACCTATGTCGCTACCGTCGCTCGAAGCTGCAGTAGCGCGATTATCCGCAGACGAACTTTTATCAAAGGACGAAGAGGTGCTCCGTACGATTGGAAGTCCTGTGCTGTACTGGAAGCGTAAGGTATTAGATACGAATGACGTGGAAGAACAAGACTTCTACACGATGAGAGAGATGGAAGCGTGGAGATCAGAGATCACGCCTCCTGGATGTAAATCTTTGACGGAAGGGGTCACTTCGATTCGGCGTTATGACGGTGACGTTTCACACGTGCTGAAGGAATGGAGAAAGCGGCGATTTCGCGGAGGGCAATGGAAAAACAATAAAAAAGAACAAGAGAAGCAAAAGCCGCAACAACGCTCGCAATCTCCGCCATCAACGCGAGAACAACAACAGCGACGGTCTTCGTCAGATCAGCCATCCCAGAGGAGGTTCAGGGGTGGACGAGGCTCATCTGCGACGCAGCCAGGGAGAAGCGGTGGGCGACGCGGGAATCCGAAGCCGCCGAAAGCTCCGCCGCCGTCAGCAATGATGATGACGTATCGCGTTGCATTTTAGTTACTAGTTATACATAAATTTGATTTTAATACACATCTTAGTGCGATCAACTCTCTCCAGCGAACGGATTGAACGCACCACTCGCTAGCAGGTCAGTTTTATAGGCGCCACTCGCGACAACCTTTTTCTTCTTCCCGGATGGACTGTAAAATTTTAGCCATTTTGATACGGACCCGTCCACTATTTCTACGTTCTCGAAACCATTCCGCAGCGCTCTCAATGCGGCGATGTGCGATTGTTCCTCATCTGCGTCCCCGCCGACGAAAACGATTGCTTTCGCTTTTATTTCAGCGGCATCGCCTCCGACTCCGAGCACTGTCGAGAGTTTTTCAATGTAATCTTTTTCTTCTACAGGTTCGTACTCCGGACTCAACTTTGTTCCTTTCGCGATTCGCAACGGACAGGTCAACATTTTCTCAACATTCTCAGTTTTATGTTCAAAGGCATTTCTGCAGTCAATGAGGATGGCTTTTTTCGAATAAAAACGCTCCACAGCTTCATCGATGGTGATCGTTTTGATATCTACTTTCGCATTTGAAACATCAACTTCATCCCCAGATTCATCTTCTTCTTCTTCTTCTTCCTCTTCATTCTCAACTAACGGATCTAACAACTTCCATCTCCCTGTTTTAGCGTTATACATTTCGGGATTTTGATTTTGAGTTCGTTTTGATTTCGTGTGGTAGAAATACACCTTACCGTTTCGAGGATCAAAAGCACGTTTCCAGGCGCCGCCACTCATCATAGTCTTCTTCAGTTTCTCCAGTTTTTCGAGTTCTGCTGCGCGACGCTCGTCAGCGAGAGATCCAACGACGGGTAATTCGGCGCCAACGCACGTCGTTCCTGCTGCACCGGTGACATAATCGAGCGACCACTCCTTTAGTCGCTTTTTGCCACCCGGAGTATATTCCCGGACCCATCCATCGTACCCGCCCGGAACGACCGCAATGTTTTCGTATCTGAGCGTTTCAGCCAAATGAGCCGCTAAGCCATTCAGTTCGGGATTATCAATTTCAAGATTTGTTGATTCGTCAATTGTATCTCCACCTAACAATACAATCATTTCCTCTTTATTCGTAAACATCTTCGTAAACTTGTCTATGAAATCCGCTGCATTCGCTTCGTATGTGTACGCGAGCGGTTTTCCTTCAATTTTGACAATTGGAACGTTGACTGAGCCGACGACGGATTCGCGTCGAAAGGATCGCATGTCTCGCACATCTACTACTTTGCACGTTTTTGCTTTGAAAGCGTCAAACGCATTTTCAACAGATACGATGGCATATTTACTGTCTTTGGGAGAAGGCGGTCTCGGAATGGCGTTTTTCTTCTCGGCCTCCTCTGAGTTCATTTTCCTCGAGATCTCTTTGAGCTGCAACGATGGATTCGCGGCTATTTCAGCTTTACGCTTGGCTTCTCTCTCGCGCGCTCGTTGTTTTACAGTTTCAAGCATCAGATTGCGAGCTTTCAAAGCTTGCTCGCTCGCTGCGCTCGAACGCATCTCCATGCGTCTCAACTCGCGTTCTTGTTGTCGTTTCCTCATCGTGTTCTGCCACGATTGTTTCGCTTCCATGGCTTCCTTTTCTTCCGGCGTTAAATCCTCGGGATTCTTTTGCCATTTCATGTAATCTACAGATAACTTTTCAGAGTTGACCAAATCTTGTTGGTTCGATAGCTCTTTTGCAGCCGCCATTACATTTTCCATGGTGATTTGCGTCTTCTCGGAGTGAACTATCTCCGGAGGCGCGTGATATTTCCAAGCTGAAGAAGGCGCTTCTTCCGTACCAACGTTACCAAAAAAATCCACGCCAGAGGTTCCCAGGGCTAGATTCCGCATCAAAATTTTGCCAAACTGATCGTCGTAGCCGTTCTTCTTTTTTGAGTTTCCAATCATCCAGTTACGAATGGCGTCGTCGTACACCGTGGAACGCGTAGCGCCAAAAAAATCGAGAGGTTGATTTGGAAACTTTGTCACTAGCTCTCTCGTATTATCAATAGTCCACAACGGATCGTCTTTGAACAGGGCGTCTACCATGTTCACGATATCATCGAATCGTGGGTCCCAGTACCATTTTTCCATTCTTCCATCCCGCAAAAGTGGTGCGTACAAACGACTCAAATCGTTCCCGGTGACTATGATTGGTATTCTCACGGTTTGTAAATTCGAGCCGTCTTCGCGTCGCTCTTCACCTAAGGAAACGAATTCAGGATGGTCGCACAAGTTCATGAGCGTCCCACACACGGTTTGATTATTTACTGTCTGTTGTGTATCTTTGAACCATCCTAATCCAGCATCGATGTCGTTCACAATCAAGCACGACATTTTCCCGTGCACTCGAACGACTTCTCCCGCGCGCCGATATCTTTGTCGTATGAGCCTGCCAGGTTCGCCTGCGCTTTCGTCTTCGAGCTCCCCTGCGCTCGTCACAATGGGCATCATTCCTAACTTTTTACACGCAAGCTCTAAGTTGAACGTCTTCCCGCATCCTTTGCCTCCCCAGATACCTAAAATCAAAGGCACGTTCGGACTATTCGGTTGCGCCGCGCACATGAAATTTTTGCACACGTGTAAAGCTACTTTTTCGAGAAACTGTTCCGGAACGAAGTAGTCTCCGACTAAGTTGTTGAACTGTCGAACTTCTTGGAATCGAAAGCGCAAATCACCGTTTGCGATGTCGGAATCTGCTCCGAGTTTAAACTCGCCATCGCCTCGATTCCGAGTAAATATATCGTCAATATTTCCTTCTTTCGCTCCGACGTTTGTGTTTGTGTTTCCCGTGTCGTTCTTCCCGAGTTCGTACAAGTAATCGATATTTTTATTCTTCTGAGTTTTCTCCCTCGCCGTCCAAGATGACTTTGACGACGACGATTTCATGGTGTTGCTGTGTGTGTTGGTGGCATTCTTATCGTCGGAGGAGGCAGAAGTACAGCAAGCACCCCGACCACCTCTCGTGCTCTTGTTGTTGTTATTTCTGAATGGATAATCTGCTCGACGACGACGACGATTTCTGTTCAGAGTATACGATGCAAACGCGTCTGTCGAAGCTACGAGCGATGACAACGACAACGTCGACGAGGATGGAGAGCACGACCCCGACGGTGTAACTGTGCTCATCGCGCGTATTCTTCTTCCTCTTCTTCTCTTTGTGTAAGTGTGCGTGTACGAAGTGTGGGAGATATTTTTTTTGCTGTTTGCGTCTTTTCACTTTGTTCGCACGTTCTCTTCGTGACTCACTTTTTTCCCACGCTCGTACGTAAAAAAGAAAAAGAAAGTGACAGCGAAGGAAAGAATTGGGAACGAGAATAGCAGTTTACCACGCGCACGTGCGGGACGTTCTTTGTCTTCTTTCCTTCCTTCCTTTTTCCTCGCGCACTTATTTATGTAACAACGACAATAGCAATAGTAAATTAGGGGTGTGTGTCGTGCGTGTGAGTGTTCGACGAAAGCACGAAGAACAAAAATGAAGAAGAGGACAAAAAACATCGCGCTGTTTGGCTTGAGTGCAAATCCCGTTACAGATAGAGGAGGGCACGGAGAAATAGTCAAAGCGTTGTTAGCGATGGAAATGACATACGATGAAGTCTGGGTAGTGCCGGTGTATAGGCACGCGTTTGAATCCAAAAATAACGCGATGCTGCTGCAGTCCGGCTCAACCTCTGACAAATCCTCCTCGGAGAAAGAGAGAACGAAAATGCCTAATTTTCAGCAGCGATGCGAAATGTGCGAGAAACAGTTCTCTGCATCTGCAGAAGAAGGAATGCATATTGCGCGGGTCAAAGTGAAAAGAATCGAGTTGGAAGCGACGGAATGGAAGAGGAAAGTAACCGAAGACGCAGACGCGACCATAGTAGGGACGTTCGAGTTGCTGGAATATTTGAGAAACGTGTACGACAAAGAGAAGGAAATAGACGATGAAAAGAGGGATGTTGAGTACACGTTCGTGATGGGTAGAGACGCATACGATGATTTGATTACCGGTAAATGGATACGCGGTGACGAGATTCTGAAATCAACGAATATCGTCGTCGTTCCTAGAATCACGTCGAAAACACCTACGATGGGAACAACGGCGACGTCTGCGATGAGAAAAGAAACAAAGTCCGTTGTTTTTCTTGAAAATATACCAGGTCTGAGAGACGTTTCGAGCACTGCTATTCGAGAGGCCATAAAGAATGGAGCGAAACCATCAACTATCGGAGAATTGAATCCTTTTGTCGCCGAATACATAGAAGAGAATAGATTGTACGAATAGTAAAAAAATTAGTCTGCCCGTGCTTCATTAGTTAGAGTTTGTGTCAAACCGCGTGTCTTTTTCCACTTCTAATGCGGAAATGGAACTTGTAAGATTATTCTTCATTACATAATGTACCATGGTATTTTTACAACATATACGAAACAAATCAATGCTTCTTTTCGTGCTTGAACTCTTTCGAGTACATTTGCACCAGATCTAATATATCCACGCCTTTATTTGTCCCACCTGCACACGGAGGCGCATTTTCTCTCGTGACGCCTAATTTTCTAAAAGCTTCGTACGTCGCCGGATGCTTTGTAGGACCAAGCATTCTGACTTTCTTCTTTGTTGCGGGTTTAATGACCAAAGAAGCGCCTTTATATACCATTCTGAAAATCACCGGCGTATTGATCATGATAATCCTATATAACGTGTCGGAATACTGCTCGATGCACATCTTTAATATCTTGTGTAAAGCGTCGCGAACGTCGTGAGTAAACGAGGACCATTTAATATCTGCTAAATCCATCACCCATATGTGTTTATACACCACTTTATCCAGCACTTTGCTCTGTCTTTTCTTCAACTCCGCGATGGCTTCGTGACATACCATTCGAACGTGCAATGCCTCTTCCACGGTCATTATGGTTTTCAGGTAGTCGACGTCGACTTCGGCAATCTTTTCCACGAAAATTAAATGCCCGTAAGCGTCGTTTCCATGAATATGCAAAGGCCAGAGATCAAAGTACTCCTTCTGATTCGGGATTTTCTCGTAGTCGCGCAACGCTGAATCTGCCCCTAAACGCCCTCGCCACTCTCGGATGCACTCAAGTTGATTTCTCATGTATTCTATTTGTTCTTCTATCGTTTTCGTCGGATTATTTTCGATGGCAACGCGGGAATGCCGAACTAACACCTGCGGATCAAAATCTTCTTCCTTTATTGGGCCACCGTTGCGACTCGATATCCGCTCGAATATTTCGAGCGATCGACCGGAGAGCACTCGAGATTCTTCCATGTGACCGTTCGAATCGAATAACTTTGGATCTTTAGCGATAACTTTCTTCAACATTTCTTTTTGCTCGCTCGTCACGACAATATTGTGCAGTTGTTTCAAACCTTTCGGGTCGTCATCGTCCGGTTGCGCGTTCGCTAACTCTGTATTCTTCTTCTTCTTGTTGTTCTCATCGTTACTGCTCTTGCCAAAGGAGAAACGCTTACTAAATCTCTTAACCTCTTCGTCTGCGTCATCGAACGACTCCGAACAACTGAAATACATCTCATCCGCCGCCGCAGCAGCTAAAGCATTTTCTACTTCTCTTCTTCCTTCTTTTATTTTTGTTTTCGATTTGGTACTCTTCTTGGTGAACAAGCGCTTAAACTTCTTCCCAAACGACCCCATTTTTTTTTAGAAAAGATGAAAAGGATCGTGCTTTTTATGTTCTCTTCTTCCGACGTTTGGAGTGGAAATGAGCGATGCGCGTGTGCGCGTGCGAATATGAATTACTTTTAAACTACGCAGCGCGTGTTTGAAGAGCACGCAGAAGTAAGTAAAGAGAAGAGAGTTTTTTTATTCTTTTTTTTTGTGATGTTGCTGTGCGGGGGAAGTCTCAAAACAAAAAATTAAGTTTTCTAACCGCGCGCGCAATTCTTCATTAAATAAATATTGCGCGCATAACGCAAAACTCACGCATCGTTTGCATTTCTAGTCACCATGACGGGAGCAACAGCAACAACGGCAACAACAGCGGGTGGGAGCAACAGCAAGTTTAGCTCTAAACTGAAGGGCTTGAAGTTCATGCAACGAGCGCAAGAGAAGAAAACGGGAAACGCCGAGAAGGAAACAACGACGACGACGACGACGACGACGGCGAGAACAACGACGACGACGAACGACGAGCACTGGACGTACGAAAACCCAGAACAGTACGAACGCGCTCGAAAACAAAAAGCACTGAAAGAACAGCTCGCATCCTTGCGCGAGAAGAAGACGATGTCGAACCCGCAGTGGGTATTCGGTCGGCGAAGTTTCGGCGGCTTCAATAAAGCCATTGAGGCGATGGCGAGAGAACAAGAGGAGAGACAGATGAAGGCGAAACTAGCTATTCGCGACGCTCGAAATAGTAAAGTAGACAAGAAGAAGAATAAGAACAAAATGAGTAGTAAAAAATCGACGACGCCGACGACGACGGCGACGAATAGGAAGAAGAAGTGATTGTGCGTAGTTAGTTTTCATCATTTGTGTGTATGTATCATGTAATAAAAAGTATAGAGTTGATATTTTAGGATTTAGGAATTTAGGTATTCAAAACAAAGTGCCCACATCACCTGTGAGCTGTGACTTCATTTTACGTTCGCACTTCACATCAAAAAACTAAAAAAAGAAAAACTCGCGCGAACGCCGAATGGAGAACATTACGAATGAAATCGATGGAAACAAAGATGACGACACGAAGTGGCTCGGCGTTCCTGTCGAAGATATCCCGATCGGAAAGCGACGGCGCTTGTCGCGACAACTCTCTTCGCTCTCTTCAAACGGTGGGATGCACGACGACAACGGTGAGGTGGGGGGGAATTTTCTTTCATCGCTTTCGCCAAAAAACCAACGACCTTCTACCACTACTACTACTACGAATAATAATAATAATAATAACGTTCCTGTTTTGAAAAGCGGAGACGATAAGGTGGATCGTTTCATCAACATCAAGCGTGGTTTCAAGGAATGCTTGCACGTGGAATCCCTTCCTGCGAAGATTTCGAACGACGTGTCTTTAGAAAACGTCGATAGAAATATTGTGAGCGACGAGATGAAGATGATTTGTAGGCAAGTAGGTATTGGACGAATCTATTCGCATCAAGCGGAAGCGATACGACGAGCGCGCCGGGGCGAGAGTGTGGTGATTTCCACACCGACGGCTTCTGGGAAAAGTTTATGCTACATCATTCCTATACTAGAGAAGATCATGTCGGAACCAAACGCACGGGCACTGTTGATGTATCCTTTAAAAGCGTTAGCAAATAACCAGGCGGAGAGTTTTCGCAAGTTTATCGAGGCGGCGAAACGCGCGGTAGTAGAAGCGAGACAGAATAGGTTAACCAACGATACTGTGGATATGGTTAAAATTGATCGATTAGCCAATTGCCAAATTAAAGTGTGCGATGGCGATTCGGACGCACAGGAAAAAGCCAAAATACGCGCAGAGAATACGAATAGAATAATAATTACGAACCCGGACTCTTTGCATTGGATGCTACCGCAGCACGCATTGTGGGGGAAGAAATTTTTTGGCAATCTATCGCTCATAGTTTTAGACGAAGCGCACGTATTCCACGGAGTTATGGGATCGAACGTAGCGCTCTTATTCAGAAGATTAATTCGCGTGTGCAATAGCTATGGTAATCCAACGCCAGAGTTTATCTGTACGTCCGCTACTATCCGGAACCCATCCGAGCACGTGAAGGCGTTGACGACGAGGGACACATCGAGCGTCTCAGATAGTGGAGCACCGAGTGGAGAGAAAAGATTTATGCTTTGGCAACCGGCAGAGTTGAAATCGACGAGTAAAGGAGGTGTTGAAGTTAGCGCGGATGATCCAGTGGCGGAGATGAAAACTCGAAAGAGTCCCAATCACGAAGCGGCGGTAATGATCGCAGATTTGGCTAAAAACGATATTCGATGTTTGTGTTTTGTAGAATCTCGCGCGCAGTGCGAATCAGTAAAGCGCGAGGTCCGTACGATTTTGAATAAAGATAAATGCCCGCACTTGTCGAACAAGATTGAATCCTATCGTGGAGGTTATTCGCGCGCTGAGCGTAGAGAATTGGAAAAACGCCTACAATCCAATCAAATATGCGCGCTCGTGTGCACATCCGCTTTGGAGATGGGAATCGACGTTGGGTCCTTGGACGCTACTGTGCACGTGGGCGTTCCAGAAACAGCGAGTTCATTATTACAACAAGCCGGCCGCGCTGGTAGACGCCGTGGCACTTCGCTCGCCGTGGTCATTGCACGGGAAAATCCAATCGACGCCTATTATTGCGATAAGTGCGAAGAACTGTTCAAACGTCCTCCTGAAGAAGCGTTTATAGATCCGCAGAACGAGGCATTGTTGACTCTGCACTTACCGTGCGCGGCAAAAGAACTCCCATTAGATTTATCATCCACCTTCGATACACAAATGTTTGACTTGAGCGCGGAAGATATCGAGAAAAAAAATGAAAAGTACGCGAAACTCAATGTTGAAGAAATACACGCGGCGAATGAAGAAGGCACAAACGCAAACGAGAAGAAGGCGGTAAAAAAGTACACACCGTTTCACGCCGCGTTAAAAAAATTAGTTTCGAGCGAATCGAAAACGAAACCACTCGCGTTCAACGCTGCGACGAAAACGCTGGTGGAACAGAAGAAATACGGAGTGAACCCACATTCGGCTGTGATGTTGCGCGGTAATCCGTTCGGCGACGGATGGTGGCTCGTATTGAAACCAAAGGAAGGTGGGAATGGAATTAATTACGATCAACTGCTCCAAAACCCCGAAACAAAAGATATGCTTGAGAAACGAAAATTACTCGTGGAGTGCATAGATTCTGATCGAGCTTTGATGCGCCTGTATGTTGGCGGCATCCACACAACGAGAGACGGTACGTATGAAGTGAAAAAGATTGATACCATGAAACGAATCGCGTTTTGCGAGGAATACGCGTGGAATGGACTCGCCACGATGCCAAAGATGTCTGAAAATATCACGATATTAGATACAAGTGTCGCGGAGAACTGTGCCGTTCGATATAACCGTGAAGTGTACAATACGCGCATATCTCTAGGGAACGTCCGTGTGGAGGAGTTTGTTCAAGGCTACCATCGCTTTCGCGTCACTAGTGCTGAAGGCGGCAAGAGTGTGAGTCAAGTTGAATTTCAGGCGCCCCTCGTTTGCGCAAATTATCAAACTAAATCACTCTGGTTTTCGTTGCCGGAAGATGTGCTGAATAAAATTCCGAGCGAAAATGTCTTTTCGGCTATCTTAGGCGTGCGCAACGTCTTCGTTGAGTTGGCGAGCTCCATTGCGTTTTGTTCAAGAAAGGATGTATCGAGTGGCATGAAATTTTCTAACGACCCTCCGAATTCAAAGTGCGTCATATTCATATATGATTGTTGTCCCAATGGCGTTGGATTGTCGGATAAACTATTCGAGCGGGCGGAAATTTTGCTCGAGAAAGCTGCGTACGTAGTGAAGAACTGTCCGTGCGAAAGAGGCTGTCCGCTATGCATATGTAGTGGTAGAGGCGGGGGGCGAGCAGCAGGCGCGAAGAAATTCGCAAAGATGATGCTCGAGTGTATGATTGCAGTTTAGAAAGTTCGTAAAACAGTTTGTAAAAGATTGACACGCCATGTAAAATTAACTCAAGTATGGAATAGCTATGCCGCTTATAGTCCCGTCTTCCGTCATCTTGGTTTTGTAAACCACGACTTCGTGGAACTTATCGTCAACCAGCGACGCGTAGCGCTCTTTGAATACCTTGCCTGCA
>Ga0255743_10003026_pt1:10000-13512 | contig 13512 bp, 10 predicted proteins | sample 101ome_19_FD_179950 | JGI IMG/M metagenome (GOLD analysis project Ga0255743, IMG submission 179950) | Coastal salt marsh microbial communities from the Groves Creek Marsh, Skidaway Island, Georgia - 101405AT metaG (version 2) | ecosystem: Environmental > Aquatic > Marine >... | reverse complement strand
CGCTCGACGGTGGTCGTTGCCAGCGGGTCATTCCATGGACGAACGATGGGGTCGTTGGCACTGACGGCGCAACCGAGCAAGGTCGATCCATTCCGTCCCCTTCCCGGTGACGTGGTCGTCGTGCCGTACGGAGACGCTGACGCGCTCGCTGGAGCGGTGGACGCCAGTACTGCCGCGGTGTTCCTCGAACCCATCCAAGGAGAGGGCGGAGTCATCGTGCCTGGCCACGACTACCTCGCGCACGCACGTCGGCTCACCGCCGATGTCGGTGCGCTGCTCGTCGTCGATGAGGTGCAAACAGGAATCGGGCGCACCGGGCACTGGTTTGCCTATCAGGCGTGTGGGGTGAGTCCTGACATCATCACCCTGGCCAAGGGGCTCGGTGGAGGAATTCCGATTGGCGCGGTCGTCGCGTGCGGATCCGCAGCATCGCTTCTGCAGCCAGGAATGCACGGGACCACCTTCGGTGGAAACCCAATCAGCGCAGCGGCTGGGCTGGCCGTTCTCGACGCGATCGAATCCGACGGACTCCTCGATCGCGCGGTTGAAGCCGGTGAACGGTTGACCGCGGGTGTGATGAAGGCCGCGGGTGGCCTGGTGACGGATGTTCGGGGCCGGGGTCTGCTGTTGGCGGCGGCGCTCACAGATCGGACGTCGGCTGAGGTCGAACGAGGATTGCGCAGCGAAGGTGTGCTGGCCAATCCGGTGTCGCCGGACGCGATCCGGATGGCGCCCGCCTTGAACATCCCCGATGACGACATTGATGCGGCTATTGACGCGTGGGGGCGGCTGACATGACGGCTCGCACTCTTCCCTCGTCCGTTGTTGCTCGCCGAGCCCGCATCGCGACGCTCGTCGTGGAGACCTCCGTCGCTTCGCAAGAGGAGCTCGGACGACTGCTGGCCGGCGAAGGAATCAGCGTCACCCAGGCGACCTTGTCCCGCGACCTCGACGCACTCGGTGCGGTGAAAGAAGTCTCGGCAGATGGCGGAACGCGCTACCGCATTCTGGGGCAGCAGGAGTGGGATACGTCCTTGCCGGTCGGCGACGCGGCGCTTCCCCGGATCCTTCACGAAACTCTGCTGAAGGCGGAGGCGGCGCAGAACATCGCCGTTGTGCATACGCCGCCAGGGGCGGCTCAATACCTGGCTGGACACATCGACCGCAGCGGCTTGTTCGAGCCGGTGGGCTCCGTTGCGGGAGATGACACGATCGTCATCGTGATGCGTTCAGACTCAGCGGCTCACGATTTGTGTGAAACGCTGGTGAACTTGTCGGAGAAGGGCTAAGTCATGGCAAACCCAGCAGACTCAACACGCCTGTGGGGTGGGCGGTTCGCTGAAGGGCCGTCGGACGCGATGGCCGCCTTGAGCTTGTCGACGCACTTCGACTGGCGACTCGCGCCGTACGACCTCGCGCAAACACGAGTCCATGCGCACGTTCTCGCACGCGCTGGTCTGATCAGTGATGGCGACCTGTCCCGAATCGTGGGTGCTATCGACGAATTGAGCGCAGAGGTGGTCGACGGCACCGCGGCGCCAATCGCCGCGGATGAAGACGTGCACACCGCCATTGAGCGTCTGTTGATGGACAAGCTTGGAGACTTGGGTGGCGCGTTGCGCGCCGGACGAAGCAGAAATGATCAGGTAGCGACCGATTTCCGCCTGTATCTCCGCGATGCGGCACGCGCCATCGCTCAGGCAACCGTGGATCTGGTCGAAGCGTTGAACGCCCAGGCAAGGCAGCACATCTCCACGGTGTCTCCGGGATTCACGCACTTGCAGCACGCCCAACCGGTGTCTTTCGGACACGAATTGGCCAAGCACTCGCATGCGCTCTTGCGAGACGTCGATCGGCTTGCCGATTGGGACGATCGCACCGCGCGATCACCCTTGGGGGCGGGCGCGCTCGCTGGGTCATCACTGGGATTGGATCCGCAACTCGTTGCGGCAGAGTTGGGATTCACATCGGCCCTCGACAACTCAATTGACGCGGTCAGTGATCGAGATTTCGTCGCGGAGTTTTGCTTCGTCGGTGCCATGCTGGCGGTGCACCTATCGCGCATCGGCGAGGAAGTCATTGTGATGGCCAGTCGCGAATTCGCGTGGGTCACGTTGCACGACGAGTGGTCCACCGGCTCGTCGATCATGCCTCAGAAGAAGAACCCGGACATCGCCGAACTCGCACGCGGCAAAGCCGGGAGACTGATCGGCAACCTGACCGGGCTCTTGGCCACGCTCAAGGCCTTGCCCTTCGGCTATAACCGAGATCTGCAGGAAGACAAAGAGCCGGCCTTCGACACGGTCGATCAACTGCTCCTCGTGCTGCCGGCGATGACCGGGATGATCCGGACACTGACCTTCGATGTTGATCGCATGGCTGCGTCGGCCCCGGAAGGCTTCACCTTGGCCACCGATATCGCCGAATGGTTGGTGCGGCAGGGAATCGCGTTCCGGCAGGCGCACGAGATCGCCGGCGCGTGCGTTCGATTGGCCGAGGCGCGGGGCGTGGAGCTCAGCGATCTCACCGACGACGAGTTTGCGGGCATCGATGCTGCGTTGACTCCCAACGTGCGCAATGTGTTGACGGTGCAGGGGGCGTTGGCCTCCCGCGATGCTTTCGCGGGCACGGCACCGGTGCGCGTGGCCGAACAATTGAACGCGCTGGCGGACGACGTGAGCCGGGCGCGAGCACGTTGGGCCTGACGGCGTGCGCTTCATCATTGTCCGCCTGATCAGCGCTTGTTGGATCGCGGCATTGGTGTTTGGATCACTGGCCCCGGCCGATGACGTGCAGGGCGCCTACGTCTTTGGCGATTTCGTTCTGCATGCCTTTGGCTATGCCGCGTTGACGGTGCTCCTCGTGCTCTCCCAACGCCATCCCCGCATCTGGGTGACCGTAGGAGCAGCGGTGGCACTGGGACTGGTGCTGGAGATTCTTCAGTCGTTCACCGGGGACCGGAGTGCATCGGTGATCGACGCGGTGGCGAATGCGACCGGCGCCGCGATTGGCGGCGCCTTCTGCTGGTGGAGGCGGCGTCTCGCCGCGCAGCCGGTGGGTGAGATCTGACGCGTGCGAGCGTGACTACTGCGCCTGACGTGCCCGCAGCGAGGGCACTCGAGTTACCAACTGGAGTCGTCGCCTTCGACCGCGCGCCAGCAGTACCAGGCGACCACGCTTCGATAGGGACGCAGCGGATCCCCTAGTGGCTCCAGAATTTGCGGATCGATGTCCCCCGACTCGCCGTGCACGATGTTCCACCCTTTGCGCATCGCTAAGTCTCCGGTCGGCCAGACGTCCAGTCGGTGCATGGTGAACATCAAGAACATTTCGGCGGTCCAACGACCAACGCCCCACAACTTCGTTAGCTCCGCCACTACGGCGGAGTCGTCGGGATGCGTCAGTGCCTCATCAAGGTCGAGGATGCCGGTATGGATGGCGTCGGCTATTCCCTTGACGGTCTTCGTCTTCGCACCGGAGAGGCCGGCTGACCTGAGGCCTTCCACGCTGGA
>Ga0255743_10003026_pt1:0-5000 | contig 13512 bp, 10 predicted proteins | sample 101ome_19_FD_179950 | JGI IMG/M metagenome (GOLD analysis project Ga0255743, IMG submission 179950) | Coastal salt marsh microbial communities from the Groves Creek Marsh, Skidaway Island, Georgia - 101405AT metaG (version 2) | ecosystem: Environmental > Aquatic > Marine > Intertidal... | reverse complement strand
ATAGCCCACTGGTCAAGTGATTCCGCGCCGACAATGTAACGGGGCTCAAGCACATCGCCGAAGTTGTGGCATTCACACCGATAACCCGGCCGTAAGGTCCAGGTGTGTGGATGGGTAGGGGAGCGTCGTGTGGCGAGCGAAGCGGCGGGGAGACCCAGCCGTGGACGCCACACGAGTGAGAATGCAGGCATGAGTAGCGAAAGACGGGTGAGAAACCCGTCCGCCGGATGACCAAGGGTTCCAGGGCCAGGCTAATCCGCCCTGGGTAAGTCGGGACCTAAGACGAGGCCGACAGGCGTAGTCGATGGACAACGGGTTGATATTCCCGTACCGGTTTACACGCGACCATGACGAGCCCAGTGATGCTAAGCCCACAAAGTCGAGGAACTCTTCGGAGGGAATCGGTGGAGTGCGCGAACCGAACTGGTAGTAGTCAAGCAATGGGGTGACGCAGGAAGGTAGCTCAACCGCGGCGATGGTAGACCGCGGCCAAGGTTGTAGGGCGAGATGTAGGCAAATCCGCATCTCATATGCCTGAGAACTGACGGGGAGCCGACTTAGGCGAAGTGAGTGATCCTATGCTGCCGAGAAAAGCCTCTAGCGAGTGTGTAAGCCGCCCGTACCCCAAACCGACACAGGTGGTCAGGTAGAGAATACCGAGGCGATCGAGTGAACTGTGGTTAAGGAACTCGGCAAATTGCCCCCGTAACTTCGGGAGAAGGGGGGCCGCGGCTGGTGATGGGACTTGCTCCCTGAGCTGGCTACGGCCGCAGAGACCAGGTGGAAGCGACTGTTTACTAAAAACACAGGTCCATGCAAAGTCGCAAGACGACGTATATGGACTGACGCCTGCCCGGTGCTGGAACGTTAAGGGGACCAGTTAGTTCTTCGGAGCGAAGCTGAGAACTTAAGCGCCAGTAAACGGCGGTGGTAACTATAACCATCCTAAGGTAGCGAAATTCCTTGTCGGGTAAGTTCCGACCTGCACGAATGGCGTAACGACTTCCACGCTGTCTCAACCGCAGACTCGGCGAAATTGCACTACGAGTAAAGATGCTCGTTACGCGTGGCAGGACGGAAAGACCCCGGGACCTTTACTACAGCTTGGTATTGGTGGTCGGTTCGATTTGTGTAGCATAGGTGGGAGACTTGGAAGCCCGGACGCCAGTTCGGGTGGAGTCATCGTTGAAATACCACTCTGATCGTATTGGCTGTCTAACCTCGATCCGTGATCCGGATTAGGGACAGTGCCTGGTGGGTAGTTTAACTGGGGCGGTTGCCTCCCAAAAAGTAACGGAGGCGCTCAAAGGTTCCCTCAGCCTGGTTGGCAATCAGGTGTCGAGTGTAAGTGCACAAGGGAGCTTGACTGTGAGACTGACAGGTCGAGCAGGGACGAAAGTCGGAACTAGTGATCCGGCGCCGGCATGTGGAAGCGGCGTCGCTCAACGGATAAAAGGTACCCCGGGGATAACAGGCTGATCTTGCCCAAGAGTCCATATCGACGGCATGGTTTGGCACCTCGATGTCGGCTCGTCGCATCCTGGGGCTGGAGTCGGTCCCAAGGGTTGGGCTGTTCGCCCATTAAAGCGGCACGCGAGCTGGGTTTAGAACGTCGTGAGACAGTTCGGTCCCTATCCGCCACGCGCGTAAGAGTCTTGAGGAGATCTGTCCCTAGTACGAGAGGACCGGGACGGACGAACCTCTGGTGTGCCAGTTGTCCTGCCAAGGGCACGGCTGGTTAGCTACGTTCGGAAGGGATAACCGCTGAAAGCATCTAAGCGGGAAGCCCACTCCAAGATGAGGGCTCTCACTGGTTTACCAGGTAAGGACCCCAGCTAGACGACTGGGTTGATAGGCCGGATGTGGAAGCACAGCAATGTGTGGAGCTGACCGGTACTAATAGTCCGAGGACTTGCTTACTTCACACACTCGCGTCCACTGTGCGGTTCCCGAGATTCGGTCGGGAAACCACCACATCTCAATAGAGTTTCGGCGGTCATGGCGAAGGGGAAACGCCCGGCTCCATTCCGAACCCGGAAGCTAAGCCCTTCTGCGCCGATGGTACTGCGAGGGGGACCTCGTGGGAGAGTAGGACGCCGCCGGACATTTTTCACAAAGGCCACCTTCGGGTGGCCTTTGTTTGTTCCGCATACGTTTATAGGAGGCTAAGACCGTGACGAACGGATCCGGCGCGAACCAACAGCGTCCAGCGCGAGGTCCGGGTAATCGGCGAAGTCAGCCTCAACACCTGGACAAGCGGCATCACGACAAGCGAGGTCACCGTGATCAGCGCGGTGATCGTGGTCCGCGGGAACCCAGCCAACCACGCGGGCCCCGCATCCCCGAGGGGGTCGATCCCGCCGAGCTCGACCCGTCGGTGATCAACGAGTTGCGCACCTTGCCCGAAGACATGCGCGACCGCGTCGGTTGCCTTCTTGTGGCCGCCGAGTGGGCCCTGGAGGATGACGAGCCAGAGTCGGCTCTGGAGTTCACCAAGGAAGCCAAACGCTTGGCGGGTCGCGTGGCGTGCGTCCGGGAAGCCCACGGCATCGCGTCATATCGCAACGCACGTTACGCGGACGCGTTGTCCGAGTTCCGAGCCGTGCGACGGATGACCGGCGACGACTCCTTCCTTCCCATGATGGCTGATTGTGAGCGAGGGCTCGGTCGCCCCGAGCGAGCGCTCGAGGTGCTGAAAGGCTTTCGACCCATAGACCCCGCACTGAAGATCGAAGCGATCATTGTCGGTGCCGGTGCCCGATCAGATGCGGGACAGCATGAGGCGGCCTTGGTGATGCTGGACGTTCCGGAGTTGATGAACGGCCCGGACACTGCGGAGCGGCTGCGACTTCGTTACGCCTACGCGGCAACGCTCGAGGCGCTCGGGCGACACGACGAGGCCTATCAGTGGTTCGCCACGGTGGCCCGAGAAGACGTGGACCAACTCACTGACGCACACACGCGCACCACGGCGTAAACCTCACGAACGGACAGCCTGGGCCCGATCGGTCGGGATCGGTAAGGATCGGTAGGCATCGGTAAGGAACAGGTCCAGGGTTAGGTCGAGGCTGTGCTCTTTTCGAGCCATCTCCAGATTCCGGACACTTGAGCCTGCGTACTCGAGAGCTCTTCGAACTTGGCAACGCGTTCGGGATCTGAGTAGAAGTCGTGATGCCGCTCTCGGTCCTTCTCGTGCACCATCGCCACGGCGTGCTCCAAGTCGAGCCCTGCGTGATACGCCTGCGACACCTGCTCCACCCAGTAATGAAGTTCGGCCTCGGATTCTTCGAAGACGCGATCGACGTCGGTGACCGGGCCGAAATGACTGAAGAGCAGCCGGGTGGGAGAGGCCTCGTGCATTCGGTGCAGGCTCGACAGCGCAAGGTCGAGGTCGAAATCCGGCGGGGGTGTGGCCGGCCGGATCTCCTCGGTATCCGGCACGAAGACGCCGGCAGCGTCTCCTGTGTAGAGGTCTCCGGTCTGAGAATCAACAAGGGCCACGTGGTGAGAGGCGTGTCCCGGGTTGTGAAAGGACTCCAAGCGACGACCGTCACCGAGGTCGACCTCTCCGGTGTCACTCAATGTGGTCAAACGTTCCGCGGGTGTGGCGATCAGCGGGCCGAAGAGCCGGTCCATATCGGGGCCGAAGACCCGCATGGCACTGGCCACGAGTTTGGTGGGGTCGGCCAGATGGCGCGCACCACGCTCGTGCACGACGACCTGGGCCTGGGGGAAAGCGGCGGCGATGTCACCCACTCCACCGGCATGGTCCAGATGGATATGAGTCACCACTACTGTCGCGAGATCGTTGGAACTCACGCCTAGTTCGGCCAGGGCTGACACGACCGTCGGCGCGGATAGCGCCGTCCCGGTCTCTACCAGGCACGGGCGGGACCCGCGGATGAGGTAACTCGCGGTGATGCCGGTGTGCCCTGCCATCTGAGTGTCGATCGAGTACACGTCATCGCCGAGGTCGGAAATAATCGGCGCCGGGGTGTGATCGTCCACATCGCCATTGTGGCGGGAGGCTCGGTCGGTTGTCTGCAACACCGGCCGAATTGCATGCCACGACCACGAGGCAGCTGCTGTAGCGGCGTTGGTTCATCGAGCCGGTGCGTCGATCGACATGCGACCATTCGGTGGTGGACGTGGACCCCTCGCGCACAGGAGCACCGGAAGGGGACACCTATGAGTGGTTCCACCGCGCGAAGCGTCTGTTGTCCGAGGGAAACCCCGACGCCGCCGTGGTCCTTCTCGAGCGGGTGCAACGCACCGATGCGACGCCGGCGGTCGCCGAGACGCTGGGTCGGGCGTTGTTCGAAGCGCGTCGCTACGACGAAGCCATCGAGGTGCTGACCGAGCTCGTCGAGCAATCACCGAATGACGATTACGCGCACTACGCTCTCGGCATGGCCCTGTGGCGCCGACAACAATTCCCCTCCGCCCGCGATCACCTATCCATGGCATTCGTTATGCGGCCCGATCGCGCGGAGTACGGGCAGGCGCTCGGCCAAGTCAAGGCGACGTTGCGGGCACGATCCGAAGCGGGGTTGCCTCTCATCGGGCCTATCGCCGCCGCCGACAGAGCTAACCCGCTCGATGATCCCGGATCGCCCGGATCGGTATAGCCATGACCGCACCGGCCTCCTTCATTGACTCTTTCGACGGCTTCATCGTCGATGCCGACGGTGTGCTGTATCGCGGATCCGCGCCCGTGCCGTACGCCATCGACGCGATGACCGAAGTGGCGCAGTCTCGGCCGTGGTGCGTCGTGACGAACAATGCCGCGAATGCACCCGGGGTCGTCGCGGAGAAACTTCGTGGCCTGGGTCTGGATGCCAACGACGACAACATCGTGACCTCTCCGCAGGGCGCCGCTGTGTTCCTCGCCCAGCACGACGTCGCGGCATCGGCGCGCGTTTATGTCGTCGGTGGAGCGGGCATCGACCACGCTTTGCTCGAAGCAGGGTTCGTCCCCGTTCGTGAACCAGAACCCAGTG
>Ga0255743_10002977_pt1 | contig 13685 bp, 17 predicted proteins | sample 101ome_19_FD_179950 | JGI IMG/M metagenome (GOLD analysis project Ga0255743, IMG submission 179950) | Coastal salt marsh microbial communities from the Groves Creek Marsh, Skidaway Island, Georgia - 101405AT metaG (version 2) | ecosystem: Environmental > Aquatic > Marine > Intertidal zone >... | reverse complement strand
CGGATTCGTCGTCACTCACTTCAGCGTAATGAAGCATGGTTTCGTATTCCAGGATAGCCTTTTCTTCTTCACATTTGCGGAGACGCTCTTTGAGTTCGGCGTTCTCCTTTTCAAGGTTGGCGATGTAGGTAGCGATAGATTGAGAGTTCATGTTTGACTGAGTCTTGTGATTTTAATGATATGTCAATGTGACTTAGGTACTTTTTTTTGTGTGTTTAATGTAAGATGTCTGGTAGAACTGCAACAAGTAGAATTAGAAAACAGGCTAGTAAGTTCTCACCAGAAGACACACGAAAAACGCCAGGTAGAACTATACCACCCAAAACAAAGACTGCGGCCAAGACAAAGACCGCGACCAAGACAAAGACCGCGACCAAGACAAAGACCGCACCTAAATCAAAAGCAAGTAACAATGGTCTTACTAAAAGTCAGCGTTTACTATTGGGTAAGAAACAACTAGAATCGGGGATAAGTCCCATGAAAATACCAATTAAAACGGCAATAAAAATTGCACATGAAGTAGGAATAACGTATAACGATCCCAATAAAATAAGAAAAACAGTTAAAAAAAATTATAGACCAAAGGTTACTTTTGAACAATTGGCTAAATTGAGAAATGAACAGACTAATAAAAACAAAAGAACAATTGCTGTCGCCATGATAAGTGCACAGAAAAACGTCCCAGGTACCCAACAAATAATACCCAAAAACCTCAACAAAACTAAATCCCTTCTTAAAGAAAAACTTAACGTACTCATTAAAAGATCATTCACAGTTAAAAAAACTACATATAATTTTAATGAAAAAGATGTAGTTCACGATTTTCTGCTTATGATATGGGGAGATCTTAAACATGATGATCTATTGACTAAAGATCAATATGGATTTTCCAGTTTTTTAGAAGGTGATATAGCAAAACGACTTACAGATAACAAGAATGTAAAATTCAATAAAGAATCCGAATTGGTAAAAAAACTCTTAAAATATGAAATAATAAAATACACAAATAAACAACAAGTTGATATAACAATTGCAGGTGAATTGGAACGGAAACACAAAGAACACTTTGCAGATCTATGGAAATCCGGTAAACGTATACATATACCAAAACGCGACATTGGCCGTAGTATATCCAGACTCAGAAAACCAGGTGCTAATACGATACATTTGTGCATAGATTCAGAAAGTAGCCTTAATAGTTTCTCTAAACTTATAGATAATTCTATATATGTAGCACAAGGTGGTACAAAAGAACAAAAATTTGTTAAACGATTCGTTACTCTACCAAATTTACTCGATCCAGGTAGAGGTCAGAATAAAACGAGGGGTGGTATGGGTAAACCCGGTGGTTTGATAGACATTTTACAAACAAAACTATTCAATTCTAATGAAATACCATCAACTAGGTTTAATCTTCAAAAATTTACATTTAATTTTGGTGGCGTGATCAAAATAGAAATGAAGGAAGAAAATTCCGGATTTAAATACCTCTTAAATGGTAAAGAAATTAAAACGAGTGTTAAAAAAGCTAATGCCGGAAATTCAAACACACCGGGTGATAAAATATCAAAGTTGTTTGGTGATTTAATGCAAATTTTAGTAGTATCGGCGATAGAAAAACAACTTAATAAAAATATTTGTGGAGCTACATTTGATGGTGCATTTGTTGGTATGTCTGGATATGTACAACGTCATCTATTTGGACAATCCCCGAAACTATTTATAGAAGATGTAAGTAAACTTGGAGCTAAAAATGCTAAGAGTGGTCTGACCATTTATGGATTTAGTACAATTTTAAATACACCACCTATGATGAACAATACCCAATCGGGTAACAATACTGAACGGTCAGCTACACCAGGTAGTAAAGTGACACTCCCACCCAGACCAGCTAAGCAGAGACCTTCGATGCCTAAAAAAAGAGTAACATGGGAAAATAACACGGCTCGAGAAAAATTAGAGATGCAAATACGAAAACGAAAACTAAATAACGTATTCGTAAATGGTTATCTCAAACAATACGATAACGGAAAACTAACCGCAAACGAAATAATTAAAAAGGTAGATGCAGCAGCAACTAATAGAAATAAACTTGCAACTTATGAACGCAGGGGTACATTAAGACGCAGAACTGGTTAAATCTTTATCCGCCGTGTAATACGTCTTACCTTTCATAACAAAACTATGCACTCTCGCATATGCCCACGCCTGTGGAGAAGCGCCCGGTCGGTGTCCGGTTCTCCACGCGGCGAGTCCTCGATCGTACACGGTTCTCAGTGTCTTTAGTGGTATCTTCGTTGCCTTCGCTATTTCGGGGAGGGACTTCGCGTTCGGGTACTTTTCGCGGAATCGTTTCGTGTACGAGGAGGTGCGCGTTTTCACGTTCTTATCGGTAGAGAATTTCGTGTATGTTTTCTTTTTCATTTTCATGTATCTAGTTTCTACGTCCTTGAGTGTCTTGAGCCCTCTGAAATATTTAAGGGGTGCGTATACTGGACCCTTTGTTCTTCGCAGTTCGCGAACTTTCTTAGATATTTCCTGATCGGTGAGGGTCATCTTACTTATAATACAGATTTAATCTAAAGGTCAAACCAATTATAGTCCTTCTTTTCCTCCTTGTTACATCTACGACACGCGTTGTATGAATCTGTCTTTGGGTTATACACATACTTCTTGTCTCTGCAGTGTGGACAGCATTTCACAGGTGGTCGCATCTTCGTGCGTTTAATCCGTGTGTTCGTATCTAACTCCATGAGTTTCCAAGTGAGAAACTGTGCCGTGATGATCTTCGCCATACTTTACTTTCCGAAAAATTTAATCGCTTCTTCAATGCTGTGAAACACTTTGTCACCAAATTTAACACGACCAGTTTCAGTGCAGTACAACCCAATTTGTCCGTTATAATACGCCCTGTGAATCATCTTTAATTTTAGGTGTTCAACCTTTGACTTAGTTAAACAAAAAAGTCTAGATTTGGATAAGATGAGTCTCGAAATAATCATAGGCAACATGTTTTCTGGTAAGACGTCGGAGCTGATCCGGCGTCTTAAGAGATACAAGGTTCTAGGTAAGAAGATATCTGTGATAAACTCCGCAAAAGATACGAGGTCTGCAGAACAAGTGATTCATACACACGATGAAGTAGAATTTGATTGCATAAAAGTAAATCACCTCGCAGACACACTATTGAATGAAGGATTTTGTGATTCGGAAGTCGTCGCTATAGATGAAGCGCAGTTTTTTACTAATCTCAAAGATTTTGTACACATGTGTTTATTTCTAAAAAAGACAGTGATCGTTGCGGGTCTAGATGCTGACTATAAACAAGATAAGTTTGGTGAAATTTTAGAGTGCATACCTGTAGCAGAAAGTGTTACGAAGCTATCAGCTTTGTGCATGAGGTGTAAAGATGGTACACTGGGTCCATTCACGAAACGCACCGTATACACGGATGAAGTAGAATTCGTGGGTGGTTCTGAATCATATGAAGCCGTGTGTAGACACCATCTCGTATGTTAAAATCTTTTAATGTCTAAAATAAGTACAATCCTTCTATCATCCGTGGTCTTTTCAACTTTATGGTACCTCGAATGATCGAAAATGAAATCTTCTCCCGCCTTATGTTCGTGTGTATCAAATTCAGTATCGAGTTTGCTCGTACCCTCAAGCGTGAGATGGTATCGAAGATATAAGTTGTGTTCCGCACGGTGAGGCGGAATAGATATCGGGCCATCCATTACGGCTATCATACCACCCACAACACTCGGCATCATGTCTACGCGCCTTTTTATGAGTGGGAAATCTTCGAGTTTGTAATAGTAATACTTATCCGTATTCTCAAACCATGCATCTTCATCGTGGAAATAGTACTTCTTCGCCTCACCCATCCCTTCGTACACGGCTTCAAGCATTTCTCTATGATATAATCGCAATATCCACACGTCACTAAAATCTTGTGGATGGTAAAATGGTTTGTATAATAACATATCTATGAGTGTATTTCTAATACCCACGAGTGGTCTGAGTGGTTTTCTAAAATATAAGCGATCGATCGGATTCTTAAAGTAATCGAACGCTATCATCACGATTGGAAACAGGAGACACTTGATTATTTTCTCCATCTATAATAAATGCCAGGTTATAAAGGAAAGGAATACTACGCACCAGAGCCAACCGAAGAAGTCGATACTCTCGACAAGCGTTTCTTCATGGGTCTCAATAGGACGCAGACCGGATTGATTGCACCACCAGTGATCTATTTTTCGATGATGCTCCTCGCCGTTCTCATGGCACTCCCAGCCGTATACAAGAAGCGTCCAGGTCTTCTTTTCCCACTCGCAGTTGGTTTGTACATCAATGGTATACACTTGTACCACCACTACGCGCTCTTGAAAAACTAAATTAATTTAGATGTGTATATTAATAGAATGTTCCTATCCAAGGTTTTCGCAAACTTGATATTTCAGTCACTCGTGACATATGGCTTTGCGAAAGCTACCATAGAAGACCCAAAAATGAGTGAGGCGTTCGCCAAGAATGCACTCACATACATGATCGCGTGGTTCGTCGCACTTCTCATGTTCGCGTTCACCAAGAATATCATCACGCGATTCATGCTTTTCACCGCCATGTCCGCCGTCGCGGGTATGTTCTTGGGTGTGAGAGGTAAGAAAGACGCGAAAGAAGCACTTCTCGATGCAGTCACGATTTTCATTGCCATGTTTACACTCGGTATCATCACATACATGCTCGGGTACGATCTTCGTGCACTCGGTTCTGTGTTGTTCGTAACACTGATAGGTTTGATTTTGTTAAGGTTATTCTCCGGTAAGAAATACACGGAAATCATCATACCCCTGTTTGCTTTGTTCGTTGTTTATGATACCAATAACATACTGAGACGAAACTATGAAGGTAACTTCGTGGGTGCATCCTTCGACTACTTCACCGATATCCTAAATTTATTTAGTGGTCTTCTCGAAAAAAATGAATAAAAAATTTTATTTTTTTTTACACTTTCTTTTGAAAGAAAAAAGTTTTAAAAATAAAAATAATTTTTTTATAATCTCAGAAATTTTTTAGAAAAAAAAATATTTTTTTTAAAACTTTCTTTTGAAAGAAAAAAGTTTTAAAAATAAAAATAATTTTTTTGTAAAATTTTTCGGATATAAATAATAATGAGAGTCACTCTCAAAAAAAGTCCGATCCGTGATAAAAAATATAGGGTCACATTTCCTAACGGTGATCACGTAGACTTTGGTGGTAAGGGATACACTGACTATACCATACACAAAGATCCCATGAGAATGAGACTCTATGTTTTACGACACGGAGGTGGAGACACGCGTAAATTTAGTGATCCAGAACGTGTGCACGAGCGAATGTTACGATTGAGACGGAGCAAACTCGAGGATTGGGGAATCTCGGGTTTGAAGACCGCTGGTTTTTGGTCCAGGTGGCTCTTATGGAGTCACCCAAACATGTCTGACGCGATTAAGTTCATGAATACTGAGTTTGGTCTCAATATAAAATCTGTGTAAATATAAATGATCTTTTTGATATTGCCAATACTTAATCTACTAGGTATAAATATCATACCGGGTCAGGATGCATTCAGTCCAACTGTACCATTCGACAAGAACAAACACTATTCCATGTCAGCTTTGTGTATCCTATGCTGCTGCATCATGATAACAAACATAATGAGAAAGAAGTTCATAGGATTGTGGGTTCCAGTACCATTGAAACCAGTTGGGTTCGCGTCTTTAGGCGCGTGTGTGGCTCTATCGTGTTTAGTAACTTTGGATACCTATCACCGCGTACTAGCGGCGATTCCTAAAAAAGAAGAAGATAAAGCCTAAAAGAAGTTATCAGTTCGATACAATTTCGCGGAAAAGTCACCAGACTGACCTAACACGTTTACGGTTTCATTCCCGTAAATTTCTTGACATCCAATATCATCCATGCAGTCTCTTTCACCCATAGACACTGGAAGAGAATACATCTGATCACCGGGTGTTACCGTGTAGTAATGATATCTATCGCGTCGCCCACGAACTTCTTTGCCATAGAGAGGAAGCGTCTCGTTATTTTCTCCCAGCAAAACACCCATCTGCTGCACATGCTCGGGCTTGTACTCCTTGATTGGAGGTGATCTGAACTCTTTTTCAACTGGGATCTGAACTGGAACTTCGACCCTTTCTCTCGTGTGAATGCGCTGAATCTTAGGAGGAGTCGTGAGCATATACAAAATTATGAGTAGCAAAACAAATATGGTTATAAGCAAAGCCGTGTGTTTAGTTTTGGACTTCATTATTATTAGTCTTAGATTTTAATAATATATCGGTCTTAATTCTCACGTGTTTACTGGAGTACACCTGTTTACTATGTTTCTTGTCATTTTTGGTGACGCGTTTCTTTGGTTCTTTGTAATCCATTATTACATACATAACATCTATTTTTTATCTAATGGTAGTTGATAACACGTTGACCACGCATGATCTGCAAAACACCCCCGTGAATCCCGTGATCACCTATTCTAGGAATGTAATTGATTTCACGCTTTCTCCCATTTACGATTAAGAACTTTCGTGCACTATGTAAAATAGATCGATCTGTCACCGTGTTGGTACCGGATCCCCATCTGTAATCGTAAACTGGAGCGTAAGAAGGCATATTTTTTGTTTTGATTTTTAGTATGGACACACTTGACTTAGGCGAGAACTATTCTACCCAATCTATATTGCACGAGCAACCACAAACCAAACATGACAGTTTTTAGTAGTTTGTTTGCGTCCGTGTCATCCATCTTGTAGATGGGTCCCATGATTCTCCCGAAGAAAGTCTCTTCCTTACTGTTTCCTGTGACATACATTTCCATCTGGGTTAACGCACAAGTGTCATCATTGACTGACCAATGATAAAATATGAATGGTATAAGTATACTGTAAAGTTCTAAAAGCTCTTTGTTTTTAAGAAATGGTACTATGAGTACAGACAAGAACAGTAATAGGTGAATGTAGAATATAATGTTCATTACTATTAATATGAGCCAAGAAAATAGTGAGAACAATATGATCGTGGGTTTCCCAAAAGATATCGAAAAACCAGATGCGCCAAAAAAGTGGCACACCCAGCAAGAAAAAGTTCTCCAGGACTGGGGTGAAGCCGCGGCGTGTTACAGATACATGAACTACCAAGCATTTTTGATGTTTCAAACCCTGAGTATGCGTTTTACACTCCCCGTTATCGTACTCTCGACCATCACCGGTACGGCAAACTTTGCCCAAGAGCAATTCCCTGAAAGTATTCGCTCCGCAGTCCCCGCCATCATCGGTGGTCTCAACCTCATCGCGGGTATCATCGCGACCATCATGCAGTTCCTCAAGATTAATGAATTGATGGAAAGTCACCGCTCTGCGTCTCAGTTGTACGGCAAATTGTCGCGTAAAATCAGGCTCGAACTTAACCTTCCGCTCGTGGACAGGGCATCTGATGGTGCGCAGATGGTTCACGATTGTCAACAAGAGATGGATCGACTCATCGAACAAAGCCCACCGATCCCAAAGAAGATCTTGACTGCGTTCGATAAGGAGTTCCCAGATGATAACATCTTTAGAAAACCAGAAATTTTGCACATTCACCCAATCATGCCATTCAAGGCTATCAAGGAATATTCCATCATGAGTCTACTCAAGGACCCAACTCAAGTCATGTCGCAAAACGAACTCAAAGATGAACTCGATGAATTGCGTGGGCGCGTCATGCCTGGTCAACGAAAAATTGAAGACCCTTTCAAGAAAAGTGGAATTCGTCGACGCATGAATGCTGCGGTGGAAATGGTGACTAAAAAGCCAGAACCACAAAGCGAATTCATAGAAATCGTGGAAGAGGTTGAAACTGATGTGGAGAATGGTGTTCAAGATGCGGAAGAATGATTGATGACTCGGCTGGCTATGTAAGCCACCATCAAAAATAGGCTTATATTAAAGATTGCGACACATAACAGATAAGGGAAAAGCCTTCTCTTTATTGGCTCTATAATCCTTTTTTGTAAAGCATCATTCTCGATAATAATATCTATAGCTTGATTAGTGAGATCATCATCTGACATGGACGCCTTTGTTAAGATAACTAAACAAAAAAAGAAAACGGATTTTCATATACACCGGGCGCAGATAGATAAACTCTTAGAATACATAAAAGAGGGTAAAAATGTTATAGTCTGTGGTGCACCGGGGGTGGGTAAAACAACTGTGGTAAACGCCGTACTAGATGAAACGAATAGCATAGACCTTCAAGATGATTTCAAGATGTGTAACGCGACGACTGTTTATAAGAATTCAAACTATGCAATGGTTTTAGATGAATACAGACATGATTGTATACCACACAAACAACTACTAGAATATGTATCCGAAGGTCACAGTTTATCAAAGGGATCTTTTGTGGTGTGTTCCAAAAGTATGCATTTGTTACCAAATTTTGAAAATATAGTGGTACCAAGGAGGTCTAAAAAAGAACTCGTAACCTTAGCTCCCACAAACAGTAACGCAGAATACGCCGCTGATAAGTGTAACGGGAACTTACACAACTTCTTTCATTACATAAATAACTCGGATCACAAAGACCTGTTTTTAACATCTAAAGATATAGTCGCCTCAATTTTGTCTAAAGATGAAAAATTTAACATTTCACACACATTATCTGAACACGGTCATATATGGGATACAGTACACGAAAATTACCCATATTCAAAGGATTCTGATCTTAAGGTCATAAGTAGATCTATGTCTGATTGTGATATATTGGATACAGAAATATATAAAGGTAAATGGGGTATCATGCCGTTTTTTATACACTCTGCGGTATCCACACCCATGTACTACATGGGTGAACCCATAAACAAGGAAAAGATAAGACCCGGAAGTTGTTGGACAAAGTATGGAAATTACAAAATGAGAAAGCAAAAACTATCAAAAATACTACAGACATCTAAATGTGATAACGTAGATAATTTAGCTCTATTAAGAGAAAAAGCAAGACTTGGATACATAGAGGAATACAAATCTTATGATCTCACTGCACAAGATTTCGATGTGATCAATCACATAGCTTTATGCAACAAACTTAAACCACGAGAGGTATCGCACATCAAGAAGAAAATAAAAGCAGTTTAAAAGTTATGCACGTATTATTAAAAAATGGCTCCAACTGTGCTTCCACTCGCCACATCTGACGATGATTTCAAGACCACCCGCATCGTTGGAAATGAAATGTATTTCTACAGCGATGTGACTACCGATGATATTCTTGAATTCACCGAAGAGTTTAAGAAGCTCGAAAACAAGCTACTCAAGCAAAGTATTGATTTCCCGGGATATTTACCGGAGATCAAAATTCACATCTGTAGCGATGGAGGTGAAATGTTCGCGGGCTTGAGTGCTATGAACATCATCGAAAAGTCGCGCGTGAAGGTCGTCACCGTCGCCCAAGGTGCATGCTGCAGCGCCGCCACGTTCATGTTGCTCGGAGGACATGAACGTCGCATGGGTAAGAATGCACACATTCTCATTCACCAGTTGTCCACCAACGGTTTCTGGGGCAAATTCGAAGATCTCAAGAATGAGATGGATTCGTGCTCCAAATTCATGGATATGATCACAAAGGTCTACGGTGAGAAGACTGAAATCCCAGAAAAGGAATTCAAGAAGCTCATGAAGAAGGACATTTACTTGAACGTCGAAGAATGTCTCAAGTATAAAGTGGTGTCTTGCGTTGATTAATATCAACATACCTCTTATATAAACCTATCATACCTAGTATTATAATAAATATACATATCGTATTCGCATTAATAGGAAAAGCCGTAGTCTCTGGTGGCCTAAGTCGTTCTAATCGCGCGTGATTTATAACTGGAATCATCTAGTTACCTATTATAATGGAGACAATTTTTAAAACCGACAAAAACGGCAAGCAACGCTACTTCGATATCAGTGTTGAAAAGATGCCGGATGGAACCGCAAATATCATCAAAAAAACTGGAATGGTTGGTGGAAAAGAACAGGTTTCCACCATCCACGTGAAACTTGGATATGAAAGCGCTCTGAAACGCGCAAAGACCATGTGGGAAAATCAGAAGGAGATTCCAATTTTACCAATGCTCGCAAACAAATGGGAAGACAGACACAAGTACATCACTGAACCATTTTATGTTCAACCGAAGATTGACGGTGTTCGCCTCCTCGTGTCTAACAAGGGTGGTATCTCCAGAACTGGCAAAGTAGTACCAGGGACGGAACACTTGGGTAAAGGTCTGAAAGAGGGTGAATATCTTGATGGTGAATGCTATGACCCAACCAAAACTTTTGAGGAAATCACAAGTCTTTTTAAGACGAACCCAAAGGCGTTGGAATTTCATGTGTTTGATTACTTTGATACAAACAGGCCCAATCTCACGTTCGATGAACGTCTCGAACGAGTGAATGTGGAGACGAGGTGGGTCAAAAAAAAGAGTGATCTCCCGGTCGTGCACAAACAATACATGGACGCCGGGTATGAAGGAACCATGATTCGAGAAGCATCTAGTGTGTATGAAATTGGTAAGAGAAGCAATTACCTTTTGAAACTCAAGGATTTCAAGACGGATGAATACAAAGTGATTGGGATGCGTGAATGTACAGGTAAAGATGTGGGAACCCCCATTTGGGTGTGTACCACCGAAAATGGTCAAGAATTTACTGTGAGACCGGAAGGTACCCAAGAAAAGAGAAGGGATATGTTTAAAAATGGAGACAGGTACATAGGCAAAATGTTGACTGTGAAATACCAGAACTTGACGGATTTAGGTGTACCAAGATTCCCGGTAGGAATAGTATTTAGAGATTACGAGTAATAATACATTAATGAACCGAATAGCGATTGATATGGATGAGGTCCTCGTACCATTTGTGAAACCCCTTGCGAAATGGAAAAACCTAAAGATGCCCCCGAATAACACTAGATATAACTATGTGTTTAGAGAAATGTTCGACATCACGGAAGAGGAGTCGTCTAAAATGGTTCACGAGTTCTATGATTCAAAGGAATTCAAGGAATTGAAACCCATCACGAATTCTCAACTCGGTGTCATTCGCCTTCGTGGAAAGGCTAAAAAAATATACGTCGTGACTGGTAGACAAAACAAGGCGAGGCAGGAAACTGAACGATGGCTCGAGAGGTATTTTCCGGGCATGTTTGATGATCTCATCATCACCAACAGTTATACCGAACATGAAGTCAAGAAAGTGGACATATGCAAGTCTCTCGCGTTAAACGCGATAATCGATGATAACATGAGTATATGCAAAGAATGTGAAGAAAACGGTATAACCGCGCACAACTTTATGGGTCATGACGAAATTTATCCTTGGGTCGAACATTCAAACATGTCCATGTACGGTTGGAAGTGATATAAAAGATATACGACATACAAAGGTATGTCGCACGGTTTCGTTAGTATCAACTCACTGAGTTTGCGTGTACTCAGACACGTCCATGGATACAAGGATGTGCACGCGTGCACGAACAACGCGAGTGCTCTTATTGGGTATGATAGAGCTCATTCATACATAAATGTAGCTGATATGGTCATAAACATGGATAAACCACGAACTATTTCTACATTTCTACCGGACGATATTCATTCGGCAAAAGTCATGAGTCAACTCGTGGAATGGTGTGATCCGGAAGATACTATCATCAATTTCAGCAATGAAACATACAAAAATAGTAATATCCATAAACACGTTTTTGGTACGAAGGATATTCACTACATGAGTGCTGGTATTTCCGGTGATACGCTCATGGTTGGTGGTAACGAACATGTATTTGGTGCTCAAGAGTTATTTTTTCGCATGTTTTCTGGTAACGTGGTACACTGCGGAAAGAATCCGGGTGATGGGCACGTCATGCGAATGATCATGAAGAGTGCGGAATATACTATAACACAGGGATACTCCGAAATTCTGGATTACTTAAATCAAGATATCGATGCGTTAACTAAATCTGTCGATAACGATGTGTGCTGTCGTTTATTAAAAACGCTCAATTATAAAAGACCGACGGAAGATGCACCGAGAGATTGTATTCGCTACTCACTCGATAAGGATATACCAATCCCTGTTTTGAGTATGGCTCTAAATGCACACCTCACAGATAAACATTGCAGCTTTGTGAACAAGTGCATACCTTACAACAAGTTTGCGGATCACGAGGTTGCGATGCAGACACTCCGCTTTTTGTACGCGATGACGTATCACGAATGTTCGCAGTTTTCACATAAATTCAAAGAATGTGTAAAGGGTTCAAAAATGGATTGCGCGATGTTTAGCAATTCAAACGTGTATGACGTCATGAATGAAACCTCGCAGCACGTCAGGGGATTCATAATGCATTCTGCAAAGTGTGGAATTCCAGTACCGACCATTCAAGCGGCCTTGTGCAACTACGATGCGATGCGATTTCAAAGATCAATGGATAATTATATCAGTAAAATATAGATGATAGTACTTATTTTAATTTTAATAATAACACTATCCTTATACATCACACGTCAAAGGAATAGAGAATATAAATGTTTCGTCATAACCATCCCCTCGAGTAAGCAAAGATACAATAATTTCATCAATAGCTACGACAAGAGTGTACCACTTGAAGTCATATATGGAAAAGATACACGTGAACCTGAAAACGCGAGGGAATTTACGGGATACATAAAGGATAATTACTACAGACAAGCGCTAAAACTCCATTACGATCCATCATCCATAAGACCCGACATAACATACTTTAATCTCGGAGCTATAGGGTGTTTCATGGCGCACATGGATTTTTACGATAGATGCTTTAATCAAGGATTGAAATATGCGGTGGTATTTGAAGATAACGTGATAATAAAAAACAGGGCTGCATTTTCAGAAATACAAGACGTGATAGACGAATTGGGTGATGATTTTGAAATGTGTTTCTTTCACTGTTTGTCCAGGTATCCCAAAACAGAAATGAGTGCTTCTGGTTTAGAACAAGTACATTGGATATCGAGTACAAAGTGTTATCTCATACACGTGGATAACATGAAAAAGTATCACGAGCATTTCCTGCCCATGGATAATCACATAGACATGAAACACGAAGATTTAATTGATAAAGGTGCTCGCGTGTATTACAAAGATTTGAGACATTGTTTGAAAATAGATAGATCTAATAAAAGTACTATAGGTCACAGTGATTGGCATAAAAAGGAATTCTTCTCCAAACGTCACCCAGATGCAAACCCGGGTGTACTTAAATATGGATACTAAGGCCAAGGTATGTCTTGAGGTCTAAAACGACACCCAACTTTTAAAAAGTCAACAAACTTTCTAAAATCTGGTTCTGGGTCATCGAGTTTATCGATTGAATCGAGCACGTTCCCGACATACTTATTGTATTGTTTGTGTCCACCGTTGTGTGTGAGACGATTTTCACGCAAATTGGGCGTCAAAAACCGGGGCATCATGATTATATTTTCGCTCGAGTGCACGTCGTACCTTAAATACTTAATGAGTGGATGGTTTCTAAACTGGTACGGAATCACGTGATGGTCTTCGACATTCTTAACATTCCACCTGTTCTTGAAATTTCTGCGTATGAGTGACCCGTACCTC
>Ga0255743_10002966_pt1 | contig 13703 bp, 14 predicted proteins | sample 101ome_19_FD_179950 | JGI IMG/M metagenome (GOLD analysis project Ga0255743, IMG submission 179950) | Coastal salt marsh microbial communities from the Groves Creek Marsh, Skidaway Island, Georgia - 101405AT metaG (version 2) | ecosystem: Environmental > Aquatic > Marine > Intertidal zone >... | reverse complement strand
CTCGGCGGTGGTCTTGCGCACGCCTTCCTCGATTTCGAGTTCGATGAAGCGACGCGCCCGGCTCCGTCCGAACAGCAAGGCCAAGCCGAGGGTGGTGAAGGCCGTGAACAGGGTGGAACCCACGCTGAGGGTGGGGTTGACGTCGAAATCACCCGCTCGGAATTCCATGAACCCGACCGCCGAGAGGACAATCGGCACCGTGAACAAGGCCAAGAGGTAGCCCACCAACCACGCCACGGACGCCATGACGAACAATTCGAGCAACACCATGCCCTGCAGCGTTTGCCCGTCGGCCCCGATGACGCGGTGGATGCTCACCTCACGACGACGTTGCTCAAGCGACAGCACCAGCCCATAGATGAGCACGGCGATGGAGAGCACGACGATGGGGATCATGATGATGTAGTCAAAAATCTGAATCAAGCCGAGGAAGATGTTCAGGAAAAGAATGGTCCCGCTGACGATGTCGGTGTAGTACAGCTCAACCTCCTCGTCCGTGTAGGAACCGTCCTGGACCGCGGTGCCCAAGGCCTCCAGCCAATCCGCTGCTTCGGCGGTGGACGAGGTGGGCAACTGGCCGCGGTCGATGGTGACGCCGAGGTACATGTGGTCGTTGTCCATCAGCACGGCGCGCTGGGATTCCTCAAGCACCGTCCAGGTCGAGAAGATGGGGTTGAACGGCAGCGTGGGGTTGCCGAAATCCCACGGCTCGTAGATGCCCATCACGGTGAGATTCTCCACCGTCATCCACATGCGGCAGTAGATCATCTCGTTGTTTTCAGGCGTGACCTCACCCGCACAGTTGTCGTCGTCCACGGTCCCTTCCAGGAGCGTGGATTCGTCCACGACGTAAGCAAAGGTCAGCGTGTCGAGCACGTCGCCCACGCTCGCCTGGGCTTGACTGGCGATGGTGGAGGGTAGGATCACGCCGCGCTGATCGGTCATGTTCTCAGGCGTGGGCCACTCGCCCAGCCCAGCGATGATGTTCTCGCTGAGCCGGTCGGCCAGCTCACCGTCGAAGGCTTCCGGTCCGAGGAAACGGATGGCGCGCATGGAGGAGATGGGCGGACCGGCTTCGGCCGCTTCGGGGTAATCGAACGTGACGTTGCTCCAATACGGGTTGGCGTCGTCGGTGATGGCCCGCATTTCAAGGGGCTGCGCCACGACGAACTCGAAATTGAAGAAGCCCCCGCTGTGGATGCCCTGACGACCGAGCACGAGGGTGCAGTCGTTGAATTCGCTGAACTCGTCGAGCAATTCGTCGCACACGTTGGTCATCGTGGTCGTGTTGTTGGACCAACCCGATGCGTTTTCGACCGGGGTTCGGGCGTATTCGATCTTGGCGTCAAAGGGCTCGGACTTGAGCGATTCCTCGAAGAACAGCTGGGACAACCCCACGCCGTAGGCCAACACCGTGGTGATGACCAGCGAGGACAGAAACACACCGGCGATGACGGCGAGGCCGCGTTCCCGGCCTCGCCATGCACCCTGCGCAGCGAGGCGGAGGTTGCCAGGAGTTTCTCGTAACCGGTGGCTGAGCCGCGCCATGCGGGAGCGGTCGGTGCCGAAGTCGGAGGCCTGAAGGTCGGTGTCGTTGCTCATTCCTCTTCACCTCCGTCCTCGTCAAGGCCCCACGCCGAGCGAATGTCGGAGGCCTCGGTGCGCCCGTCCTTGAGCAGGAGCATGCGGTCGGCGTTCGATGCCAAATCGGGGTCGTGGGTGACCATCAGGATGGAGATGGGGTTGACCGGGTCGTGGCAGAGTTCCTTGAACAGCTGCAGCACCTCTCGTCCACTGGCAATGTCGAGGTTGCCCGTGGGTTCGTCGGCCAGCAACACCGGACGGTTGCCGGCGATGGCCCGGGCGATGGCGACGCGCTGCTGTTGACCGCCCGAAAGTTGGTCGGGGATGAAGTTCATCCGGTCGCCAAGGCCCACCTTTTCGAGGGCCGTGATGGCCATTTGTTCGGCCTCCTTGGCACCCACACCCGAGAGTTCGAGCGCCATGGCCACGTTGTCCACCGCCGAGAGGTTGTCGAGCAGGTGGAAGTCTTGGAAGATCCAACCCACCAGTTCACGGCGGACATCAACCACGCCCGATGGACCCTTCTTGCCGTAGGTTCGGTCGTTGAGCGTGATGCTGCCTTGGTCACCCGCCAGCAAACCGCCGATGATGTTGAGGAGTGTGGATTTCCCGGACCCCGACGGACCCATCAGGGCGACCATCTCGCCGGATTCGATGGTGAGGTCCACGCCCTTGAGCACGTGGAGTTTGTTGCTGCCTGAACCGAACGATTTCTCTAGGCCGTTGACTGATAGCATATCGGCACCTTTCCTATCAACATCATTGAGCAGGTGTATATCAACGCATGTTTGTTTTGCCCGCACAGGTGAGCTGAATAACGAAACACTGAACGGCATTCAACGGAGCGACCGTCGCCGGAAAACGGCACAAACATGAAATCAATCGTCGGGTGAAGGCCACAACATGACCGTCAGCCCCGAATCCAAGGCATCAGCGGATGGTGGGGCCGAACTGGAGCGCCTGATGACCCTGGGCTACGACCGAGCCACCGCCATCACCATGCTCCAAGCTGCGGGCGGACGCTCCGTTTCAGGGGACACCGGCACCCCCCGGCGAATGGAACCCGGCGAGCGCTTTGCTGCCATGTTTGGTGGGACGTTCATGTTCTTCTTCGGCCTCCCGTTCACCTTGGTCCCGGTGATGATGTGGGGCACCGTTTTCGGCATGGGTGGCACGGGCATGGAGGAGGAGCCGTTCGGGTTCCTGATCGCCCTGTGTTTCCCCATCCCCTTCGCCATGGCCGGTTTGGCGGTGCAGTTCTTCGGTATCCAAGCCTTCCGCGTGGGACTGAAGGGCGAGACCGAGGAGGACGGTTCGGACCTGCACTTCTTGTCCGGAACCGACCACGAGCCCCCGCCAAGCGCAACCAGCGATGCCTTCAGCCACTCCTCCTACCCCAGCATGGCCGACGTTCAACAGGCACAACCCAGTTCCATGGCCGTCACCCCTCAGGTCGATACAAACACGGCAGGAAACGGCATGGAACTCGCAACCGATTCGTCCGACAACACGACGAAGGCAAGCGTTCATGGCATCGAGGCCCCGGACGGACCCAACCTCAGCGAAGGCATCGGCACCGAACCGGCCTCCGAGCAGGTGAGTGAGGGAGCGGAGGGGGGTTCGTTCTGGGACCTGAAACCGGTGGACGAGGGGTGAACCTCAGGCCAAGCCGGCCACCTTGACCTGGCGCTTGAGCAGCCGGCCGAACAGCGGCGGGACCAATGAAATCCAGAACATGACGTAGTACCCGAACGGCAGTTGCGGCGCTACGTCGTGGACGTCGAGCCGTTCGTAGCGCGTGCTGGCTTTGAGGTGGTGCGAGGGGTGGAGGGGCAGTTCCATGAGCGTCCATCGCGAAAGCCGGTGTCGACTCTCCCAAGCATGTGTGGCGTTCGCTCGCTCCTCATCGGTTCGACGCAGCCCGTGGTGCTGGAGGTAGTTGACGAACTCCAGCAGGTACACAGCGACGATCGCCTGTGCGACGAAGGCCACGGCCAGCGGCCACGCTAGCAGAGCCAACAGAGCGAGGAAGGCGCCCTCGAGGGTCAAGACGCGCCCGGTGTCACGGGGTCGTGCGGACCAAGCGCCTCTGACCTGCTTAGGCACGGTTCGCACGAAGTGGCCAAACACGGACCGACCCCAAGGCGACGAGGTCGGGTCCCGGTCGCGCGCCCAGTGCCGATGGTGGGTGTGGTTGTGCTCGGTGGTGAAATGGCCGTAGAGGACCGAACACAGGGTGGTGCGCGCCAGCCACCATGAAGGGGAGCGTGGGCGACGGTGCCCGAGTTCGTGGGCTGAAACGATGCCGGACGCCCCGTTGTTCAACCCGGCCGACACGGCACCCACCAAGGTCAGGGCCGTCAAGCCGTCAACCGAGATTCGCCAGAGCAGCACGCCGACCACGAGCAGCACGGCCGTCGCATGCAGGTGAACGATGACGTTGTGCGCCCGCCCTTCCTGCAACGGATGCGTGACCTTCGACGTACCGAGGAGCAGATCCAACACGGGATAGACAAGCAAGAGCAACACGAGGGTGCTCGCCATCCACCAACCGCCCATGAGCAGGCCAGCGACGGTCACCGCCGGGGTCAACAGACCCCACAGGTGCGGCACCCACGTCCAACGCATGCCTTGCGGCGACCGTAAAGCGTTGTAAAACTTGGTTTAGGCCGAGGCGAAGAGCGCACGCAGGCGCTCCTTGAGCGTGCGACGAGCAAAGATGCCGTTGCGCACTTCTTGTTGTTCCATGGCGTGCTTCACGTAGGTGTCCAGGTATGCGTCCATTCAAATCGTCCTCCTTTTTGCCATCAGCGCCCCACGGCGATCAACACCACTGCGGTAAAAAGCCACGGCGGTCATCCAACGGTCCCAGAACCCTCGGAAGATGCCGTTTCGGTAAACAAAGCTGTCAACGACTTGCTGCGTGTAGGTGTCCAATTCTTTGTCCATGTCGGTCCCTGAAGGGGTGCTTCCTTCAGTGTATATTTTACACTCGGACCTATTTCAAAGCGTGGTGAAATTGCCAACACATAGATGTTAAAATTAAAGCAGGTGTTTTATTGAACACCACAATGCGGCCATCACAGCGGCTGGAGTGATCAACGAAGGACGTTCATTTCGGCGGCGATTTTCATGTTGAGCAAGACCTCGCCAAAATCTCGAGAATAAGCGCACAGACGGCGAACGGATTCCGAGATGCCGAGGGCATGCGCAACCTCGGTGCCCTCTGCCACGGTTCGCAGCTGGGTACGTTCGTACGCCAACAAAGCGGTTTGGGTTGCCTTCAACAAATGCCGGGCTTCTTCAATGCGAGTGGAGTCTCGAGTTCGTATGTTGATCATCAATTCCTTCAATGCCCCCATCCAATGGGGGATGTGCTCAAGGGGCGGGAAGTTCCCCTTGTCGGCGACGAACGAAGGATGCTCAACCGCAAATCGGCTGATGGAATGGACGTGGTCCATCATGCGCTCCAAACTCCTGGCGAGATTGGCGTACTCAAGCGCCTGGGGTCGGGTGAGGTTGAGTTTGGAAGCCACGGCGTGGGAGTCCAACAACACCCGGGTTTGCCGCTCAACCAGGTAAAGCAAAGCGTCCACTTCGGATTCACGCTCTTCTGCGTCGCTGAGGAACTCAGCGTCACCGCCGTCGAAGACGTTGAGGATGTCGCGCATCAAGGAGGTCACCAGGAGGTACATCCGGTTCAAACTGGCGTGCAACGGCATGTCGGCAGCGTTGAGCAAACAACGTAATTCCATGAAATTGACCTGCTCGTCAACGATCTCGAAGCCTCGGGTGGATTTGAGGAAACGACGCACGGACCTTGCCAAGACGGCGTGATTGACCTCTTCAAAAGCGATCTTGATGACATCGGCTCCGGAGATGTACGCCCCCATCAAGTGGTCGTGCAGGCTGTGGGGGGGAAGCCGGGAATGGTCGAAAAAGGCGTGAAGTTCACGAACGGTGCGCTCGTTGAGCGGGGTGATCCGCAGCGCCCCGCTGGGCCGCCAATCCACGCGTAACGAGTCCCTGGGTTCCAAGCCAAATTCGACCACCCACGGTTTGGGCAAGCTCAACGTGTAGGTGCTGCCCCCCGTTGCCTGCAGTTTTCGAACTTCGTGGTCGCCCGGTCCCAAGCCCATGAATTACGTCCTAAATACCCCTATATAGAATATACACCAGCCTGTATATGTAGTGTCGTTGAACCAATATTCCGCATGGAACCCATCACCATGCTCTTGATTGCCCTTGCACTGGTTGTTTGCGCCTACATGGCGTGGAACATCGGTGCGAACGACGTCGCCAACGCCATGGGAACCTCCGTTGGTTCTCGCGCCCTGACCCTCAAACAAGCGGTGATCATCGCCGCCATTTTCGAGTTTGCCGGGGCATTTTTCGCCGGCGACGCCGTGACCAAAACGGTCCGCAAAGGCATTCTGACGGTGCCGTTCAACGACGCCGGCGTGGTCGCCGACACCATCCTGTCCCAAGACATCGCGCTGGGTTTCATCGCCGCCATGATGGCAGCGGCGACCTGGTTGACCATCGCCACCCGAATGGGACTGCCGGTGTCCACCACCCACTCCATCATCGGCGGCATCATCGGCATCGGCTTGATTCTCGAAGTCAAGCACGAGACGACCCTCATCGATTGGGAAGTCGTTCAGAAGGTCGTCATGTCGTGGGTTGCCAGCCCGCTGATGGGCGGCCTGTTGGCGTTCTTTTCTTACCTCATCATCAAGAAAACCATCTTGGACAACGACGACCCCGTGTCCCGCTCTCGCTGGCTGGCCCCGATTTTGGCCTTCCCGACCTTCTTCGTGCTCGGGCTCGCCCTCCAGTTCAAGGCGCTGAAGGGGTTCATTTCTCGAGCGGACAGCAACGGGTGGATCGACAAGTCCAACTGGTTGCCCGCCAAGGAAGACGGGGTGTTCAACCCCTACGCTGACAACGCCTGGTTGCCCTTGAACGCGTTGTTGCTTGCCGCTGCCATCGGCATCTTCGCCAGCATTGTGCTCTACTACGTGCTTCGCCGGGTGGACATTGAGGAAGAAGTCCGCGGCTTCAAAGGCGTCGAGCGCATTTTCGTGTGGCTCCAAATCATCACCGCCGCCTACGTGGCCTTTGCCCACGGGGCCAACGACCGTTCGAACGCCATCGGCCCGATGGCCGCCGTTTGGGACGTGTTCTCCAACCCCGACATGGTGCTGGCCGAACAGGCACCCATCCCTCTGTGGCTGGTGCTCTTGGGCTCGGCCGGTATTGCCATCGGTGTCATGACCTGGGGATGGCGCGTCATGGAGACCATCGGGAAGAAAATCACCGACATCACCCCCACGCGTGGCTTTGCCGCTGAGTTCGGAGCTGCCACCACCATCCTCGTCTTCTCGATGCCGTTCCTGGCCGTCCCCGTCTCGACCACCCACACCCTCGTTGGTGCTGTGGTCGGCGTTGGTTTGGCTGGCGGTGCGAAAGGCGTTGATTTCCGGGTGTTCGGAAAGATTGCCGCTTCCTGGGTGGCCTCGGTGCCCGTGGCGGCGTTTGGCGCCATCGTGCTGTTCGTGGCCTCCGGTGGAGATGTGCTGAACATGATCGTCATCCTACCGCTCTCGTTCATCGCCGTTGGCGTCGCCATCTGGAAGAGCAGTGGCGAAATCCACGTGGAAGACGCTCTGTCCGACGCCAGCCAGGAGCGCTTGCAGATGTCGCCCTTCGAGAAGTTCCATGAGCACGCACAAGCCGTTGAGGTCACGGCCAACCACATGCTCACGGCCGTCAACGCTGCCTGCGACGGTGAGGACCCCAGCGAAGCCATTCAAGCCACCATCGATGCCGAATTGGTGGCGGACAACCTCAAGACGGAACTGCGCGACATGGTATCGGACGACATGCGCTTGGGCTATCAAGTTGGCATCGATCACTTCCTGCACATGTTGACTCGCCAAGACCGCATCGCCGACTACGCCCAAAACGTTGCTGAGCAATTGGCCTTCCGTGAGCTGTACGACGATGAAAAGGCGAAAGCCAACCTCAAGGAAATGGCCGCCGCCGTAGCGGCGACCGTCGCCACATACGAAGACACGGTGAATGCACTGCGAGAGTTTACCATCACCGGCCAGACCAAGGCGGCCCGAGACGCGCTGGCCGAACAGATTCGTCAGGTCAACCTCAAGGAGCACGAGGCCGACACGGTGGAAGCCGAGGCGGCAAAGTACGTCTTCTCGAGCGGGGACGACCAAGCCCTGGCGGCCATGCACATGTACCGTGTGCTCCAGCGCCTCGACGACGTCGCCAATGCGTGCGAGAAGGCGGCCAACGCCTTCCTGCCAATTCTCAACCGCTGAGCGAGCCCTTGATAGCGAGGCCGACGCAGGACGGCTCATCCGAGCCGCCCCCAACCGGCGCCAGCCGACCGTGGACCGCGGCTCCAGGAGAGAGCCACATGGCCGGCATGGACCTCCAGTTGAAAGCCAAACTGCAGAAGCAACGCTACCACATCGTGGGCGAACACGGCGGCGTGAAAACCTGCCACTGGACCAAAGAATCGCTGCTGCGCGACCGCCAGTGCTACAAAGGCAAGTTCTACGGCGTTGCCAGTCACAACTGCATGCAAATGTCGCCGGTCGTTGACCAGTGCAACCTCGCTTGCACCTACTGCTGGCGTGAACCGCATATGGACACCCTCGAATTAACCGACCAAGACCCCCTCGACCTGCTCTACGAATCGGTACGCGCCCAACGCCGCCTGCTCTCGGGCTTCGGTGGCAACCCCAAGGTGCCCAGGGAGAAATGGCTGGACGCTCAGAACCCAAAACACGTCGCGATTTCCCTGAACGGGGAGCCCACCCTCTACACCCGATTGGCCGAGTACATGGATCTGTGCCACAAGCATGGCATGACGACGATGCTGGTGACCAACGGCACGCTGCCCAAGGTGCTCGAGAACCTCGATACGCTCCCCACCCAGCTCTACGTCTCGGTCGATGCGCCCAACAAGCAGGTGTTCGACGACGTGTGTCGCCCCAAGTGGAACAGCGGTGCATGGGACCAGTTTGAGAAGACAATCGACCTGCTGCCCTCGCTCGACACCCGCATCGTGTGCCGTCACACGCTCATGAAGGGCGTCAACATGAGCGACGCCCACGTCAAGGAATTCGCCGCCTTGGACAACCGGGCCGACCCTGATTTCATCGAAAACAAGGGCTACGTCTACGTGGGCCACAGCCGAGAAAACCTCGCCATGGAGAACATGCCCAGTCACGACGACATCATGGCGTTCTCCGAAGCCATCGCTCCGCTCACCCATCGAACGGTGCTGTCGGATTCACGCCCCAGCCGCGTGGCGCTGGTGGGCACCGAGATCACGCCGATCCCCATTCCCGAGCCGACGATGTTCTTCCCTGACGACCTCGGAATTGCGCCCCCGGTGAAGCACCTGCCTGTCGTGTCCTGAACGATGAACGGCGTGCCGAGGCAGAGGATAGCGTTAGTAGCGACCCACTGCAAGCCCTTCGTATTCTCACATGATTGCTAAGGGTAATCGGATTTACCGTTGGCATTTGTCTAGAGAACACTAGTAACTCCACTCGTCACCATAATTCCAATCCTCATCGTATTCGTCTTCAGATTGATCCTCAATTACAATGTCGGGATGGAGGCGATTTAATTCAAGGTAAATCTCATCCATTATCTCGCTGGACAAATACTCCCATTCATTTATTATCGTGCAAGACTCATAGTCAAACCTTTGATTCAGATTTAGGAATGATGTACATTTCAGGCCACCCTCGCCTTCAGGAATCTCAAGATATCCAAATTCACCTCTTCTTTTTTGTTGTGAGGTCATCAAAAATATGGACCCCTGAATTTCAATTGCAGGATGTCTATTTATTCCATTACCAGGGTCGACAAATAGGACTTTGACTCCACTTAATGACGTATCATGGTCCTCCTCCCAATAGGAGTAATCACCCCAATGATCCTCAAAACCCATTACAGATGCCTCCTTGAGAGGTGGGTAACGATTGGAGAGTCGTTTGGTCTTTCTTCTCGGTTACAACAAGCAGAAAATACTGCTCATTGAATACGTCCTTACTGCTACTAGCGTAAGAAATAGGGCCTTGCAAATTAGTAAAACTAGCATTTGACATGTCATAAAAGACTGTTTTATGATTAAGTTTTACTGAATTACATGATTGGTTTATTTTTCTCCTTGTTTCTATTAGTTGAATCATAATTGTTCCCTCCTGGGAAGTTGCCATTTGTTGGCATAATGTCGCTAACTTTGTTGTCAGCTATTGTCATTCGAGCATGGAGCGTTTGCGCTCCTAATTTGGTTAACGGACGCATCATTGTATCCCTGTTGATGCTAGCGACAGGTCCCCGTCGGGAGTCTAGACTAGTTTTCATCTGCCAAGAGTTACTTTCGTCAAAGTTATCTCTCGTATCCATTCTAATTCCGTAAGATTTCATGGGACGATCAAAGTCACAAACACAAATTGAACCAGTTCCAAGAATGGATATTGGACTGTTCTCAATCATGTTATTCCCCGCTCCGAATTACTCGGCAAGAGAGTTCCAAAGCCAACGGTACTTAAACACTACGAGTTTGATGTAGATTTCCCGAAATATGAAGGGGGCCCTTCGTATGACCATCAATATTAACGGTACCCTTGTGCTCGTATGCGTGTACAAGGGGGGCCGTTGTGTATGTCGTGTACTCATTTTTTCTTTCTGATGTGATACATCTTTGGTGGCGGGAAAAATAATCCAAAAATTATGCTCCACAGAAATGTGTAATGTGCTGTAACCGCATAGCACTCCCATCCTTCTTCACCGGCATCATTCAACTTGTCGATGTCGTTGAACACATGTGCATATTGATACTTCATTCTGTGGAGGTGGTACAGTCATAGATTAATGATTTCCGTGCAATAGATGCCGGGATATCACTAATTGGAAGGGTTTAGGTTAACCCCCATGTACGCAGACTGCATCTTCACAAGGGTTCGCAGTCCGTCCTACTCATGCCTAGCGTTTGCACCGACCCACTGCGAACCCTTTGCATCTGTTATGCCAATGAAACTCGTTGGGTTTTTGGGGTAATTTTGATTTTCGAATCCATATTTTCCGAAAGCCAATTTCCAAATCCCGATGACCTCGAAAATCCCGCTCTTTTACGCAACTGATCACCCCAACCCTTTTTCCAATCAGGATGGTCTCCTTCCAGCCCCAATAAAACACGGGCAATTTCGGTTTGAATTAGCGAAAGTGGAACCGAGTCATTCTTACTTAAAATTTCATTCACAAGTGTATTGACAATCTCACGATCCGACTTTTTTTGTTGGGACCGTGATTGGGGGCTCTCGATTGCAGTCTTTAGCCCAGATAATTGTAATTTCCTTAAATTAGTCTGGATGTCAAGTAATATTGTCATTATATCTTCGTTTGAGATTGTTTTTTCTTGTTTTCCGGATGTAGATTTCTTTGGGAGATCGGGAAATATAAATTGACCATTCATGAATTGAAATCCACGCAGGGTACGTTTATCGATATCATCCCACGGACGATTGGGATACAGACTTCTTTCGCGTTTTGTTCCATCTGGCTTATCCTTGAAAGTGTCATGTGTTACTATTATCGCATTTGTTTCTAGTGCGTAATCGATGTAGAATATGTCATCAGACTTTACCTTCACTAAGTGTACTTTCCCTTGTTCAATTAGGTCATCTAGAATCTCTATATCACCAACTCTTTTTGGATCAACATTTTTCAATTTCAAAGCCATTTTGTAAGTTCCCTGTTGTAAAAATGCAATGGTTTCCCAACCCTTTCGCTCACAATATTCAATTGCATCTCTGAGTCTTTCTGGCCGAACTTGTGCCAAAGATTCCCCATCGTCATTCTTGATTTCTATTCCAGTATCGTCTCTAATTACATTAGCGGCATCCATAACTATTCTTTCATATTCTTTATCCATATCTTCACTTCCCATTTTCTGATTGTTTTAACAATTCTAATAATGCTACAATCCCAATGCCGGCAGCAGCTCCTGCTAATCCACCGATTAATGCTGCATTGAATACTTCATCTGCACCTTTTTCTTTAGATTGTTTTTTGAGTTTTTTGAGTTGATAACCTATGACTTGCTGAGAGGTTTCTAACTTCTCAGCAATCTCTGCTTGGCTCCATCCTAATGCTCGTAATTTGAGTAATTCAGCAATCTGCTTTGGAGTCAGCGCCATGTCTTGTGCGAGGGGGCACATCTATATTAATTTGTATAATACAAAAAACACACTTTAATTACAAATTATATTTGTTAGATTGTCAAGGAGTACAAGGTTGAATCGGATTCATACGAAGGGTTCATCCGATTACCCTTAGCAATCATATGAGAATACGAAGGGGTTGCAGTGGGTCGCTGCTAACGCTACCGTCTGCTCACATGTTTTGCAAAAAAACATCACGCAGATGCAAGCCATCAAGCCATCAAGCCGCAAGCCCCTTGAAGAGCGAAGACTTCACAGGGTCATGATCACCATGAACGAAGCCCTCATCGCCCTCGGCGGCGGTGTGCTCATCGGCACCGCTGCGACCGTTTTGCTCGCCTTCAACGGAAGAACGGCTGGCATCAGCGGCATCCTGGGCGGCCTCGTGCCGCCCCAAACCGGTGATGCCAACTGGCGGGTCAGTTTCCTCGTTGGCATGGTATTGGCCGGTTTGGCACTGTCCACGACCCTCCCAGAGGCCTTCACCACCCTTGACCGCCCGGTCTGGACCATCGTGCTCGCCGGTCTGTTGGTCGGTGTGGGCACACGCCTGGGCAACGGCTGCACCAGCGGCCACGGCGTGTGCGGGATGGCCCGTTTCTCCACGCGCTCCTTCGCTGCCGTGGGCGCCTTCATGGTGACCGGTGTGCTGACGGCGACCGTCGTGGGTCAATGGCTGGGAGGGGTGGTATGAGCGACCAGCGCACCCTTGCCGTCTCTTTCGTGAGCGGTCTGCTCTTCGGGGCTGGTCTCGTCATTTCCGGCATGACCGACCCCACCAAAGTCATTGGTTTCCTCGACGTCCTCAACGGATGGGACCCCACCCTGGCCTTCGTGCTGGCGGGAGCCACCGGCAGTCACATGGCGGCTCGCCCCTACCTCAAGCGACGCTTCCCTGAGAACGTGGCCTCGGGAATGGAGAAGAAAACCGAAGTCGACCGACAGTTGCTGGCAGGCGCCGGCGTGTTTGGTGTCGGATGGGGCTTGGGCGGTTATTGCCCCGGCCCTGCCGTGGCCGCCGTCATCCCCGCCTTGGGTTCAACCGTGGTGTTTGTGATCTCGATGATCGTCGGCATGGGCGTGTTTCGCTGGTTGCAAGGCCGCGGCATCGCTGCGTGAACCTCGGTCAACCCGCACAGGTTTCAAAAGCACACCAGCAAGCCAAGACCATGCTCAACTGGCTCAAATCGCTGTTCACCTCTGGCCCCAGCATCGCTGACCTGCTCGAAGACGGGGCCCTGGTGCTCGATGTGCGCACCCTTGGTGAATACCGCAACGGTCACGTCAACGGTTCAATGCACGTGCCGTTGCAGCAACTCGAGAAGAAGATCAACGCCATCAAGAAGCAGAAGAAGACCGTCGTCACGGTCTGCGCCAGCGGCATGCGCAGCGGCAAGGCTGCCAAGATGCTTCGAGCTGCAGGACTGGACGCCCACAACGGCGGGCCCTGGCACAACGTGGACCGGCTGCTTCAAGACCGATGATCAGGGAAAGACCACCGGTTCAGCACCCTCAATCCATGGATGTTCTTTCTTCATGCAGCGTTTGAATTCATCCGACTCAAGGTGCTGTGCCAACCAAGCATGGACGTTGGCCCACGGTTGAGCGTCGAACCACGCCCGGTCGTGGTTGGCGAATTGCCGCACGAACGGAAAGAGGGCGTCGTTGAGTTGCGGGGCGAAGTCCGGACCTTCGCCCAAGCGGGTATCGAGGTCGCTCAGGTAAGCGGAAGCCAGCGTGCGGTGCTCCACTTCGTCGACGTGGTCGTAGCGGTTGGGGTACTTGTAGCGGTCCAAGTGGACCTTGAATTCGTTATCGTTGCGCGCCACCCAATGCGCTTCTTCCTCGCTGAGT
>Ga0255743_10002948_pt1 | contig 13767 bp, 9 predicted proteins | sample 101ome_19_FD_179950 | JGI IMG/M metagenome (GOLD analysis project Ga0255743, IMG submission 179950) | Coastal salt marsh microbial communities from the Groves Creek Marsh, Skidaway Island, Georgia - 101405AT metaG (version 2) | ecosystem: Environmental > Aquatic > Marine > Intertidal zone > Salt... | reverse complement strand
AACATTGTTTCCTATCCAAAACTTTCATCATAATCACCCGATTCGGTCGCGCACCGACGCGCGCGGACGTCAGTCGACGACGCGACGTCTCGGCGCGTCGAACGTCGTCGCGCGCGCCGTCATGTTTCGCGCGGCGATGACGTCGGCGAGCGTCATGGCGGCCGGGGACGTCCTGTGCCAGGCTGTGGCGCCCCGCGCCGCCGTATCTTCCTCGGTTCACGATTCGCGCGCGCGCGCGGTCGATGACGACGCCTCGACGTCGTATCGCGCGGTGACGCGACGAACGCTCGGGTTCGAACACGACGCCGAGCGCACGGGTCGGTTTTTCGTCGTCGGTGCCGGGGTGCACGGACCGATGTTTCATCACGCGTTTCGACAGCTCGACCGCGTCGTCGGCGCGGGGACGTGCGCGAAAACGGTGGTGAAAAAAGTAGCCATCGGACACACGGTGCTGTTTCCGACGTACACGGCGATGTTTTTCTTCGCCATGTCGGGGCTGGAGGGGGAGACGGTGACGAGGGCGTACGAACGATTTCGCGACAGGGCGACGGAGACGTTCGTGAGCGGGACGGCATATTGGCCCTTCGTCAACGCGTTTAATTTCGCGTACGTGCCGAGAGCGGGGCGGTTGTTATTCTTGAACGCGTGCGGGGTGTGTTGGAACGCGTACATGTCGCACGTGGTGTCGTCGTCGTCGTCCTCGTCGTCGGAATTAGCTGAGGAAGGAGGAGACGCGGGGAAGGTGTTCGCGGCGTCGAGTCGAGGCGAGTAGCGGATTGATTGATTAGAGGTGATGGAGACGAGTCGGGCGCGCCGAGAAGGGTTCGGTGCGTTCGGTTCGGTCCGGAATTATATTAATAGTATATAATATGCATGGTGTGTACCGACACCGAGCGTCGTGAACGTCGTACGCGAACCGTCCCGAGTCGTCGCGAGCCGCCGCCTGCCTGGGACGTCACAACGCACCGCGTCCTTCGTCATGTCCGCGAGACACTTTTCGCTCGCCGCCGTGCGGACGTTCTCGAGACGCTACGCGTTGACGCCGTTCGACGCCACGGGCGCCGCCGTGGACGCGCTGCGCGGTGAGCTCGCGACGACGTGCGATGAGGTTCTCAAAGAGGGCAAAAAGCTCAACTGGGTCTTCCTCGGCGCCCCGGGCGTGGGTAAAGGCACGTACGCGTCGAGGATGGCGAAACAGATGGGCGTTCCGCACATATCCATGGGTGATCTCGTTCGAGCGGAGATCAAGGGGGAGACGGCGCTCGGAAAAGAGATGAAGGCCATCGCGGCGAGAGGCGAGCTCGTACCGGACGCGTTGGTGCTTGACATTCTCGACGCGCGCATCAAGCGCGGGGAAAAGGAGGGCGAGAGAGGATTCCTGTTAGACGGGTTCCCGAGAACTGTGCCACAGGCGCAGACGCTCGGGAAGATGGTGGAGGTGACGCAGGTGTTGAATTTGACGCTTCGCGAAGACATTTTAGTGGAAAAGTGCTGCGGCAGACGCGAGTGCGGAGAGTGCGGCAAGGCTTTCAACATCGCCGACATTCGCAGTGAAAAGCCGGGTGAAGAGACCATCATCATGCCGCCGTTGAATCCCCCGGCGGAGTGTTTCGACAAGATGACGCAACGACCGGACGATACGGAAGAAGTCGTGCGCGCGCGTCTCGACGTCTACAAACAGTCGACCATTCCCGTGGAGGATTACTACCGAGAGCAAGGATTGTTGAGCGATTTCCCCATCATGGGAGGGATTCCGGAGACGACTCCCGTGCTGTTGAAACACATCATAGACATTTTGAAGGCGCGCTAAAGCCTCTATCTACACACTTTCTAGTCTATAGCTATAGTCTATGTCTTGTGACGAAGAAGAGCCGAGCTAGTAGTACGTCACGAAGAGCGGACGATCCCGAGCGATCCACAAATTTAAGCCCGTGACGATCACCGCGACCGCAATCGCCGCTTTGAGCGCACGCACGCCGGTTTCGTTTGATACGGTTCCAGAGTGCGCGTGTGACGAAGACGATGCGTCGTCTTTGTCCGCACTCAGACGACGCCTCACGGATTCCACGCCGAGATTGTGTTCCAAACGAGCCGCCGCAACGCCACCGTAGAAGACTTTGTAGTCTTGCGGTAGTCCTTTTAGCGATTCCATGGCGGCACCCACTGACTTCAACGCCTGGGCCGCGACGATCGGGTCGGCGTTGCCGTACAAATCCTTCGCCGGATATTCGTTTGCGTTGAGATGTCTGTAAAAGACGTTGAGCGCGATGGACGGTCCGTGTAAAGCGGTGACGTGATGCGCCCACAGAGCTGGAATGAACAACACGTCACCGGGCTGCAAAATGACTTCCAAGGCTGCTCGACGCGCGCGCGCGAATCGCGGAAAAGCGGTGTGATCGTGCGCGTCGATGTCGCGCACCGTGGATGACGAACCCTCCAGATACAAATCGCCGGCGACCGACGGCGGGAACAAGAGCACGCGCTTTTCCCCGTGTAACTGTATCAGCATGTTATCCATCGCGTCGTAGTGTGTCCAAAGTTGCAAGTCACCACTGCTCACTCGAACGACTGCGCTAAAGTAATTGTCTTCCGCTCCCCAAAACGCGCTCGGCAGCGTCAGGTCTTGTTTGAAGGATGGAAATTGATCGAGCGCGTGCGCGGGTTCTTTTCTGGGATTCTCGCCGATGCTGCGAAGGTAGAAGAACTTACCACTGCGTGCATCCGTCACCTTACTCAAGAGCTCGCCGAAAGGCATCACTTCGTACTTGAAGTTTTTACGTACGAAGTCCAATTTCGGATCCTCGCTGACGTGAACACTCACCAGTTTCTGCGGAACACCCTTGAGTGTCGCTAAATATTCGGGAGTCCACTTCCACGGCGCCTGACCGATATCTAACCCAGTCAATACCGCCGGTGCGCGCCGCGCGGCGATGTTTTGTGTGAAATCTTCCGGACTCGGCCTGTGTATGCGTCGAACACCGGAATCAGCCGAGAACTGTTGCGGCTTCGTCGCCGCGACACATGGAACGGGTTCTTCGAGTTCTGGTTCGCACTCGACGGGTTCGTCCCTTCTTACCCGACCCGTACATCGCACGTCGCACACGACGTGACGAATGCGCGGACCGTACCATTTGACTCGTTCCAAGTGTTCCGCCGCGATTTCTAAATCTTCGCGCCCATTTGCCGCGGCGAACGACTTCAATTCATTCACGAGTCGCTTCATCCACTCTTCCTCTTCTCCGCTGTTCACGTTTGAATGCACGTGTAAAACGCCGCCCTCGGGTTTGAGAGCCTTGAGCGCCGTCTCCCACGACATCTCGGCGTGAGGAAGTAAACCGAGGAGGACGCGGTCGGCGACGCCAACCGGCGCAGTGCGTCTATTGTCGCCTTCCAACACCTCGCATTTTGATTCAACGCCGTTCACGCGTAAATTGTGCCGTAACGCCTCGCAACTGTTCGGATTCCACTCGCACGCGTACACTTTAGCCGCGTGCGCATTCTTGAGCAACTGCAAAGTGTAGTATCCGATGCCCGCAAACAAATCGACGACGGTTTCGCCTCGCGCGTTCGCGTTGCCCATCCTATTCTTTTCCGTGCCGTTCCCACTGCTAAACATAACCTTGGTGACGTCCAACCCATACGTGACGCCCAGCTCTTTCGTCTCAACCCATCCATTGGCGCCCTCTGGATACAGCATTTGTGCCCTCGATTCACGTTTCGGTCCTTGACTCACCGGAGCCTGCCGCGCCACACGCTTGGCGTCGAGCACGCGCGCCACTGTGGCGTAAAGTTCGGTATCGATCATTTTAAAATCGTTGGCAGTGAACGCATTTTCGGGGATGAGCACCAAATCGCCCAACTTCTCCCATCTGGACGGTACCTCTTGCGCGAGATTTTCATTCAAGCCGTTCGCGAGCAGTAGCCCCGTCACCTCTCGTTTTAATCGCGTCACCGGATTTTGCGTCTTCTTCACCGGGGACAGGAGTAAACCGCCATTTTCGGGCCCACGGTCGTCTCTCAGAACCATATCTCCGCGTTCGATTGCCCTGAGCACGACGGCCGCGGACGGAGACGTCGATTTATCCGAACGCGCATCTGCCAACGCGGCGGCGTGCGCGTCGGCTCGAGCGGAAAACAATTCCTCCGCGTCCGTCTTCACCGGTAACACCACGTGTTCGATGTGCCCGTCCTCGTTCTTCTTCGTCGCCGCCTGGCGCGTGTTATCCAACCACCCACACTTTTTCAACGCGTCCTTCACCTCCTTGGCGATGGCTTTTCTCACCTCGACGCACTTTAATACCTGCGCCGTCGAAGGATTCGCCGCGGTGTCTCTCTTCCCCGCCGCCCTCTCCGCGCACATCTTCCCAAACGCCTCTCGAAATCGCTCCATGCGCTCCGCGTTCGTTCGAAATTTCTCATTCGCCATCTCCACCAACCGTTCGATCCCGGCATCGTCCACCACGCGCTCGCCGTTCACCACCAACGGCGCCTCCATGCGAATTTGACAACGCGCCGCGCAAATCACGCGCTTCTCGCACGCCGTGATCCCACTCTCCCTGTACCCACAATCGCGCGCGCACCGCACGAAATCTGCACCACTCTCTACATCCCTCGCCTCCACCGCCAATATGAACGGCTCAAACCGCAACACCAGCGTCGGCGGCGCGTCCTCGGCTTCGTCTTCGTCTTCGGCGTCGCCCGCCGCCGCCGTCTCCACCTCCACCGCTCGCACCGCCTCCACCACCGCGCGCCCTCTCGCCGGATCGTGCGACACGTACACCCACCGTCCACCCTTCACCCCTCGCTCCACCTCTCGCGCGCCTCGATCCGCGAACACGCTCACGCGCCCACTGCAACTCGACGTGGTGAAAAAATCCTCGCTCGCGCACACCTCGCGCACGAATTCGACGCATCGCGCGTCGACGCGTCCCGCGCGCGATCGATCGGCGTCGGCGTCGGCGTCGAGGGCGAGATTCGCGAGCTCGAGCGTCTTGCGCGCGTCAAAGGTGGCCATCGCGACGCGACGGCGACGACGTCTGGCGCGCGGGCGGCCCGGCGGCGACACGGCCGTTGAGTCCATGGGCGGGTGAGTCGTGATCGGTGGTGTTGAGTCCTGATTGGTGGGTGGAGGGGCTCGAGCTCCGATTCGGCGCGCCGAATCCGCCGCGCGCGGCGGCAGATTGGCGCTCGAAAGACGCGCGCGCGGTGAGAGGCGCTCGCGAGGAGACGCGAGGAGGATGTCGGTGAATTCACCGGGAACGTCCGCCGCGCTCGGCGCGCACGCGTACGCGCGGTTGCGGTTCGACGACGTGAGCGAACACGCCGTGAGTCACCTGGCGCAGGCGCTGCAATGGCACCGCGGAAGCGCGTACGAGGGGCAGTTCATCGCGCAGAGCGAACCGAGAGCGGGTGCGTGCGAATGATCGTCGTCGCGCGATGACGCGAACGGGGCGAGAATCCGGGGGCGGGCGAGCGCGGGGGGTGAATTTTCGTTTGATCTCGAACCGAGGCGGCGGCTCAACGCGCGAGAGAACGACGACGCGCGGTGGACTGACGACGCACGACGCGCGCGCGCGCGTGTATTTTGTGTCGCGTAGGAATGGGATGCGCACCGCCGCACGTGGCGCTCGTGTCCGGGCTCGAGGGTACGGGCATGGGCGGAAAGGAAATCACGGAGGCGATGCGCGCCGTGGCGAGCTCGCACGGTCCAGCCTCGGGGAGAGTGTTACCCAAGTGTAAAGTCATGCAAAACGGTTGCGTGCTGGTTGGTATCGATTGTCCGGATTCGTTGACGATCGCGAGAGCGTTGGTGGCGGCGTTGCCTGGCGCCGATACGTATTACGCGAATCAGCGACCGGATCAGCAGTTGATTACGTTGGGACGTTTCGCCGGGTCTGATGCGGCAGGTTTCGCCGCTTGGTTGTCCGAATCGCTCGCTGGGCAGCGAACGTTGTTGCCGGAGTTGCGTTGTGTGAGCGTTCAGCTGAGTGAAGAAGCGCATCCGTTTCCGAATCCGCAAATTGCGCTCACGGGGATGAGCGTCGGCGGCGGGGACGGTGGTTTAAGCGCAGGGCTTGGACCGGGAATAGGCTTGGGGCTGAACCTCGGCGTGGGTCTCGGCTTGGGTGGTGGATTCGGAGGTTTCGACAGCGCGCCGTATGCGTCGAGCGGTCTCGATGGAGGTATGTCCATGAGTGCGGCGTTCGGCGCGGCGCCGCCGGCGCCGGAGTTTTCGGCGCCGGTGCCAGTGCCAGCACCGGCGCCGCCGATGCCGAGCACGCCGCCGCCGCAGAGCGCCGCGAGACCGGTGCCCGCGGCGGCGCCAGCGACGCCCCCATCCTACGCGAGTGCGATCGGGACGATGAAGGTGTCTCCGGGAACGTCGCCCACCCCATCCGGGCCGACGGTGACTCCCGTCGCCGTCGTGCCGCCGCCGAGACCGCCGGGAGGTTCGTTCGCGCAGCGTGCGGCCGCCGGTGTATCCGCGCAGCCTTCGCCGGCTCGTCCTGGCGGAACGCCTCCGCAAGTGCAGACCCCTGAACAGCTTCTCACCGTGTTTCAACAGATGACGTCGGGAGCGGAAGGGTCGGGCGTCCTGTGCACCAGTCAAGAGGGTGGATACGCGCTTCGACCTCAAAACGCCTCGGCGTGGTCGCAGCGCTTAGCACCGTTGGTTGGTGTGATGCAATCGACGCTTGCAAACGTGGGCGCGGCTCGATTTCTGGCCATGATCGACCGCGTTGCGAATCCCTACGGGACGAGTCTAGCGGCTGAGCTCGGGCCGAGATTGAGCAGCGGCGCTCGTTTGGAGATTGTTCAAGACTCGGGTCTCTTGGCCGACGTCGATAACACTCCCGTTGTCGCCGGTAATCAAGGCGCGCACGTTCGATTGTCGTGCTGTCCCGTGAACCAGGCGGTGGTGGGCGCGGCGGGTCACAGCAACACGGGTAGTTGCGTCGTGGTGGGCGCTTTGAAAGATAGAGGAGTCGACGCGGCGTCTGGATTACTCCGCGTGGCTCCGTTGGCGCTCAATCTCGAATCGATTGCAAACGTGGCCCCGCCGGCGGACACGCCGTATCTCACGCTCACGTTCGCGTGGTTGGGATTGCGTTTGCCGCACTCTGGAGCAGCTGAACCGCCGGCGCCGATTCCGGTGGGCGCGCCCGCGCAGGGAGCGAGCGTGCGACGACCCGGGGATTGGACGTGTTTGCGCTGTAGTGCGCACAACTTTGCGTCTCGACAGAGCTGTTTCAAGTGTAAACGATCGAAGGCGGGTGGGGATAGCGAGGGTGGCGACGGGTTCTCTCCCGTCGCGAGCAAGGCGGGTTCCGACGCCGGCGGTCCGAGCGCGGGAAGTTTCCGAGCTGGGGATTGGATATGCAAAAAGTGCAGGGCGCACAACTTTGCCTCCCGGCAGAGTTGCTTCAAGTGCGAGCACCGAAAGACCGGTGATGAGGCTCCACCGCCGCAATCCGAAGGTTCTTCCGGCGCCGGCGGCGCCACTCCGGAGAATTTCCGAAGCGGCGATTGGATTTGCGAGGGTTGTCAGAGCCACAACTTTGCGAGCCGATCCTCGTGCTTCCGATGCGCTCGTCCCGCGTGAATCCATCACCACCAGACAAGTCGACGGCAACAGGTATCGTGATTTAACGAGTACAACAGAATATTGTCATGAGAAATCATCAAATTTTCATAATCACATCGGCTACTGTAGTAACTAACACTGTCCCGTCGGCTCTTAACGGTAAAACTCAAAGTCGTTATCCGGCTTGCGCACGTTGGTCTTGTACGCGACCTCGAAATCTTTGGGCAAGACGACGTAACGATTCTTACGCACCGCCTGCAAACCCGCCTCTTGACAGATGGAGCGAATATCCGCGGCAGAAATCTTGTCGGGTCGACTGACGTAATCCTCCAAGTCGACTTCGTCGCTCAGACTCATCTTGTTCACGCACACCTGGAACACCAATCGCTTCTGACGACGATCCGGATGCGGGCACTCAATCTTACGATCGAGTCGACCCGGTCGCAAGAGCGCGGGATCGAGCGTATCCGCGCGGTTCGTCGCCATGATCACCTTGACGTTGACGGTTTGATCGAAACCGTCCATTTGATTTAAGAGCTCCATCAAGATGCGTTGCACCTCGCGATCGGCACCCGTGTGCGCATCAAAACGCGCCGTGGCTATAGAATCGACCTCGTCGATGAAAATGATGGCTGGTGCGTTCTCTTTCGCCAATCTGAACACGTCTCTCACCATTCTCGGACCCTCGCCGAGGTACTTTTGTACGAATTCGCTCCCGACGACGCGAATAAACGCCGCCGTCGTGTGATGCGCCACCGCCTTTGCCAGCATCGTTTTCCCAGTCCCCGGTGGCCCGTACAACAGAACTCCACGCGGTGGGTCGATGCCAATCTGTCGATACAGATCAAAGTGCGTCAGAGGCAACTCGACAGCCTCGCGAATCTCTTGCTTTTGCACGTCGGCGCCTCCGATGTCGCTATACTTGACGTCGGGTCTCTCCGCGTCGCTCAACAACGAAATAGACGAATCCGCCTCCGGCGGAAGTATCTCTACCAACGCATTCGAGTGTCGATGCAACGCCACCGAGCTCGACGGTTTCAACAACTCTCGATTCAACGTCGACAAAATCCTCACGTAATAGTTGGACCCCGTCGTCGACGACACGATGCCCGTCTCCGCGTCCACCATCTCCAAAAATTGTCCAATCACCAACGGCACGCTCTGAATCCGCTTCACCTCCTCCTGCGCCCGCAGCAATTCAATCTTTAAATTCTTCTGTTCATCCTTGATGTATTCCTCTTGAATCTCCACGAGTTCGAGTTCGCGTTGCAGCGACTTGAGCTTGGCGTACAGATCAGCCTCCGAGCTCGTCGCCGTCGTCGCGCCGCAGATCTCTCTCCCCTGCGTCGACGAAAAGAAAACACACGGACGCGCGCGTCTCGTCTCGTCAGTCTCGCGTCTCGATCATCGCGCGTCGCGAACGCGCGCGGGAATCACTCGGCCCTCGGATCGTCCCCGTCTCGCGTTCGTTCCCTCGCGCGCGCGCCTCTCCCTCGCGTCTCTCTCTCTCGCCACCGCGCGTCGCGCGCGGCATCTCTCTCGCGTCTCTCTCGCGTCGCGCGCGCACGCACCGCGCTCGGCGTCTCGACGACCGCGGTCGCCATGGGGGTCTGGATCTGACGCGTCACAACGGCAACCGAACGAGCTCGGCACACGCCGACGATCGACCGATCGATCGCGCGCGCGCGACGTGCGGGCGCGGCGTCCCTCCCCAACGCGTGGTCGAGGCGACGAACGCGCGCGGTGCGGTGCGGTGCGACGCCGGCGCGCGGAACGGCGCGACGATGACCGCGGTGGATTCGCCGCCGACGATGAATACGCTCACGGAGACGCTCGCGCGCGCGACGCTCGGCGGTGGGGCTTTTCCGCCAAAGGCGCGAGCGCCTGATTTTCCGCTCGTCACGTCGTTTTATCTGGACCGGGCGCCGGACGACGCGGCGTTGGAGACGTTCGCGCGGGCGTTGGCGTCGTTTCCCGAGCTTCGGTGTCGCGCGACGGCGGCGAACGCGAAGAGCGAGAAGACGCTTCGACGGTTGCGGTGGGAGCGAGTGGACGACGGAGGATGGTTGAAACGAGTGAAACGGGTCGAGGTTGGGACGGTGGAGGAGTTGATGACGGTGACGAATGAGGCGACGTTGACGCCGTTGGATGCCGCCGCGCCGTTGTGGGACTGCGTCGTGGTGACTAGAAAAAAGGGTGACGAGGCGTGGGACGGGGATAACGAGGGGTTTCCAGAACCACCGGTGGTGCTCTTGCGCGTCAGTCACGCCATCGGCGATGGGATTGCGCTCGTGAACGTGTTGAAGAAAATTTCCACCGCGCTGGACGGCGGCGAGATGCGCCTGTTGGATTTTAAGCGACGCGCGCGCGCGGCTCGATCGTTTCTCGCGCTTCTCTGGGCGTGCGTGACGTTCATCTTCGTGTGTGTGTACGGATTCTTCAAGGCGGTGCTCACCGCGGCGGGTCCGTACGACACGAAGACGGTGTTTAAGGGGTCTCGTCCGCCGTACGCGTTTTCGGGCGCGCGTCGCGTCGTCGTCTGTCCACCCGTCTCCATGGCGGACGTCAAGGCGGTGAAGAACGCGAGCGGGTGCACGGTGAACGACATCGTCGTCGCCGCGCTCGCGGGCGCGATTCAAAAGTATCTCGCGCGGGTGGGTGATCCGAGCGCGACGAAGAAGCCTCGGGTGCGCGCGGCGACGCCGTACGCGTTTCCCGACCGCGTCCGCGGCGCGTTGACCAACAACTGGACCTTTGTCTCGCTCTCGCTCCCCATGGGCGTCATGTCCGCGTCGGAGCGATTGAGACGAGCGCAAAAGACGTGCAATCTCATGAAACGGTCGCCCGAACCGTACGTCACGCGCGCGCTTAACGAAGTCGTCGCCGCCGCGGGTCCGAGCGTGCAACGCCAAGTCGTGTTCGATTACATGTCTCGTCACAGCATGGTGTTTACCAACGTCCCGGGCCCGACCGAGCCCATCGTCTTCATGGGATCTCGCGTGCGAGACATCGTGTTCGCGTGCTCGAATCTCGTCAATCAGGTGAGCGCGTTGAGTTACGCGGGACGACTTCGCCTGACGCTCGTCGTCGATCCAGGGGCGACGCCCGAGGCGGATTTCATCGGACGCGCGTTCGTCGAAGAGATACACGCGCTGCGCGAGAGCGCGGCGGCGTGATCGTCGATGCGATTTCGCAATTTCTTATTCATAATTGTACAGTACAACGGTATGCAAATACAGATAAAATAACGACGTATCGTCGCATCAGGTGAGCGCCTTGACGTGCGCGCGGACGCACCTGGCGAATCCGTCGCGCGCAAGCGTCAGCGTCCCCGCGTCGTCCTTCCCGCCCGTCGCGCTCACCAAGTGTCCGTACCCACCCTCCAGAATGGACACGACGCGACCGTCGCACACGTTGGCGACGTTGACGAGCGATTTCGTCATATCCTCGTAATCCTCGGGACGAAGGTTCACGCCTTGGTGCCGCGTGTTTCGTTTCGGGTCGACGCCCAGATTACCGACGTCGCTCGCCGCCGCGTCGAATCCCGCCGAGACGACGATGAGTTCGGGTCCGAACGCGCGCAGCGCCGGGATCAATCGCTCTCGAAACGCTTTCACCCACTCCAACCGACCGCCCTGGTGTTGGTCGACGTCGGTCGTCTTCGCGGCGGTTTTCGGCGCGGTTTCGTCCGAGTCTGAAAACCGCTTCGTCTTTTTTCTCGCGCGTTCCCCCGTCTCGGCGTTGGCGTGCGCGGTCGCGCCCTTGGCCAACCACATCGGCGGTACGACGACGTTGACGATGTTATTCACCAAATCGTCGCGGACGCCCGTGCCCGGGTAAAAGTTGATTCCGGACGACGTGCCGTCGTCGGCGAGGTGAATGGACGCGAAGAACAAATCGGGCGACGCGCGGCTACGGTGTTCGCCGCTCGCGCGCCGTTTCGCGATCCAGTGCCTGGCGATTTCCTCCGTGCCGTTTCCGTGGTGCACGTCGAAATCGACGACGGCAACGCGCATGCACTTGAGTTGATCGATCGCGTGTAACGCGCCTGCGAATGTACAAAGAGAAACGTCAGTCGGTCTGGTCTGTCGCGTCGGTCGGTCGGCGGCGCGGCGGAGTGAACATGTCTCGCCCGTATCTGTCAGCAGAGCCACGCTCAGGTCTCTCTGTCAAAGGAGGCGAATGTTGTTTTGGGACGCGCATCATTACTCGATACGCATGGCGCGGCGTACGAGTCATGCGTGCGACGTCCGGACGAAGGACGGCGAGAAAAAAGTATCCAAAAGGTACGCGCTCGCGACAACCGTACCGATCATGGCGTTGTTCAAAATGGAAAATCCGCTCGACGGTGCGCCGTCGGTGGCGCCGTTAACGCCGGCGTGGTGACCAGGCGGGCGACAACACACGAACGCGCTCCTGTTTTCACCCTTGATGACTCTGTTCACGGCGTGTATGACGCCGCCCGCCGCGCGAAGCGCCGCTTGGAGCGTCCCTGGAGAAAAAAACGTGTCGCTGTTTTCGGCGGGTTTTTGAAACTTTTCAGGAACACCCTTTTGGTTTTGACAGTACGGCGTGAACGCGATCGGAGTGCCACCGACTTGATCGCTCAATTTCGCCAACACGCGCACGTACTCTTCCGAGTGCGCGCGAAGAATCTCGTGCGGATCCGCGGCGTCAAAGGCGGTGACTTTCTCCAATTCGGCGGCTTCGAGTTCGCCTCGTTGCGTGACGCGCTCGAGTTCCTCGAGGATGGCGAGTATGCGTTCGGGGCTCTCTTGATGCGGCTTCAACGACACGTGTTCTTCGCAATCCGGGTGCGAGATGAGGGCCAGACGCAAAGATGGCACGAGGGCGAACATGTCCGCTCGCAAATCTCTCTTGGCGGACTGACTCTGCCGACGCATCTTCGATCCGAGCGCGGCGAGCACGTCCCGACCCTGCGCGTCGCGCGTCATCGCGTTCACGCGTGTGTTCACGAGAAGCCACCGGATGACGTCCATCTGTCCGTACTCGGCCGCGACGAGGAGCGGCGTCGAACCATCGCCGGCGCGAATGTCTTCCACACGAACCGTCTCGCCCCGCGCCTTGGACGCGTTCACCATGTACGCCACCGCCTCGACGTGACCGAATCGACACGCCCAGTGCACGGCTGCGTACCCGTTCGACACCGCGTGTAAATCCGCCCCGGCGTCGACCAAAATCTTCACCATCTCCGCGCACGACTCGCCGTCTTCCAACGCGCACGCCACGACGAGCGCCGTATCGCCGTGTTCGTTTCGCGCGTCCAATCCAATCTCCCGTCGACGCATCTGCACGTCATCGTACGACGAGATGCGTTCTAGAGGTCCCTTGGACGGCGGCCAATTCGCCCCCGCGCCCTCGCCCTCGCCCTCGCCCTCGTCCCCGCCGCCGACGTCCACGCGTCCCGGCGCCAACGCTCTCGCCGCCGCTGCGTCGCCTCTCGCCACCGCCGCGTGCAACGGCACCGCGCTCGCCGTCGTCGCCGGCGTCGCGCACTCTCGATCGTGCATGTGCTCGATCTCCTCCTCGAGCGCGATCGAAAACGCATTTTTCGCCCTCTTTCTCGCCGCGTCTCCTTCGCCGTCGGCGTCGTCGCGCGCCGTCTTCACCGTCAACGTCCTCACACCCTTCGCCGGCGTCACCGTCGCCGTCGCGACGCCGTCCTCGCCGACGACATCCTCCACCGACGCCACCGAATTCGCGATGTGCGCGTCCAACGCGTCTAATTCGCTCGTCTGTCGCGCCAACGCGCGCATCGTCGTCTCGGGTTGAAACGAATGCAAATCACCGATGACGACGCGTTCGCCTTCGCGTCGTCGACGCGCGACTTTGACGCGCGACGCGACGCGACGACGCGCGCGCCAATTGGACGCGTCGACGAGACGCGCGTGCGGGTCGACGAGACGCGCGCGCGCGGATGTGACGACGGTGTGACTGCACACGGCTGAAACGGTTGCATTTTTTCGCGTCTTCACCAGAGAGACGAAGGACGACGACGGCGACGACGCGCGAGGCACTTTCTTTACTGTACAAGTACTAGAGTAGTAGTACTACACGAATACATCACAATCATCGTCCGACGATGGTGGGCACGCCGAAGAGGGGATCGGGTTGAACCACCGGCGCGCCGGAGACGGGCACGAGCATGTACTGCACGAAGA
>Ga0255743_10002933_pt1 | contig 13810 bp, 10 predicted proteins | sample 101ome_19_FD_179950 | JGI IMG/M metagenome (GOLD analysis project Ga0255743, IMG submission 179950) | Coastal salt marsh microbial communities from the Groves Creek Marsh, Skidaway Island, Georgia - 101405AT metaG (version 2) | ecosystem: Environmental > Aquatic > Marine > Intertidal zone >... | reverse complement strand
GATCAACGCCTTCCGCGTTCGCGGCCACCTGATGGCAGATATTGACCCGCTGGAATATCGCCAGCGCTCTCACCCCGACCTTGAGATCGAAAGTCACGGGTTGACCTTCTGGGACCTCGACCGCGAGTTCGTGACTGGAGGATTCGGTGGCCGTCGCACCATGCTGCTGCGCGAGATCCTCGGTGTACTGCGCGACTCTTACTGCCGCACGGTTGGCGTGGAGTACATGCACATCCAAGACCCCACTCAGCGCAAGTGGTTCCAAGAGCACATTGAAAAGCCCTATGAAAAGCCTTCTCACGACGCGCAAATGCGAGTACTGAGCAAGCTCAACCAAGCGGAAGCTTTTGAAACCTTCCTCCAGACCAAGTACGTAGGCCAAAAGCGCTTCAGCTTGGAGGGTGGAGAATCCACCATCACGTTGGTTGATGAAATCCTGCAGAAAGCTGCCGAAGAGCACCTTGATGAGGTGGCCATTGGGATGGCTCACCGCGGACGTCTGAATGTCTTAGCCAACATTGCCGGTAAGACGTACGGCCAGATTTTCCGCGAGTTTGAAGGAACTCAAGACACCGGCACTGTTCAAGGCTCGGGTGACGTGAAATATCACCTAGGAACGGAAGGCACCTACACGGCGCCAAGCGGCGAAAAAGTTCCTGTCTACCTCGCTGCAAACCCTTCCCACCTCGAAGCGGTCAACGGCGTACTCGAAGGAATTGTCCGGGCCAAACAGGATCGTATGGAGCCTGGACGCTACGGAGTTCTCCCTGTCTTAATCCACGGAGACGCGGCCATGGCCGGCCAGGGTGTGGTGATGGAAACCCTGCAGATGTCACAGCTTCGCGCCTACCGCACGGGTGGAACCGTCCACGTGATTGTCAACAACCAGGTGGGCTTCACAACTCTCCCCCACGATTCGCGCTCCACCGTCTACTCATCGGACGTTGCGAAAACCATCCAAGCGCCAATCTTCCACGTCAACGGGGATGACCCCGAAGCCGTTATGCGCGTGGCTGAACTGGCGTTTAAGTACCGCCAGGAATTCCACGGCGACATCGTGATTGACATCGTCTGTTACCGCCGTCGCGGCCACAACGAAGGCGATGACCCGTCGATGACGCAGCCCTTGATGTACAACCTGATCGAGGCAAAGCGCAGTGTTCGCACCCTCTACACCGAATCTTTGGTGGGTCGTGGCGACATCACCCCTGAACAATTCGAGGCGGCTCAAACCGACTTCCAACACCGTTTGGAAGAAGCCTTCGCAGAAACCCACGCTGTTCAAACTGGGTCAATGTCTGTTGTGAAAGACGACCGCGGTGCGATGTCGGATGTGGAGCGGCCACAAGCCCAACGAGACGACACCGTTGAGACCCCCGCCACCACAGGGGTGGCTCTCGAGGTGGTCCACGCCATTGGTGACGCTCACCAAAACATTCCCGCAGGCTTTAATGTTCACCCCAAGCTCGCTGCGTTGCTAGAAAAGCGCCTCGACATGAGTCGAAATGGTGACATCGACTGGGGCTTTGGAGAGCTTCTTGCTGTTGGTTCACTCTTGCTGGAGGGAACCCCCGTTCGACTGGCAGGTCAAGATTCGAGACGTGGAACCTTCGTTCAGCGCCACGCGGTCATGCACGACCGAGTAAATGGTCAAGAGTGGCTGCCCCTGATGAACCTCTCGGATGGCCAAGCACGTCTGTCGATTTATGACTCGTTGCTCAGTGAATACGCAGCACTTGCTTTCGAATACGGATACTCCGTGGAGCGCCCTGATTCGCTGGTGATGTGGGAGGCGCAGTTTGGTGACTTCGTCAACGGCGCCCAGACCGTAATCGATGAGTTCATTTCTTCTGCCGAGCAAAAATGGGGCCAGCGCTCTGGTGTGGTGATGTTGCTTCCACACGGCTACGAGGGTCAAGGCCCAGACCACTCATCTGCCCGTATTGAGCGTTTCTTGCAGCTGGCCGCAGAAGACAACATGACGATTGCTCGCCCGTCTACTCCTGCCTCCTACTTTCATCTGCTTCGTCGCCAGGCGTACCAGCGTCCACGCAGGCCGCTGGTGGTGTTCACCCCGAAGGCAATGCTTCGCCTCAAGGGCGCGAGCTCTGGCGTGGAGGAGTTCACCAGTGGCGTGTTCCAACCGGTGCTCGGAGACCACGGCGTTGATGCCGCGCAGGTCACCAGGGTCTTGCTCCATGCAGGAAAGATTCATTACGACTTGAAGGCAGAGCGCGAAACGCTCAACGCTAATCACGTCGCTCTGGTACGTCTCGAGCAGTTCTATCCGCTGCCGGAAGACGAGCTTCGCGCGGAAATGGCGAAATATCCCAACGCGGAATTTGTCTGGGTGCAAGACGAGCCAGAAAATCAGGGAGCATGGCCCTTCCTCGCACTAGAGGCTCTGGGTCGCGCGCTTCCGTCCATGCGAGTCATTTCACGCCCCGCATCGGCATCGCCTGCGACCGGTTCGTCAAAGCGGAGCAATGACGAGCTTCGCGCGATCCTGGACCGCTCGTTCGCATAAGGACCCACAGACCCCGCGAAGTGGCCAATAAGGCCACTACCCTGGAATATCTATGACCGGTGATCACATTTCGTCTGGCGCTACGGCGCCTTTTATGGCGCCCAGAGCTCCAAAAACACTCGATGCGACACTGAGTATTCCCGGATCCAAATCACTCACGAATCGCGAACTAGTCCTCGCCGCGCTAGCGGATAAGCCTTCCACGATCCGTGGGGGGCTTGTTGCTCGGGACACAGAGTTAATGATGAAGGCTCTTCGTCAACTCGGTGCCACCATCACGTCACAAAAAAGCTCTGACGGTGTTCCCCAGTGGCATATCACCCCGATCAACTTCACAAGTCTCTCCACCGAACCCATCGTCATTGATTGTGGTCTCGCGGGCACCGTGATGAGGTTCTTGCCCCCGATTGCTCTCTTGGGCTTCCAACCAGTCACCTTCACTGGGGACGAGCAAGCCAAAGCCAGGCCAATGGGCGCCATCATTGATGCACTTCGCCAATTGGGCGCCAAGGTCGATGATGGCGACACAGGCACGCTGCCCTTCACCGTCACGCCGGGTGGGCTCCCCACAGACGACCACACCATTCGCATCGACGCCTCGGCATCGAGCCAGTTCGTGAGCGGTTTACTTCTTGTCTCCGCACGCTTTCCTGCCGCAATCACGGTGGAGCACTCAGGGGCATCTGTTCCCTCGCTGCCCCATATCGAAATGACGATGCGGTGTTTGGCCGATCGCGGCGTAGATGTCGACTTCTCTGGCAGCGGCAAGTGGTCAGTCATGCCACAGACCATCCAGGCCCGAGACCTCACTATTGAGCCTGATCTGTCCAACGCCGCTCCCTTCCTCGCTGCCGCGCTCGTGGCCGGGGGAAGCGTCAGCATTCGGGACTGGCCTATTCACACCACCCAGGTGGGCGACCAACTACGGACTCTCTTGGCCGATTTCGGTGGACTCGTTGACCGCGAAGGCGACGTGGTCACTGTTCAAGGCGCTGGGGTGGGCCCTGGGGTGACTCTGCGCCCTGTCAACCTCGACCTCTCCGCAGCAGGCGAGCTTGCGCCCACACTGATTACCCTGGCGCTATTTGGCTCGGGAACCTCGATTTTCTCGGGAATTGGTCACTTGCGCGGCCATGAAACAGACCGGTTAGCGGCGATGGTGGAAAACATCACCGCGCTTGGCGGTGTCGCAACAGAAACCGCAGACGGCATCATCGTGACCCCTGCCCCGCTTCGAGCGGGAATGTGGAAGGCATTTGGTGATCACCGCATGGCGACCTCAGGCGCCCTGGTCGGCCTTGCCGTCGATGGTGTTGCAATTGATGACATAGGTCAAACCGCGAAGACTTTGCCGGAGTTTGTTGAGCTTTGGACTCAGATGCTCGCTGGAGGATCTGAGTGAGTCCTCGCGACTTTGGCAGCGACGAGTGGATTGATCGACTCGAAGAAGAAGCCGACCTCGCAGGACGCTCAAACCGCCCGCGCACCAAGAGACGACCCACTCACGAGTCAGCCCAACCTGCTCGGGTGATTGGTGTGGATCGAGGCCGCTATCGCCTCGTCCTGAATGACTCCTCCGACATTGCTCTCACAGCAAATAGGGCTCGCGAGCTTCGCAAAGAGTCCATTGTCGTGGGCGACATTGTTGATGTCGTCGGTGATGTCAGCGGCGATGAGGGGAGCCTTGCTCGAATTGTGCGAATCCAAGAGCGACGCAACGTTCTTCGCAGGAGCGCCGACGACACAGACCAGGTTGAACGCGTCATCGTTGCCAACGCGGATTTGTTGTTGATGGTGGTGGCAGCTGCCAATCCAGAGCCGAGACCACGGCTGATCGATCGCTACGTAGTCGCAGCGCTTGATGCGGGGATCGACCCCGTGTTGTGTGTCACCAAGACCGATCTCGCCGAAGCCTCGGAACTCATTGACTACGCGTCTGGCCTCGATATTCCCGTTTTTTCACTGAGCACTGAAGGCGGCGACGATCTGTCGAAACTCCGTGAGCTGCTGCGCGACAAAATAACGGTCGCCGTTGGCCACTCTGGTGTGGGGAAGTCCACTCTCGTCAATCGTCTTGTCCCCAGCGCTCACCGTGAAGTTGGCCATGTCAACGAGACAACGGGGCGCGGTCGCCACACGTCGTCCTCGAGCGTGTCGCTGAAGCTACCTGAAGGCGGATGGATCATCGACACCCCAGGTGTGCGCTCCTTTGGCCTCGGCCATGTCACCCCAGACGCCATCGACCGAGGGTTCCCCGACTTAGCGGAGTGGTTAGACCAATGCCCGAGGGGGTGCGAGCACCTGGTCGATGAACCAGATTGCGGCCTTAACCTGCGCAAGGCCTCCGGTGGGCTCTCTGATCGACAACTCACCAGGATTGATTCACTGCAACGACTTCGCGCCTTGTCTCAAACCGATAGTTACTAACTGGACTACCCTCGAAACGTGGCTCTCACATTCACTCCCGCTGACGATTTGTCCCTCGCGTTGTCCTTGGCTGAGGCAGCCGACCGCGTCTCTATGGATCGCTTTCGCGCTCAAGACTTAGAAATCTCCACTAAACCAGACCGCACGCCTGTCACCGACGCCGATCGTGCGGTTGAGGACATCATTCGCGACGCCATTCGAGATGCAAGGCCTAGAGACCAGATCCTGGGTGAAGAGCGCGGCCACTCAGGTGGCACCGAAAGTGGGCGCGAATGGGTCATTGACCCCATCGATGGAACCGCAGGGTTCCTTCGGGGAATGCCAATCTGGGCGACCATGATTGCCCTCACCATTAATGGCATCCCGCAGGTGGGTGTCATCAGCGCTCCCGCGCTTGGCCGACGCTGGTGGGCCGCTGAGGGCCATGGGGCGTGGATGAGTGAAAACGGCGTCGAGCGTCAACTGAGTGTGAGCAAAGTCGCCTCACTCTCTGACGCGTCAATTACCTACAACTCTCTCCCTGGTTGGATTGGCGCAGGACGAGGCGATCAAGCAGTTGCCCTTGCTACACGTGCGTGGCGAGCAAGGGCCGTCGGTGATTTTTGGGGCTTCATGCTCGTCGCAGAAGGATCCATGGATGTCTGCGGCGAGTTTGACCTCCAGCCCTACGACATCGCGGCACTCTGGCCGATTGTCACCGAAGCAGGAGGCCGTTTCACCTCCGTTGATGGCGAGCAGAGCCTTGCCGCGGGTTCAGCCCTGGCAACGAATGGGCTCCTCCACGACGAAGTTCTCTCCCTCGTGGCGCCGAAGTGATCCGCACTCTCATCCCCATCGCGCTCACCTCACTGGTGTTGTCGGGATGCCAGTCGCTTCGAGGCCCCAGTGCTGAGGCGGAGCAATCATTGCTTCGACTAGAAGTGGGTACATGCCTCAACGATGTCGAGCAACCCATTGGTCAAGACATGACCGATGTGCCATTGGTGCCCTGCGATGAGCCGCACGAATCAGAAGTCTTTGCGGAAATACTGCTGAATGACGAATCATTCCCCGGAATTGACGCGATTACCGAAGCTGCCAGTACAGGCTGTCTGGAAGAGTTTTCTCGCTTTATCGGAGTGGACTACCAGAACTCAACGCTTAGTTTCCACTACTACTACCCCACGGAAACAAGCTGGAGTGTGGGCGACCGCTCAATCTTCTGTGTTGGCTTTGAGCCAGGTGCTCTTACTACGGGCACACTCGCTGATTCCAAGCGCTAAACACTCCGGGGAACGATTCCTCGCACAGCATCTGCGGTAACGGGAATTGGGTCACTGATCTCTCCGACGAATTCTCCGTTTTCGAAGTTCCTAAAGCCCAGCAGGTTCCACTTTCCATCGGGCCCCTGGATCAAACGCCCCGCATAGACAAGATCCTGCTCAAAGGCATGGGCATTGGTGAAGTCCAAATCAGACAGATCGGCATTACACACCACCGAGTAGGTGGCATCGCGCTGACCGAAGGCTTCTTGGCGCGAAGAAGACAGCTCCCTCCAACCACAACAGAAGAGAACAATGGGGATTCCATCGACAATCTCGAATTGGAGAACCTCGAGCTGTCCGAAGCCTTGCCCCGGCGCAGAGAGGGGTTCTTTCACCGTCCAGTTGACGAGATCATCAGATACTGCGTGACCGGCAACTCCACGTGTGCGCGGGTCTCCTTCGTTGGCACGGGCCGTTATGAGCATGTGCCACTGGTCGCTTCCTGGCATGCGAAATACCCACGGGTCGCGCCAGGCCTGGTCGTGCCACAGGTCAGTGTCGAGAAGCTCGTACCAGGTGGGGTCTGCTTCCACGAGGGGCTCTGTACCGAGCTTCTCCCAGGTGATGAGGTCTTTGGATGTCGCCGCGCCAACGCGCTGGATGAGCCCGCCGTCTTCCCGAGACGAGCCGGTGTAGAACATCCACCAGGTTCCATCGTCTGCTCTGATGACCGAACCCGTCCAGGTCGTCCAGGAGTCAAAGGCTGGTTGATCACTGGGCGATAGGGCGTCGGAAAGCATCTCCCAGTTCACGAGGTCCTTGGAGATGGCGTGGCCAACGATGGGACTTCGGTGTCGAAGCTCAGGGTCACCCAGCGACCGATCGGCTGACAGGAAGAAGGCGTGGCATACATCGCCGTCCCACACGTACCAGGAATCCCAAATCCAGCGCTTATCTAAGCGAATCGCCACTTACTGCTCCATCTTTCTAGTCTCGTTTGCCATCAGCAGAGCTCCGGGTCCCACCCGGGCGTGTGAGGCGGCTACTACTTAACGGCTCCCGCGGACACTCCAGAAATAATCTGGCGCTGCAGGATGAAGTAGAAGATCACAATGGGGATCATCGACATCACCAGAGCTGCCATCGCCAATCCATAATCGGAGGTGTACTGGCCGTAGAAGACGTAAGTCCGCAGTGGGAGCGTTCTCGATTCTTCTCTCAACACGAGGTTCGGCAACAAGAAGTCGTTCCAGATCCACAATCCATTGATGATGGCAACGGTGGCCGTGACCGGACCCAGCATCGGGAAAATGACTCGCCAGAACGTCCGCCAGGAATTTGCGCCGTCAATTGAGGCCGCTTCGTCGAGCTCCACCGGGATGTTCTTGATGAAGCCGTGGTAGAGGAATGTGGACATAGCCACACCGAAGCCAACGTAAAAGAACATCAGCCAAAATCTGCTGTTGAGCATGTTGAGGTTTCCAAAGAAGCCCACGAACGGCACCATCAATGCCTGGAACGGCACAATCATAGATGTCACCAAAATAAGGAAGATTCCCGACGCTGTCTTGGTTTTTGACCGTGCCAAATAGTAGGCAAGCATCGACGAGGTCAGAATTAGCGCCACCAGCGAGGAGGTCGTCACGATGATGGAGTTTCCCAGCGCCTGCCAGTACTCCATCCTGTCTGCTGCTTCGGTGAAGTTCTCCCACAAGAACGCCTCAGGCCACTTCAGTGGCTCCGCACGCACCTCTCGTCGCGCCTTAAGGGAGTTCAGCAGCACGAGAATGAACGGGAACGCATACATGACGGCAAATACGGCGCCAATCGCGAACCAGAATCGAAGTATCAATTTGCCGGATTTCATCGCTGCACCTCGAATCTCTTCGTGATCACGACTTGTGTGAGCGCCGCTGCAGTAATGATCAAGAACATGATTACCGCTTGGGATTGTCCAGTCGCAAAGTTTCCGTAGTTAAACGCCTCTTGGAACACATGCAGCGACACCAACTCAGTTGTCCGGTAGGGCCCTCCACCATTCAGCGACACGTTGACGTCGTAGGCCATGAAGGCGTTTCGGATCGTCAGGAACATGGAGATGGTGAAGGCCTGAGCCATCAGAGGAAGCTTGATCGATACCAGGGTGCGCAGGCCTGTCGCGCCATCTACTAAGGCCGCCTCAAGGACATCCTTTTCGATGCTCATTAGACCCGTGACATAGATGATCATCATGTAGCCCGACATCTGCCAGACCGTCACAATCACTAGCGCCCAGAAGGATGTCTCTGTGCTCAGCAGCCAGTTTTCCTTAAAGAAGGGGAGATTGAGATTGTCAGAAATTGTGGGGAATGCGGCTCCAAAGAGGAACTGCCAAATCATTCCCAGAATCACGCCACCGATGAGGTTTGGCACAAAGAACATGGTGCGAAGAACATTGACACCCTTCAGCGGCATGGTGACCAAGAGGGCGAGCCCAAAACCCACCAAGTTGACCAAGATCAAACATGCGATCACATAGGCGAAGGTAACGCCGAGGGAACTCCAGAACTTTTCGTCCTGGAAAGACGTGAGGTAGTTGTCGAAGCCGACGAATTCAGTGGCGTCGAATCCATCCCAGTTGGTGAACGTGTAGTACACACCGCGGAAGAACGGGACCACGAGAACAAAAACAAAAACGAGAAGAGGGAACGCTGCGAAAATTCCGAAGCGACGAAGCTCTTCTCGTCTGGCAAACAATTGCGTCTTCTTTGACACTGATCGACCTCTTTAAGTGTTGTGGTTCCCTCCCTGGAGATTATCTCTCCAGGGAGGGAACCATCAAGGTGTTGCTCTTAGCTTTCGCTAAAGGCGATTACTACTGCATCCAGGCGTCTTGCAGCTCAGCTGCGAGACCTGCGCGGTCAATCTGACCGTCGTAGTACTTCTGCATAGAAGCGCCGTAGATGTTCTGCAGACCTGCAGGGTAGTTGCTGAATACCCACTGGAGAGTCTTTCCAGCGTTTACGTACTCGGAGATTTCATTTGCCATGTAAGTGGCAGGTGCAACCTCGAAGCCGGAGTAAACAGGGATGAAGTTCATGCCGCCCTCTTCAACAGGACCGGCCCAACGAGCCTGTCCCTCAGGGGTGGTGATGAACCAAGAGAGGAACGCAATAGCACCGGCGCGCTCTTCCTCGGTCGACTGCTCTTCATCGATCAAGAAGTAACCGGGGACACCCACCGAGATGGAGTCGTTTCCATAAGTGCTTGCGTCATCGGTGGTAGGTACTGGCATTACGCCGTACTGGTTGTCAGGACCTTCAAGGAGAAGGTTGGGCTCTGCCCAGTTACCCATGAACCAGAATCCAACTTCACCATCGGCGAGGTTGTACATACCGGTGTCGTAGTCCTCGTCAGCGATCGAAGCGCTGTCGATTGAGTACTCCTTGAACAGGTCCATGGTGTCGAGCCAGTTGTTGAACTGGTCGTCAGCAATGAGGTCCTTGGTTCCAGCAGCGAGCTCGTCGAGAACGGCGAGACGTGCAGCACGGTCGTCAGACACGGTTGCAGCGTAGATGTTGGTGAAGTGAGCACCAAGCGACCACCACAGTCCGGAGAAGTGGATAGCGGAGCGGCCAGTTGCCTCAACAGCCTGGAAGGCTGCCTCGAGGTCGCTACGGGTCTTGATGGTGCTGGGGTCTACACCAGCTTCGTCGAGAACGGTCTTGTTGTAGAGCAGACCGAAAGCCTCAGCGGTCGAAGGAATACCTACGATGCGGCCATCAATGGTGGCGAAGTCGAGGGTTCCAGGAGCTGCGAGACCTGCAAGCTCAGTTCCGGTCCAGTCCATGACGCGTGATGCCATGTCAGGAACTTCCATGTTGGTGTAAGAGAGAACAGGAGCTTCGCCTGCTTCGTACATGGGGGTGATGTCACCGAGGTAGGTTCCGCCTTCAGCGGTCTCGATGATCTTTACCTCTACACAGTCAGAGTTGGTGCTGTTGTATTCGTCAACAGCTGCAGTGAACTCTTCCTTGATCTCGGGCTTGATGGTGCCGAGCATGGTCACCTCGGTTGGGGTCGAGCACGACTCAGCAGCGGCGTCTCCCGCTCCAGCGTCAGCCGATCCAGCGTCGGTGGCTGCAGATGCACAACCGCTCAGGACCAGAGCTGCGGCAGCAGCGAGGCCTGCGAATGCGGATGCACGATGACTCAAAGTAGCCATTGAGTGTTTCCTTTCAAATAGGTAAAGGGGCACGAATGCCCCTTGAAGCAGCATTGCTGTCGAGTAGGTTAGCATTTCCTACAACCGGTTCCACAAGTGGATTGCATCACTGTTTGATAACGAATGGAATCGGTTGCATAACTTCTCCCTAAGACGTACCCAAGGAGCGACGTGGCTCAGCACACATTTTTGGCAGGATCAGACGACTGGTGGCGCACAGCTGTCGTGTATCAGGTGTATCCACGCTCGTTCAAGGACGGCAACGGGGACGGCATTGGTGACTTCTCCGGAATCATCGGAAAAGCCGACTACCTGAAGTCCTTAGGCGTAGATGCCATCTGGATGTCGCCGTTTTACCCTTCCGAACTCGCCGATGGCGGCTACGACGTAGCCGACTACCGCGATATCGACCCGCGCATAGGAAGCCTCGACCAGTTTGATGAACTCATCAACGAGTATCACTCGCGTGGCATCCGCGTCATTGTGGACATTGTCCCCAACCACTCGTCAGACCAGCACCCCTGGTTCCAAGAGGCGCTGGAGGCTGGCCCGGGCTCGGCCGCGCGTGAGCGCTACATCTTCCGAGAAGGTCGCGGTGAAAACGGCGAGCTTCCACCCTCGGACCTCACCAGCCACTTCAGCCCACTGGCTTGGACGAGGGTTCCAGACGGGCAGTGGTACCTGCACCTATTCGCGAAAGAACAACCCGATTTCAACTGGGACAACCCCGAGGTTCGCGAAGACTTCAAGAAAACCATTCGCTTTTGGTGTGAGCGAGGTGTCGATGGCTTCCGCGTCGATGTCGCACACGCTCTTGCCAAAGACTTGAACCCGCTTCCCAGCCACAAGCATTTTGGAATCGATGCGATTCCCGATGACGGTTCGGACGCCCTGTTCGACCGTGACGAGGTCCACGAAATCTATGCCGAATGGCGCAAGATTTTCAACGAGTACTCCCCCGCTCGAATCGCGGTCGCTGAAGCCTGGGTTCCTCACGTGAGGAAGTTCGGTTACGTCTCGAAGACGAGCCTCGGTCAGATCTTTAACTTTGATATTGCCCTTGCCCAATGGGGCGCCGATACCTACAAAAAGGTCATCGACGACAACATCGCCTTCGACAAAGAGTCGGGAAACTCATCCACGTGGGTGTTTTCCAACCACGACGTGATCCGTCACGCAACCCGTTTCGCCTTCCCCCCGGGAACGGACGACAACGAGTGGTACGGCAAGAACAGGTTTGACCCCCAGCTTGATCTCGAACTTGGCCTCAACCGAGCCAAAGCGGGAACGATGCTTATTCTCGGGCTACCAGGATCGACATACATCTACCAGGGTGAAGAGCTCGGTCTTCCTGAAGTTCTCGACATCCCCGATGAAGATATGCAAGACCCCGCCTGGGAGCGCTACAACCACGAGATGAAGTCTCGGGATGGGTGCCGCGTTCCACTGCCTTGGACTCGTGGGGGAAGCTCGTTTGGGTTTGGCTCTAACGGTTCGCACCTTCCCCAGCCGAGCTGGTTCGGTGACTATTCGGTGGAAGCCGAAGACGGCGATCCGGAGTCAACCCTGACGATGTATCGCGCAGCACTGGCGCTTCGCCGAGAGCTCAACTCTGGTGACAGTATGAAATGGGTCGACAGCCCCGCCAACACTCTTCACGTAGACCGTGGAAACGGATGGCACATTGTGACCAACTTTGGCCAAGAGCCCATCGCGATGCCCGCCGGAGAGCTGGTGCTCTGCTCGGCAGAGTGCGATGGTGGCATGCTCCCTGGCAACGCGACTGCGTGGCTCAAGGCCTAACACATGGTGGAGATGGGGGGAATTGAACCCCCGTCCACTGCTTACAAACGGAGTCTTCTACGGGCGTAGCGTGTGTAAGACGTGTATCTCGACCCCGTTCATACAGCACACGCACCGTGAACGACAGGCCCAGTACTAGTTAAAAGTCCCTAGTAGCGCTAATACCTCACTACTAAGCAAGCCTTCTTAATGACGCCAGGATCCACACTGAAGGCTCGTGTGGTCTGACGGACTTCGGGCTCGCTAGCGCTTAGGCTGCGAGGGCGAAGTCGGCGCGCTTTGTATTGGCACCTATTGGTTTACAGGGGGCGTTTACGAGACAACCCTGCATTCTCGACCCGCTTCTCTCCGAATCACAAGCAATGTCGAAACCGATCATCCCCGTAATTTGGATGTTCTAGAAGCTAGAAATCATCCCTATTGAGTTGTCAAGCTGACCGAGGCCAGCCCTCCATTCTACACCGCCTGGAATCTGGGCGAAAGGGGGCGAAAAATTCCTACTCGCCGCGATTTTTCTGACGCATCGCGCGCTCGGCCTCGCGCGTGTCTTGCTTTTCGCGAAGGGTCTGACGTTTGTCGTACTCGCGCTTTCCTTTGGCAAGCGCTAACTCCACCTTCGCCCGTCCATCAAGGAAATAAAGCTTCAGGGGCACCAAGGTGTATCCGCCTTGGTGGACTTGACCGGCGAGCTTATTGATCTCGGACTTGTGAAGCAGGAGCTTTCGCTTCCTCCGCGGAGGGTGATTCGTCCACGTGCCCTGGCCGTATTCAGGAATGTGGACAGCCTCCAACCACGCCTCGCCGCCCTGGATGGTGGCGTAGCCATCGACAAGAGAGGCTCGCCCCTGGCGGAGAGCTTTCACTTCGGTTCCCGACAAGACGAGGCCCGCCTCGATGGTGTCTTCAATGAGGTAGTCGTGCCTGGCTTTTCGATTAGTCGCTACGACTTTTTCGCCTTGTTCTTTTGGCACAACACACCTCCTTCGAATTACGGTCGGCCCAAAAATTGTTCCCCTCGAAGGTAGCGCCTAAAGCGCACGGTAGTGTCCAGCTACTCACCTAGACTCATCCCACAATGAATATTGCCCGCGGCCTGAGCCTGCCTCCCTCCCCCGGTAAGAAGGTCGCCGCAATCGCGATTCCTGTCGGACTCGAGTTCGTATTGATCCTTGGCCTTGGCCTGGTCAACCAGATCGTGGTAGGCGGTTTGGGCGAAACAGCAGTAGCCGCAGTGGGCTTTGCCAATGCCATCAACTTGGTGCCGATGTTTGCCTTAAACGCCATCGGTGTGGCCGCGGGAGTAGTGGTAGCTCGCGCCTACGGTGGCGGACATAAGAAACTCGTGAATACGTCTATTTCGGCGGCGCTTATCCTCGCCGGAGGTTTGGCGTTTATCGTCAGCATCCCGTTCCTCGTATTCCCCCACGGAATCCTGGAGCTTGCTGGGGCCTCAACAACCGTGATCGCAGAGGGAAGCATCTACCTGGCGCTGATTATCGTGGCGCTGCCAGCCGTCACGATTGGCCAGGTTCTCGGTGGAGTCCTCCGATCCGTTGACCACCCGAAAAGCCCAATGGTTGCCACCATCATCAGCGTGGTTGTCAA